>Ga0172381_10004196_pt1 | contig 14979 bp, 12 predicted proteins | sample Leawel6488metaG_FD_119754 | JGI IMG/M metagenome (GOLD analysis project Ga0172381, IMG submission 119754) | Leachate microbial communities from a municipal landfill in Southern Ontario, Canada - Leachate well 64-88 metaG | ecosystem: Engineered > Solid waste > Landfill > Unclassified | place...
AAGAAAAGCGATTGTCTTGCGGACTAAAACCGAAGTAAAATGCTCCTCTCTCAGGTTCTTTTTAACAATAAGAAACGCTTTTGGGTTAGTAAGCATGCATTTTAGCAGAATTTTTTCAGTAAAAGGGACAAATATTTCCTGAGAAAGCCGGCTTACGGGAGCGCCCGAATCAGACCTCGAAGCTTTCCGTTGTGCGAGACGATTATCCTTGGGGAAAAAACTGCGAAATTCAGCTATGGCGATTTCTTCTTTTATTCCCAAGGCCTGTGATAACTTTTTTATATATTCATATTTTTCGATTTCGCTTTGAAGCTTGTCTATGGTAGTTAGCATGTCTTTGGCAATTTTAGTTTTCCCCTCTATGCTGGTAGAATCATGCGTTTGCTTTAAAGCTTCCAGTTTGTAGGTAAAAAAATCCCGGCTCTCATCTATCACTTTTGAAAAAGCTTCTTTTCCTTTTTTAAAAGCTAGGGAATCCGGATCATGTCCGGAAGGAACGCATGCCACTTCTGCTTTTAAACCGTTTTCCAGTAACAAATCTATGGAGCGTAGAGCAGCATTTCTGCCGGCCGAATCTGAATCATACATAAGCACAACTGAAGAAGTATAACGTTTCAGAAGCCTTATTTGTTCAACAGTGAGTGCTGTCCCCAGAGAGGCAGTTATATTTTTAACTCCCCTCATAAAGGGAACAATCATGTCCAGATAGCCCTCAACCACTATCGCCGAGCCTTTACGGATAATCTCATCCTTGGAGAAATTAAGGCCAAAAAGATTAGCTCTTTTAGCATATACGACATTTTCTAAGGAATTTATATACTTTGGAGAGTCAGGTATATTTTTCCAAAGCCTTGCGCCGAATCCGACAACCCGGGAACGCACATCAAGCACCGGGAAGGTAACCCTGTCGGAAAACAAATCTTTAAACCCGTCCTTAGCCCCCCGAACCAAAGCTACTTTTTCCATTTCTTCCAGAGTAAAACCACTTTTTCTAAGATGCTGTATCAAAGAATTTCCGCCCGGAGCATAACCCAAAAGAAAAGTGTCCATAGTTTCCCGAGCTATCCCTCTGCTTTTTAAATACTCAACCACCTGCCTGCACCTTAAATTCTCTTTTAAGATTTTATGGTAGAAAACAGCTGCTTCCTGTAAAACTTTATAGAAGGTTTCTTTGTTTTTGACTCTTGGGCCTTTCTGATATGGCATTTCGAGGCCCAGGCGCTTGGCCAGCATCTCTACAGCTTCCGGAAAGTTAACTTTCTCAATCAGGCTAAGAAATTGGAAAACACCACCCCCTTCTGAGCAGCCAAAACAATGGAATATCTGTTTTTGAGGGCTAACCATAAAAGAAGGAGTTTTCTCCCCATGAAAAGGGCATAAGCCTTTGAAATTCCTCCCGGATTTCTTCAAGGCTACATACTCGGAGATAACCTCCACGATGTCTGTGCGTGACTGGACTTCTTCTATAAATTTCTGAGGAATCATTTTTTTGCTTCGTGAGACCGCAACTTAGCGCAGATAGTACTGCAGATGAGCACAGATTCCATCAATGATCATCTGTTATTTTTCATCTGTGGTCATCTGTGCTTATGGGTAAAACGTTTAAATCCTGAAAATTCGTAAATATTTATCTTCTCTTTTTTGGTTAGATGATCAAGCATGAGGTTAATACCTAAATTATCCGAAGCTATGTGGGAAGCAAAAATAACATTGATGTTAAATTCTTTACATTTCTTGAAGTGCTCCTCAGATTGATGCATTGCTATTATAGTATCTATACCTTTGGCGGAAAGTTCCTTGTAGATACCTTGCGGGCCTTCGGTCCCCCCGGTAAACTCAAGATGTATATTTTTACAACGAGATTGCTTGCTGCCTATAACCAATTGAGGAGGGTTATTACCTTTTGCAGCATGCTGATACTCCGGTATTTCGTAAAGAATTTCCAGGACTTGGCCAAGAGATTGCGGTTTATTTTTGTCCAGTTCCCGGCACAAATACTGGTAGGCAAGATTGTCACACGGAGTGTGCATGCACATAAAATTCAATCCCAGAAGCCTGGCTGCATCAACGCTTCTGGAATGATTAGCCGCGCTAACCCTTCTGGCAACCTGGGCTTTTCTCTCTTTAAGAAGGTTTTCGCAAACACTTACCGCCACGCCTTCGTCCGAAAAAACATCTACTTGCAAATCCATCACTTCATAGAACCGCGCATAGGCAGCTCCCTGGGGATGATGAGAGGCTACCAAGTCAATCTTTTCCCCTTTTTCTCTAAGCCTGTCCGCGAGCACTAACTCTCCCGCGTCAACATCAACTCCTACGATCATGGACTTTATCTGAGCCTGGGGGTCCCCCCAAAGCAGGCGGCTGTCGGCAAAAGGATTAAAGAGGCTGTCCTGGTCAAAAAACTCTTTTTCTTTGGCACAAAGCTTTTCGTACTCCTTCTTCTTTTCTTTTAGCGCTTTTTCTATAGCCGGGCGGCTGCGAACATCGGCCTCAATGCCTTTCTTTATTATTTCCTGATAAAGACTCTTTAGCTTCATAATGTGTTTCTACCTCCTTATTTAATTGCGCCTGCGGGTAAATATCCTTGTAAATCTTGCTTAAAAATAAATATACCTGGGGAGCCGCTTTTCTGAACAAATTATTTGTCATAAAAAAGCTTGTGCGCTGAGAACAAAAGGGAAGAAGAGATAAAATAAAGATTAAAATACTCGAAAATAATAACGCTCTTGCCGCTCCCAGAGCAAAAGAAAGCCATTTATGACTACGGGGGATCTCTTCTTTTTTAAACAAAAAACAAACAATGGCCCTTAAGGCACTGAATATTAAAACTACCGCCGTAAAAATCAAAAAGAAAACAGCTGCGTACAGATAGCTTCCGGTTAAGAATGAAACCTGGGTTTTTATGTTGTCGGCGGCAATGATATAATATTGAAAGGCGAAGAAACTACCAGCTAGCAAACCCAGTAGTTTAAAAAATTCACAGACAGGACCCCGAACAACAGAAATATAAAGGATTCTGACGCAAAAAATTATAAAAATTAAATCTATAAGACTCGCTCTCGCAAAGATTTCCATTTATTTTTAGGGTAATTAGTATATAGCATATAGTCGCGGAAATGTCAAGAAACTTCCTCACTGATAATGTAGGCTTTTAGCGTTATAAAATAGCGATTTTATAAATCCCCGGGCGTTTTGGCTGAATATGAATTTGGCATTACGGCTAAAACGCCGGATATATTGATTTTAGCTACCCTTCGTGGTAAAGTGAAATAAAGAAGTTCAGCGGAGATGGCTATTACATAATGGCCATTATCATCCGTATTGATTTCTTCAACTAAAGGAAAACATAGTCTTTATCAAACTAGGCAGGATGTCCTATCGCATAAGTAGAAGCTTTCGACAGCAACTAGTTTTTTAGACATACTATCTATCTATGGAAAAAGATGACTTTGCAATAGCTTTCAGTAAAAGAAAATCGGAAGAAGCCGCGAAAGAGGTTTCTCTAAAAATAAAGAGCAGTTTTTCTAAAAGTATTGGTTTCCTATTCGTATTTTTTACCCCTCATTACAATCCTTCAAATATTTTAGCAACTTTAAACCTTACTTTAAAACCGGAAAAAATTTTAGGCATGCAGTCTCCATTCCTTGTCTTTGAGGATACCCTCATCCAGGAAGGAATTGTAGTTTGCTGTATGAGCGGACAAGATGTCTCATTTGAAGAAAGCTTTATGGAAGAAAATCCTTCCAAGGAAATCGAATCATTTCTCAGGCTCGCATTTAGAAAGATACGTAAAAAAAATTTCTCTCTCCTCTCTTTTCTTGGGCCGGGAATCAATCCTGTCCCATATTTAAGCGGTTTAAGGCTCTTTTTGGGAGAAATATTTACTCTCGCCGGTGGCGGCTTCACAAAAAAGTATTCTTCCAACACCTGGCAAATAGTGAACAACGACATAATAGAAGGTGCTGTAAATATTATAGTTAAAGGCTTAGACACAACCTCTTTGTCTTTGGGAGGATATCTGCCCTTGGGAAAACCTTTTGTTATAACCAAAGCCGCTCCTGCAAGAAATTTAGTTATAGAAATCAATAATGAACCGGCCATAAACATATATCGGAAGTATTTAGAGGAAAAATTCGAACAATTCCAAGATAATAAGCTATTTTCCCTTTACCCCCTGGGCATAAAAAACGGGGAAAAATTTGACGTAATAAGAGTGCTGGATTCTTTAGCAGACGGCTCTCTCGCTTGTGTAGGAAACTTAAAAGAAAAAGATACCGGCCACATAATGTTTCTTGATACCGGCCTGCTGCAAAATCAAATAGAATCTCAGCTTTCCCCCCTGGTAGCTAAAAACCAGGGATTGGTAATCATAGTAGGCTCTCTATTACAAAAAGAAATCATTAAGGATAATTCTTATACGGTGGTAAAATTAATAAAGAAATCGCTGGGTAAAAATTTTTCCGTTATTGGGATGTATTGCGATTATTCCATGCGTTCCTCAAGGGAAACTAACTCTATAGGGATAGACTCAGGTAATACCTTGCTTACTTTTTGGCAATAGTTATGGAAAAAATATTTTTCTTTCTTGAACCGCTTGGCGGAACCATAGTTTTATTTTTTATTACCATACTGATGCTCGTAATGCATATAGTAAGAAAAAATAAGGCTATTTTATTCCTCACAAAAGAAAGAAATCATCTTAATGCTATCATCAACGACTTGGATCAACAGGCTAAACTAATCATCAAAAGTGATATGGAAGTAAAGCTCTATCAACAAGAAATAGAAAGCGAGCTTAATAAGCTCACTCTGGTAGAAAGCCTTATCCTTTCATCGATACATATCCTAGATAAAGACAAACTGCTCTTACAGATAAATGAGAAAGTCATAAATTCTTTAGATTTTAGAAAGGGGCTGATATTAGACTTTAAAACTCTGGAGGAAAAAATAAATGTAGGCTTTGCGGCTTCGGAAATAGAGGTAATAAAGAACATGCTCCAGTACAAGAAAGATATCCTGAAAGAATCTCTTATTGTGAATCAAGATTCTGAAATATATAAACAGCTTGCTGCTGGCGGCCTCAAAAACACTTTGATAGCCCCCTTAAAAACACAGGAAGGAATATATGCGATATTTATCGTTTCCGAACTCATAGCCTCGGCTGAAATAAAAAAATCTCAAAGAGAGGCTTTTTTAATAATCTGTATGTATCTAGGGCAATGCCTTGAAAATATCCGTCTTTTCGAAAGCTTGTATGTAGTAAAAGACGACCTGGAAAGAAAGATTAAGGAACGCACCAACGAATTAGTCAAAAGCTTAAGAGAAATCGAGGTCATAAGTAAAGCGAAATCGGATTTTATATCAAGCGTTTCTCATGAATTAAGAACGCCTCTTACTTCCGTAAAGGGATTTTCTTCTCTGCTAGCCGAGGAACGATTCGGAAAGCTGCCGCAAGAAGCAAGGCAAAGATTGATTAAAATAGATGAAAATGTAAACAAACTGATGGATATAGTAAATACCCTTCTTGATATTTCTAGAATCGAATCAGGAAAAATGGAATTGAAAATATCCACTTTTGATATAGCCAAACTTATCAAGGAAGTGATTGACTTTCTTTCGCCTCAGATAGAAGGCAAAAACCTCCAGTTATCGTTAAGCCTGCCTGAAAAACTAAATGTTTTTATGGATAAAAACCTTATAGAAAGAGTCTTGATAAATATAATAAATAATGCTATAAAGTTTACCCCGGAAAAAGGGAAAATTACTGTGAAATGCGAAAAAGGCCTAAATGAGGCTACGACATCCATAGCAGATACCGGCTATGGAATGTCCAAAGAAGATTCCGGAAAAATATTTCAGGAATTTTTCCGGGCCGCCAACCCGGAAAGCAACAAAATAAAAGGCACTGGGCTGGGCCTATCTTTGGTTAAAAGAATAATTGAAACGCATAAAGAAAAAATATGGGTTGAATCTGAAATAAATAAAGGTACCATTTTTTATTTTACATTAAAATGCGCGAATTAAAAATTTTGGTCGTCGATGACGATCCTGACATTCTGGAACTAATAGAGGCGACTCTTAAGGAGCAATTCGAAGTCGTTACCGCCTCCAATGGAAAAGAGGCTATGGAAAAGTTGAAACTGGAGTCTCCAAACCTTCTGGTTCTAGACTATGTGCTTCCCGATACCCAGGGGCCCCAAATATGTAAGGCAATACGCAAGGATACCCTCCTGATGAATGTTCCGATATTGATGCTCACTGGCAAAGGAGAGATAGAAGATAAAGTCTTTGGTTTAGAGTCCGGGGCTGATGATTACATGCTTAAGCCCTTCTCTCCACAGGAACTTATCGCCAGGGTAAGGATGCTGATACGCCGCTCTGGTGCCAATTTAGACGCGAACCCTCTAACCCGGCTGCCAGGCAATGTATCAATAAATAAAGAATTGGGGGAAGAAATAGAAAAAAATAACAAATTTTCCGTTCTTTATATCGATATAGACAATTTTAAAGCACTTAACGACCATTATGGATTCGAACAAGGAGATACTGTCATAAAGACAACGGCCCGTATTCTAATAGATGCCATACATCTGAAAGGTTCAGTGAATGATTTTATCGGCCATATAGGAGGAGATGATTTCGTTATTATCACAAGCCTAGAACTTGCTGAAGGTATAGCTAAGAAAATAATCGCTGATTTCGATAAAGTTTCGCCGAGATTCTTTGAAGAAAAAGAACGGATAAGAGGATATATAGAATCAAAGGGTAGAGACGGGCAAATCCACAAATTCAGTTTTCCTACCATATCTATAGGTATCGTTTCTAATCTTAACCGGACATTTACTCATACCGCTCAAATAAGTTCTCTGGGGGCGGAAATGAAAGGACTGGCCAAAAAGTTTCCGGAAAGTAAGTACATTTTTGATAAACGCACTCCGCTTTAATGCTTGGTTCCGGCAGATAACCTCAATACTGCAGCCGGCTTTTTCCTTTTGCATTCCAAAGAAAAATAGAGTATACTTTTATCTCTGGCTTAAGCTTTCAGAAACAATATAGCATATTGCGCGGGTGGTGGAATTGGCAGACACGTTAGGTTGAGGGCCTAATGGTAGCAATATCATGGGGGTTCAAGTCCCCCCCCGCGCACCAATTAACCGGAAAAATGCAATTTCGATAACTGTGTTTTGAGTTAAGCCAGCCTTAAATCTCCCCAAAGAAAAATTTCGCCTCCAAAAACAATCAGCAGGCCTTCCACAAAATGGTTAGTTGTAATGCGGGAAAATATCTTTTCGATGTCTTCTCTTTGCTTAATCTGGTTAGATAAAGATGTCGCTAAGGCATCGGCAACAGCTGCTTGGCTGGACAAAATCGTTACTAAGTCTGCCCGGCCAAAATTAAGGCTATGGCCGATGCGAGCTGAGGAGGAAGCTAGGCCAAAAGGATAGTTTCTGCTTTTTATTTTAAGTTTTATGCCTTCAGGCTCAAAATCGCTTCCGGCATAAACTCCTATCGTTTTATCTTCGTTAATTTTTAGAAATATGTCTCCTCCATTTTCTATGATTATCTCCTGAGAAAACAAACTTAACCTTAACCCTGTTTCTTCAGCAATAGCGCCGGCGACTGAAGCAAACGGGCCAATATTGGCATTGCTAGCGGCAGCAAGCATCTTTTGGACAACAACTGGGGCTTTTTTGTCTTCTTTAAGAGGGCAGAGCGAAGTCAAAAATTCGGGTTTAAGCTTTGCGTAATTTTCAACAGCTTCATAACAATCAATAAGAGTTTTTTTAGCTAACCCCGGGGCTATCTCTTCTTTTGAGCAGATAAGGAGGTCGCTCTCTTTAAAACTTATTTCTAATTTATAATTTGCCTTGATTGAGTCTCGGTAAAACCTTTCTTGATACATCATAAACGCTATTTAACGTTATCGCGGCACCGCTAGCGCGCAACATACCGATTGCGGCTTGTTGATTGTGAATACCGCATCTAACTACTTTTGATAGTCTAAAACCACTACGCCTTTGAAAGTATTTATATTTTCAGCGGACAGTTTTAAATACTTCTTTTGCTGATAGCTTTTGTCTTTTAAGAACTTATCAACACCGGAAATATTAAAATCTATTTCCGGTGTTTTGTAATGCATCGGTATTGAGATCTTGGGAGAAATATCTTCCATTAATTTTACGGCTTCATGAGCGTTTATCGTAAAAATCCCCCCCACCGGCACAAAAGCCACATCAATGCCTTTCAGCTTGGAATAATTAATTTCTAGGGTTCCTAAATCTCCAAAGTGGGCAATTCTTAAGCCCTCGGTTTCGAATAAAAAAATTATATTTTTACCCCTTTGGCTTCCCCGTAATTTGTCATGATAAGAGCTGATACCTTCTATCTTTACGTCATTCACATTACTTATACCTGGGGTATCAATAATTTTTGCATACTTGAAATCTTTTATATAACAATGGTCGAGATGGGAATGGGAAATTGTCACTATATCCGGACGGACATTTATGGGTTTATATCTTAAAGCACCACTGTAGCTGCCCGACTCATAAGGGTCGGTAATAATCTTAGAGCCTGATTTGGTCTCAATTAAAAAACAGGAATGCCCCATCCAGCTTATTCTCATTATCGCGCTTCTCCATTTTCTAAACTGGTTTTCTAAATTATCAATTATCCGTCATCAATTATTCTCTCTAGGATTTCGCGTGAGACGCCAATATCCGTTACAAATATTTTCCCGCACATCTCGGGGCCTTGGTTTAAGAAAAAACCTTTTTTGGGACCGATAAAAGTTATTGTGTAATCTGCCCTGATGCTTTTGCCTAAAATGGTGCCCTCTTGAACCGAAAGGCCGCTAGGAACATCGCAGGAAACTATTTTTTTGCCGCTTGAATTTATATTCTCTATGACTTTCTGATAAAATATGTTGGGACAACCTTGCAAGCCTATTCCAAAGATACCTTCAAGAACAAAATCACAATTGCCAAGCATGGCCTTTAGAAGATACGCATTTTCTTCTTTAATAGAATTTGTTTTTATTCCACAGTCTTGGAGCATTCTCTTCTGCCATAAGGCCTCTTCCCTTAAAGAACCTTCTTGAAGAATGGCCACTTCCGTTTCAAAACCCCGAGAAACCATTTTTCTGGCACAACTTAAAACGTCTGCCCCATTATTGCCTCTTCCTGAAACAACCAGGACTTTTTTGCCTAAACTGAGGCCCTCTATAATACGGAAAAGGTTGCTTGAGGCATTTTCTATTAACTCTCTTTCGCTAAACCCCAGTTTCTTTGCTGCACAATCAAGCTCTCTTGCCCGTTGAACATCCAATGGATATTTGTCAGAGTGTTTTTCCATTTCGAAGTAATTTTGCTTAAAACGATGTTTTGCAGAATTAGAAGGGTGGCTTTCGGGCCTAAAAATTATCTCAATGGCTTTCGTTTCTTCTGGGGCGCTTCTTAAACAAGCCTAAGAATTTATCTTCATACTCTTTATATACATTCCAGTGATCAAGCTCGCCTTTGAGCTGGTTGGCCACCCCGATATCTTTCTGAGCTTTCTTAAATAAGTCTTCTATTTTTTCCCGAGCTGATTGAGGAAGCTTGGTGTAGGTAGCTAAATCCTTTTTTATTTTCTCTATGTCCTCTTCGCTCAGAGGGCTGGGCCCGGGCTGAGGGGACTCTCCTTTGAGATAGCTTATAAGCTTATCTATCTCTTCTTCTATAAATTTGCTTCTCTGAATTATAGAATCGATATTCAGATTAAGTTTGAAATATTTACTTAAAATCTGCAATATTCCTGCAGTGGCTTTTGGATTTTCTATTTGCACCATATAAAATGGTATTTCCCCCAAAAGACAAAACCCAGAGATTTTTTTCTTTTTTCCTACCCCAAGGATTATACCGTTAAGGCCGCTGATTTGCCCCGAAGGTAAAGTTTTTGCATCCATTTTTTCAAGTTCTGCCAAAAGATTGCTACTGGTGGCAGCCGCCCAGATTTTAGATTCACTGCGATGGTCTATCGGTTCTGGTTTAGCAGCAAATGTACAAATAGTTTTCGCTTTGTATTTCTTTACAAAATTAACAATATGTAAAGAAAAGGCTTCGGCATATTCTAAAGGAGGCTGCACCTCGCCCAAAAAAAGTATTATATCCGGAGAGTTTTTACCTTTGTAGTAATAGAAAAATCCTGCCGGGGCCGTGGGTATATCAAGTATCCCTTTTTCAACCACAACCGCCGCGGGCTTGAAAAATTGTTCGGCTTCCAGCTTAGCAAATACCTTAAAACTTAAAACCTCTTTTAAGAAAAGGGCGCTTCTATAAGCAACCTCCCCCATCCCTGGCCAAGCGGCAATAAAAATCGGGTTCTTTAATTTTGGAGACGATATCTCTTTAATCATTTTTGTCTTAAGTGTTTAATCGGAAATCTCTTTTATAGCTTTATCCCTCTGGCTATCCACTCCGGCTGTCTTCCTAGTGCCTCGATAAGAGAGGACATGGATGCCTGATGGTTCCCGCAGAGGATTAAACTTTATCATAACCACCACAAAAAACAAGCGAAAAACTTACTCTGAATTTTATCCATTTACTTGGACTGCGTAACTTTGTTAAGCGATTCAAGAAACTCCTTAAGCTTTTTCTCTGAACCAACATCTTTAGGGTAATAGTATTTTTGACTGACCCCGTAATTTTGCTTAAGGAAACCACCAAAATCGTGAGGATACTTATAATCTTTAGAGTGAGTCTTTATGTGGTCGGGAACTTCGATTATCGGCTCTTCCTCTACGCTTTTTAAGGCTTTTTTTATAGCCAGATAGGCAGAGTTTGATTTTAAAGAAGCTGCTAGGTAGATAACCGTTTGGGCTAAAATTAAGTCGGATTCAGGCATTCCGATAACTTCGACCGCCTTAAAGCAGTTAGTTGCCAGCACCAATGCAAAAGGATTAGCGTTCCCGATATCTTCAGAGGCCAAAATAATAAGGCGCCGGGCAATGAATCTGGGGTCTTCACCGCTTTTAAGCATCTTTGCTAGCCAATACAAAGCACTGTCAACATCGCTGCCCCTGATTGATTTTATAAAGGCTGATATAGTGTCATAGTGGTAACCGTCTCGCCTATCATACAAAACTTTTTTCTGAACGCTATTTTTGGCCAGGGCTAAATCAAAGACTAACCCTTCCCTGGCCGCCGGCTCAGAACTCAACACTCCTATTTCCAGCGCATTCAAAGCACTGCGAGCGTCTCCGCCACAAACTTGCGCGATATAATTTAAGGCATCCTCTTTCATCTCAAAATCTATGCCTCCTAAGCCTTTTTCTTTGTCTTTACAAGCCCTTTTAAGAAGCCCCACGATATCATCTTTGAGAAGAGCCTTAAATTGTACAACAATGGAACGGGAAATAAGAGAAGGTATCAAGTAATAGGAAGGATTGTGGATGGTTGCTCCCACTAAAGTTATGCTCCCGGCTTCTGTATCCGGTACCAAGGTTTCCTGCTGCAATTTATTGAATCTGTGAAATTCATCTATAAAAATAGTGGTTTTGCGGCCAGTGCTGGCTAAATTCTTCTTTGCTTTCGCAAGGGATTTTTTTACTTCGGGAACGGAAGAAAAAGCGGCATTGAGATATTCAAAATCCGAGTCCAGCTCCCTTGATATCACCAGCCCCAGGCTAGTTTTACCGCTACCCGGCGGGCCCCAGGCGATTAAAGAAGGTAGTCTCCGTGAAGAGATGGCTCTTCTTAAAACTTTTCCGGGAGATAAAATATGCTCCTGGCCGATAAATTCTTCCAAATTTTGGGGCCGCATCCTGACGGCTAAAGGAACACCTTTTAGCATATTGTTTGGTTTACAAAGTAAAGGGGTTTTCCGCCAAGGCGGAATCCCGCTGAATAGATACATCTAGCGGCGGGAAATTCGAGCTAGCATTTTCTCGAAAATGCTGATCTCATTAAAAAACCCCGCCATAAGTCCGTCACAGGTTGACGCTATCAGTCCTTTCCTCATACAAGTGGGAACTTCATCTTAACCCTTTACGGGAGAAGAGAATTCAGCTCCCTTGAGTTTGTTATTAGCTGTAGCGCTCTTACCTGCCAACGTAACAGGCAGGGTTACTTTCATCTTTATTATAACATTTGCTTTTCGCTTTTTCAAGAAAGCCTAAGAGCGCTTCGGAAGCGTTTCCACTTAAATCTTATTCGGTTTCAGCGCAATACCACTCCTCTATGAGAAATCAATGTTTTCCTGATATCATTATGAAAAGAGTCTACCTCAAGCGAAGAAAGTGTCTTCTCTTGCGATCGATAAAAAATCCTCAAAGTAAAAGCGATCTGTTCTTTGGGCACATCCTTGCCTTTATATATATCCACGACTTTAAAATCGCTTAAGTAATTTACCTTGCTGCGGATGATCTTTTCTATTTCTTTAAAACCCACGTCTCGATTTAAGAAAATACTTATATCCCTGCTTACGGCGGGATAGACACTAAATGGTTTAAAACCAGCTTGCGAGCTTTTTTTACGCAAAGAAGCTAAATCAATCTGGGCAAAAAATACCTCTCCTTTTAAGTCAAAATCCTTTTTTACCGTCTGGTTCAGTTTCCCTAAAAAACCCAAGATATCTCTTCCGGCGCATATCGTCAAAGAGTTAGTGAAATTATCTCTACTGCTTTCTTGGAAGCAGTAATCCTCAATATTTAGAGATTTCATCAACGATTCTACGGAACCTTTTAGCAAAAAGAAATCCTGGCTGATACCGGCAGAAGCTAAAGCTAATGACGGGGTTTCTAAAAAACCGTTCTTTTCTACGCCGTAAGTATCGGCTAATTCAAAAAGTTTGAGTGTTTCCTGTCCGCGGTTAAAATTATGGCGTAGGCACCCAAGCATTCCGGAAAGTAAACTCTGGCGAAGACCAGCTTCCTGTTTACGCAGGGGATTTACTATGCGTACAGCTGCCTCTTCTTTAAGCCTGCTTAAGTCTCTTCCGATTCAACGCTATAAGTCACTATCTCCTTGAATCCCATCAACGCTGCACAATCTTTTATACGATTATTAAAAGCATAACTTTGCCGGCGGCGGGAATGCTCATAAGAAGAGGCGGATAGAAATGGTATTCGGGACGGTATCTTGTCGTATCCGAAAATACGCGACACTTCCTCGTAGATATCAATTTCCTTTTCGATATCGAACCGCAGCCGTGGCGGCGTAATTGAAAGAACCTTGTTTGAAATTTCTCTGAGGCCGCAGCCCAGAGAACAAAGAATCTTTTTTACCTTTGTTTTTGGATACACCAAGCCCAGATAGCCGGAAAGTTTATCTAAATCTAAAGTTATTTTTTTCCTTTTAGCTGCCGGCATCCTCCCCCGAGAACACTCTCCCGCATAAATTCCGGAGCATTTTTTTGTCATCAGAAATGCGGCTTCCCGGCAGGCACACTCTAGATTGTCGGCAGAAACTGCTCTTTCAAAACGATAGGAAGCTTCTGTGTCTAAACCGGCTGCTCGGCGAGAACGCCGCACCGTCAAAGGAGAAAAGATGGCCGCCTCCAGGAAAATGTTTTTTGTCTGGTTGGTAACCTCTGTATTTTTTGCCCCCATAACACCAGCCAAAGCGATGACCTTTTTGTCGTCGGCAACGACAAGATTCTGGCCGGTTAAAGTTCTTTGTTTGTCGTCGATGCCCAGGAACACTTCCCCTTCCCTCGCCCGGCGCACACAAACATTACCTTGTATTTTATCTTCATCGAAGGCATGCAAAGGATTGCCCCATTTAAGCATGCAATAATTAGTTATATCAACCACATTGTTTACTGAGGTTAGGCCGCAATTAAAAAGAAGCTGCTGTGTTTGGCAGCTTGAAGAGACCACATTAACCTCGCGCAGAACTCTGGCAACATAACAAGAGCAGTCCTGGTTGTCTTCTATTTTTATTGAACGAGACCAGTAATTCTTGCCTCCTAAAACGGGTGGCTGACTAATATTTAATTTCTTTCCCAGAATTGCCGCTATCTCCCTAGCAATCCCGGTCATCGAAAGCCAGTCGTAGCGATTAGTGGTTACTTCTATATCAAAAACCCAGTCGGCTCCTAATTGCTTGAAACCCTCCACTTCCATTCCGGCCATAGTCAAGATTTGAGCCAGCTTTGAAGGCGCTAATTCTATGTCTAAAAATTCTTTTATAAAATTTAAACTAAACCTCATACGTCGCTTCGCTCCTATTCACAGATGAATGCAGATAAATATTGCGGACAAGCACAGATAAAAATAGTATCTGTGATTATCGGCGTTCCTTAATGTCTGCGACCATCTGCGATATCAGAATTGATTCAAAAACCTAACATCGTTTTCATAGAAAAGGCGTATATCGTCTATGCCATATTTGAGCATAGCTATCCTTTCTACACCCATACCAAAAGCAAACCCACGGTATTTCTTAGGATTTATTCCACAGGCATTTAAAACTTCCGGGTGTATCATGCCGCAGCCTAAAATTTCAAGCCAGCCTTTACCCTTACACACGCTGCATTTTTCGGTTTTCGGTTTTTGGTCTTTGGTCTTTGTAAATGATTTTTTATTTTTACATATGACACAAGAGATATCCACCTCGGCAGAAGGCTCCGTAAAAGGAAAGAAATGCGGCCTGAACCTTAATGATACGTCGGGAGAAAAGAAAATATGTGCGAATCGCAAGAGCACACCTTTCAAGTGGGAGAAATCGATATGCTCATCTACGGCAAAGCCTTCTATTTGATGAAACATAAAAGAATGCGTGGCGTCAACTTCGTCAGGCCTGTAGACTCTGCCCGGAGAAATCACGGCCAAAGGAGGCTTGGCATTCTTCATCACTCGAATCTGAGAAGGCGAAGTGTGGCTCCTTAGCAAGTACTTACCGTTCTTTGACTCCGGAATATCTAAATAAAATGTATCAAAAGCGTCTCGCGAGGGATGATCCAGTGGTATGTTTAAAGCTTCGAAGTTATGCCACT
>Ga0172381_10004198_pt1 | contig 14974 bp, 12 predicted proteins | sample Leawel6488metaG_FD_119754 | JGI IMG/M metagenome (GOLD analysis project Ga0172381, IMG submission 119754) | Leachate microbial communities from a municipal landfill in Southern Ontario, Canada - Leachate well 64-88 metaG | ecosystem: Engineered > Solid waste > Landfill > Unclassified | place...
GCGCGTATTTTAGGGATTAATCGTAATACCATGCGCGCAAAGATAAATAAGCTGGGTATTGATATTGGAAAATGGAAAACCAATCTATGAAATATACGCATTTGCCGCAGAAACAAGGTTTATATGACCCGCAGTTTGAGCATGATTCCTGCGGAGTGGGATTTGTTTGTGATATTAAGGGCAAGAAAAGTAATCGTATCGTTAAACAGGGGCTTGAGGTTTTAAGCCGCCTGAGCCACCGTGGAGCAACTGGGGCTGATCCTAAAACCGGTGATGGCGCGGGTATACTTATACAATTTCCCCACGATTTATTTGTTTCTGTTTGCGCGTCTGAGAAGATAAAATTGCCTGAAGAAGGAGGATATGCTTCGGGTTTAGTTTTTCTGCCCCAAAATTCTTCGGAAAGTAAGCTTTGCAAAAAAATATTCGAAAAAATTATCCAGGATGAAGCACAGGTTTTTTTGGGATGGCGTAGCGTTCCGTTAAACAGCCGGGATATCGGGCAAAGCGCCCAAGACAGCCAGCCGCGAATCGAACAGATTTTTATCGGCCGCGGCAAGAAAATAAAAGACGATTTAAGTTTTGAAAGAAGATTATATGTTATCCGTAAGAAAACAGAGAATATTATCCGGGCATCCGCGATAAAACAAAGAAAGTATTTTTACATCCCCAGTTTATCCTGCCGCACATTTATTTATAAAGGTTTACTTATGCCGCATCAGGTAGAGAGTTTCTTTTTGGATTTACAATCTGAAAAAATCACCAGCGCTTTAGCTTTGGTGCATTCCCGGTATTCTACCAATACATTTCCGACCTGGGATTTATCGCAGCCATTCCGCTTCCTGGCGCATAATGGTGAGATTAACACTCTGCGTGGAAATATTAACTGGATGGCCGCCAGAGAAAGCCTGCTTGAAAATAAGGATTTTAGCGATTTAAAGAAGATTTTTCCGGTGATCGTGCCCGGGGGAAGTGATTCAGCGGCGATCGATAATGTTTTTGAACTACTTTATTTATCCGGCAGATCCCTGCCGCATTCAATGATGATGCTTATTCCCGGAGCCTGGGAGCAGAATTTCCTGCTTGATGAAAAAATAAAGGCTTTTTACCGGTATCACGCCTGTCTGATGGAACCTTGGGATGGACCGGCGGCGATCGCCTTTACCGATGGGGTAAAAATCGGGGCCCTCCTGGATAGAAATGGATTACGTCCGGCGCGCTATCTTGTGACTAAAGACGGTTTAGTAATTATGGCTTCAGAGGTCGGGGTGCTGGATGTGAAAGCGGAGAATATCGCTTATTCCGGAAGGCTGGAGCCCGGAAAGATATTTTTTATCGATACCGAAGCCGGCAAGATAATCGACGACGCGCAGGTTAAAAAAGAAGTGGCGGAGGAAAAACCATACGGGGAATGGTTGGAAAAAAACATTTTGGGATTGGATAATCTTTCTGAGGCGAAGGCTAAACCAGATAAAACCGATACGCTTAAACTTCTCAATAATTTTGGTTATAGCCGTGAAGATTTAAAATTCATACTTAAGCCAATGGCTCAGGATGGCCAGGAGCCGGTGGGTTCGATGGGTAATGATATCCCCCCGGCGGTTCTCTCAAACCGGCCACAATTACTTTTTAGCTATTTTAAACAGCTTTTCGCTCAGGTTACTAATCCGGCAATCGACCCGATCCGCGAAGAGCTGGTGATGAGTTTACATACTTATCTGGGCCCGGAGAAGAATATTCTTGAGGAAACCGCGGCGCATTGTCATAAGTTATTTGTCCGTAATCCCATTCTTACCAATGATCAATTGGAAACGATCCGTAAGATAAAGACTGGTGGTTTCAGGTCAAAGACCATATCTTTGCTTTTTGAAGCCGATAAAAAGAACTCTTTTTCCGAAGCGATCAAAAGAATCCGCAAGGAAGTGCAAAAAGCTTTAAAAAATAAATATACCTTTATTATCTTGTCTGACCGTAATGTTAATAAAGAGCATGCGGCTATTCCCAGCCTTCTGGCAACCGCCGCGGTACATCATTACCTGATTCGTCAGTCCAAACGCAGGCAAATTAGCCTGATTGTTGAAAGTGCCGAGCCGCGTGAAGTGCATCATTTCGCGCTATTGTTCGGTTATGGGGCTGATTGCATTAACCCTTATTTAGGCTATAAAGCCCTGGAGAAACTTTTAATCGATAAAGAAATTGACCTGGATAAAGAATCCGCATTAAAAAATTATATCAAGGCTGTAAATAAAGGTATTTTAAAAATACTTTCTAAGATGGGAATTTCCACTCTGCAGAGCTATCGCGGCGCCCAGATCTTTGAGGCCCTGGGTTTAGATAAAAATGTAATTGATGAATATTTTAGCGGAACGGTTTCACGTCTGGGTGGGGCCAGTTTGGAAGTTATCGCTCAAGAAACGTTGATGCGCCATAAAACGGCATTTAGTCAAACCGCCCAAAGTTCGGAGCTATTAACCAGCGGCGGCCTGTATCAATGGAAGCGTGACGGAGAGTTCCATCTTTGGAACCCGCAGAGTATTGCCGCTTTACAGGATGCAACGCGCAATAACGACACCCAGCGTTACCTGGAGTTTTCCCGGCTAATCAACGATCAATCCAAACAACCGACCACTCTCAGGAGCGTTCTTAGGTTTAAAAATACTACACCCATACCGATTAGCCAAGTGGAACCGGTGGAAGAAATTATTAAACGTTTCGCTACCGGGGCGATGAGTTTCGGTTCGATCTCCCGTTCTACCCATGAAACAATTGCCATCGCTATGAACCGTTTGGGTGGCAAGTCTAATACCGGAGAGGGCGGAGAGGATCCCAGTCGTTTTAATCCGCTGCCGAACGGGGAATCTAAAAGAAGCGCGATCAAACAGGTTGCCAGCGGGCGTTTCGGGGTAACCACGAATTATCTGGTAAATGCCGATGAAATACAGATTAAGATCGCCCAGGGCGCCAAGCCTGGAGAAGGTGGGCAATTACCGGGGCACAAGGTAAGTGTGACGATCGCCAAAACACGTTATACCACTCCCGGGGTTACGTTAATCTCTCCTCCTCCACATCATGATATTTATTCAATTGAAGATCTGGCTCAGCTTATTTTTGATCTTAAAAATACCAATCCGGGTGCCCGGATTAGCGTCAAACTTGTTTCTGAAATCGGGGTTGGGACAATTGCCGCCGGTGTGGCTAAGGGGCACGCGGATATGATTTTGATTTCAGGCGGGGACGGCGGTACAGGAGCCTCTCCTTTAAGTTCGATTAAGCATGTGGGATTGCCTTGGGAGTTGGGGATTTCCGAAGTTAATCAGACCCTGGTTTTGAATGATTTGCGCAGTCGTGTTCGGCTTCAGACGGATGGGCAAATGCGTACCGGCCGGGATGTGGCCATCGCCGCCTTATTAGGGGCAGAGGAATTCGGGTTTTGTAGTGCGGTATTGATCGTTCTGGGCTGTGTGATGTTAAGGCACTGTAATTTGAATAATTGTTCAGTGGGGATCGCCACCCAGGATGAAATGCTTGAGAAGAGGTTCCAGGGTAAACCCGAATATATCGAAAATTATTTTCGTTTTGTATCTGGCGAGCTGCGGCAGATTATGAGTGAATTAGGTGTTCGCAAGATAGATGACTTGATCGGAAGGACAGATCTTCTTGAGTTGAATCCGGAGATCCTGCCGTGGAAAGCCAAAGAAATAGATTTTTCTCAGATCTTGTACCGGCCCAGTGTTTCGCAAGAGGTCGGCCGGTATTGTTTAATTAAACAGAACCATGGTATCGATGAAGTTTTAGATCGTAAGCTTATAGAGTTGGCTCGTCCGGCCCTGGAGAGAAGGGAAGGGATTAAACAGGAGCTCTTTATTAAAAATACTAATCGGGCCACCGGAGCGATGTTAAGCGGCCAAATTTGTAAGACCTACGGGGAAGAAGGCTTACCGGAGGATACGGTTTATTTTAAGTTTAAAGGTGTGGCCGGTCAAAGTTTCGGCGCCTGGTTGGCTAAAGGATTAACTTTCGAGTTGGAGGGTTTAAGCAATGACTATATTGGCAAAGGTATCTCCGGAGGGAAGATTATCGTTTATCCGGATAAGAAAGTAAGCTATAAGTCCGAAGAGAATATTATTATCGGTAACACCTCTTTTTACGGAGCGATCAGCGGCCAGGCTTATATCCGGGGGATAGCCGGAGAAAGATTTTGTATCCGGAATTCCGGGCTTCTGGCGGTAGTGGAGGGGGTGGGAGATCATGCCTGTGAATATATGACCGGAGGCCGGATAGTTGTAATCGGCCGCACGGGAAGAAATTTCGGGGCGGGTATGTCCGGAGGTATCGCTTATGTCTATGATCAAGATAAATCTTTTAAAAACAGATGCAACCTGGGGATGATCGAGTTAAACTTGCCCGATGAGCAGGATGTCGATGCGATTAAGAGTTTACTTCTGAACCACTATAAATATACCGCCAGCCCGTTAGCTAAAAGTATCTCCGATAATTTAAAACAAGAAATAAAATATTTTGTAAAAGTTCTGCCTTTGGAATATAAGCGTATTTTGGAAGAACAAAAAGCGATAAAAAAATTAGACCTAGGGGAAGATACCGATGGGTGATATTAAAGGTTTTTTAAAAATTAAGCGTAAAAGAAGCGGATATCGTCCGGTTTATGAACGAGTGAAGGATTTCGTGGATGTGGCGGTTTTGCCTGAAGCAGAGCACAGCCGAGAGCAGGCTTCGCGCTGCATGGATTGTGGAACGCCTTTTTGCCATTGGGGATGCCCGATTGGCAATTATATCCCGGAATGGAATGACCTTGTTTTTCGCGGTTATTGGGAGAAAGCCGCCGGTTTATTGGCAGCGACTAATAATTTTCCTGAAATTACCGGTCGTATTTGTCCGGCACTCTGTGAATACGCCTGCGTTTTAGGGGTTAATGATGACCCGGTAACTATCCGGGAGAATGAATTGGCGATTGTCGAGCGGGCTTTCGCCAAAGGATGGATTAAACCACGTCTTCTTCGTAAAAGAACAGGTAAAAAAGTGGCGGTGATAGGAAGCGGCCCGGCAGGATTATCCTGCGCCGATCAGCTTAATTCTGTCGGCCATCAGGTAGTGGTTTTCGAAAGAGATGATGCCCTTGGCGGTATCTTACGTTACGGTATTCCGGAATTCAAGCTGGAAAAGAAGATTATTCAGCGCCGGATTAAAATTTTAGAGAAAGAAGGAATAAAATTCAAGACCGGGGTGAATGTTGGTTTTGATTATAAAACAAAACAGTTAATCCGGGATTTTGACGCGGTTTGTGTCGCTTGCGGATCGCGTACTCCGCGGGATTTGAATATTCCGGGCCGGGACCTTTCCGGAGTTAATTTCGCTATGGATTATTTGATTCAATCTAATCGCAGGGTAGGTGGAGAAAAGATTCCCGCCGAAAAATTAATCGACGCCAAAGATAAGCGTGTGGTAGTCATCGGTGGGGGGGATACCGGTGCCGATTGTGTGGGGGTTGCCCATCGCCAGGGCGCGTCCAGCATTGTGCAGATTGAGATTATGCCTAAGCCGCCGGTTTGCCGGACGGCTGATTTCCCCTGGCCGAAATATCCGCTTATTTTAAAGTCCTCGACCAGCCATGAAGAGGGAGGGGACAGGGATTGGTCAGTTTTAACCAAGGAATTTACCGGATCCTGCGGCAAGGTAAATAAACTTTCCTGTATTAGGGTGGAGTTTGAGAAAAATAGCAAAGGTTGTCCGGTGATGCGGGAGGTTAGCGGTTCGGAGTTCCAGATCAAGGCGGATTTGGTAATTCTGGCCTTAGGTTTTCTCCATCCTGAAAAAAAAGGTTTAATTGAAGAATTGGGCCTGGATTTAGACCCGCGGGGCAATGTTAAGACGGATGAAAGATTTATGACTTCGAAAAAAAATGTATTTGCCTGCGGGGATATGCGTCGCGGCCAGTCTTTGGTGGTTTGGGCGATTTCCGAGGGCCGGAGCGCGGCTTATCAAATTGACCGGTATCTTATGGGCCGGTCTATTCTACCTGTAATATAAAATAACTAACCTTTAGTAATCTTTTGATGTAAAATAAGAAAAATATAAAAAAAAAGGGGGGGGGTTTGTATCTACTGGTTTTTTTAATTATATTTCCATTGCTGGCTTCAGTTGTTTTGCTTAGCTTAAAGACAGAGAGACTGCGCGGTTGGGCGGTCAAATTTTCTTCTTTGGCGATTTCTTTAGCCGTCCTCGGCTTGCTGGCGACTACTTTTCATCAGGATATCCAGTTTTTTAAAGCTGAATCCTATTTGGTTGATAAGTTGATGTTCTTTATTGAGCTGGCTTTGGCTGGATATTTGTTGTATTGCGGCCTGAGATTCAAACGTTACCGGGTAATTTTACTTATTTTGCTGCAAACGATGCTAATGATTTATTTTGAATCTTTCGCTGGACGGAATCTGCTGGTCGAAAACAATCTTTTTGTGGATAAGTTCTCGATTATTATGTCTTTGATCGTGGGGATTATCGGTAGTTTAATCTGCATTTATTCTATTGGCTATATGCATGATTTTCATGAGGAATATCATAAAGAAATAAAGGATAGGCGTAATTTCTTTTTCTTTGTTATTTTTATATTTCTGTCGGCGATGTTCGGGGTAATCTTTTCAAATAATTTGCTCTGGCTTTATTTTTTCTGGGAGATTACCACGATTTGCTCCTTTCTCTTAATCGGTTACAAAAGAACGGAAGAATCCCGAAACAACGCTTTTAGCGCCTTAGAGATCAATCTTTTCGGCGGTCTGGCTTTTTTGGTGGGGATCATTTATTTATATAAAACAGTCGGGAGTATCGAATTGAGTCAGATAATGTTATTAGGTAAAGCCGGGGCTTTGGTTCCCGTGATCCTGATTTGTTTTGCCGGTTTGACTAAATCCGCGCAGTTGCCTTTTTCTTCATGGCTATTGGGGGCAATGGTGGCGCCTACCCCGGTTTCAGCTCTGCTGCATTCCAGCACGATGGTTAAGGCGGGGGTTTATATAATTTTACGTTTTGCGGCGGTTTTGCAGGGTACGCTGGCCGGATTCGCCCTGGCTTTAGTTGGAGGAGTAACTTTTCTGATCGCTTCATTTATCGCTATCTCGCAAAGTGACGCCAAGAAAGTGCTGGCTTATTCCACGATCGCCAATTTAGGGTTAATCGTTTTATGCGCCGGTGTGGGTACTTATGAAGCGATGTGGGCGGCGATCCTTTTAATTATATTCCACGCGGTTGCCAAATGCCTTTTGTTCCTTTGTGTGGGTACGGTGGAGCATAAAATTCACAGCCGTAATATCGAAAATATGTCCGGTTTGATTATTTCCCTTCCTAAAATATCAATTATGATGCAGATCGGGATGGCCGGAATGTTTTTGGCTCCTTTTGGCATGTTGATTAGTAAATGGGCGGCGCTTAAAGCCTTGGTCGATTACAATCCTTTGCTGGCGATATTTGTGGTTTTCGGCAGTTCAGTTACCCTTTTCTTTTGGGTTAAGTGGATGGGGAAGTTGATTACGGTTGTCGAGCATAAGGATGAGATTGAGGATAGGGTAAGCAAGAGCCAGTGGTTTCCATTGATGGCTTTATCGGCCCTAACCATTGTGATCTGCGGGTTTTTCCCGTTAGTCTCTTCCGCGCTGATTGAGCCGTATTGTCTTGAGATTTACGGGCGGACCATCTCAATGAGCCATGGAAACATCGTGATTATGTCGATTATGCTGGCGATGGTTATGCTTTTCCCTTTAAGCTTTATCAATTATGGCAAGCGGGTTAAGGTGGTGGATGCGTATTTGGGAGGAGCCAATATCAATAATAACGTGCAGTTTCGGGGTTCGGCGGGAGCGACTAAAAATATGAGTATGCATAATTATTATCTGGAAGATTATTTCGGCGAGAAACGCCTGCTTAAGTTTGGTATGGTGATATCGGTTGTTTTGGTGGTGGCAATGCTGGGTTTATCTTTACGATGAATATAGCCATAAATATTTTACTTTATTTAGTTTTAGCCCCTTTAACCGGAGGCCTCCTGGTCGGACTAGACAGGAAGATCACCGCGCGGATGCAGTCCAGGATGGGGCCGCCGGTACTGCAGCCTTTCTTTGACGTGTTAAAGTTAGTGCAAAAAGAGAATTTGGTGGTCAGGCGTTCTCAAAACTTTTATATTGGTTTCTTCCTTATCCTGATTATTTTTACCGGAGGATTATTTTTTACCGGTAAAGATATACTATTGGTAATTTTCGCCCTTACCCTGGCTTCCATTTTCTTTGTTTTGGCCGGGTTCAAGGCAAGCTCTCCCTATAGTTTTATCGGCGCGCAGAGAGAGCTGATACAGATGATGGCTTATGAGCCGATTATTATTTTAAGCGCGGTGGGGATGTATATGGTTACGCGTAGTTTCTATGTTGTGGATATCGTTTCTTTCGGCCGCACGTTGATTTATTTTTTACCCGGGGTATTATTTGGTTTGCTTTATGTTTTAGCGATGAAATTCAGGAAATCGCCGTTTGACCTGTCAACTTCTCACCACGCGCATCAGGAGCTGGTTAAGGGAATTACTACCGAATTCTCCGGTAAGGCCCTGGCAATGATTGAGGTAGCGCATTGGTTTGAGAATATACTGATTTTGGGTTTTATCTATATATTCTTTGCCCGTTTTCCGATATTGGGAATAGGTTTAAGCCTGGCGGCCTATTTTCTGGTGATCCTGATTGATAATACTTTCGCCCGGGTAAAATGGCAGTTGGCTTTATTCAGCTGTTGGGCAGTGACTTTGATTTTCGGGTTTGGAAATATTTTATTATTATTTATTTTGCCGAAATAAAAAAATGTCTTATTTAAAGAAATCTCCCTGGGTTATTCATTATGACGCTTCAAGCTGCAATGGTTGCGACATTGAGGTCTTGGCCTGCCTGACTCCGGTTTATGATCTGGAGCGTTTTGGGATAGTCAATACGGGTAATCCCAAGCACGCCGATATATTTTTGGTTACCGGTTCAGTAAATGAGCAGAATAAGGAAGTCATCCAAAATATCTACCATCAGATGCCGGATCCTAAAGTGGTAGTGGCTTTAGGTATTTGCGCGACTTCCGGTGGGGTATTTCGTGATTGCTATAATGTTTCCGGTGGGGTTGATAAAATTCTTCCGGTGGATGTTTATGTGCCCGGGTGCGCGGTGCGTCCGGAAGCGATTATCGACGGAGTAGTCCAGGCGCTTTCAATCCTGGAAGAGAAACATAAAAAATTCCAGGCGATTGCCAGAGGGAAAGAAGAGCTGGTGATTACCGAAGCGCAGATTAAAGATGCCCAGGAGATACTCGCTTTGCAAAGGCTGGCTTATCAGGGAGAGGCGGAGATCTATAATGATTTTAGCCTTTCGCCTCTGACCCAGACGCTTAAAGAAATCGAGGAGGATTTTGGAAATAAACTTTTTTTAAAAAGTATAATGCAGGATAAAATTATCGGTTCGGTAAGGGCTTATCTGGAAGAAGATACTTGTTATATCGGAAGATTAATCGTTCATCCCAACTATCAGAACTACGGCTTAGGTAGAAAATTACTACAGGGAATTGAGCAGCGTTTTAGGCAGGCAGCCAGGTTCGAGGTGTTTACGAGCCATAAAAGCAGGCGGAATATTTATTTCTATCAGAAGGCCGGTTATAAGATGTTTAAATGCGAACGGGTTTCCGATTTACGCCAACGGGTTTTTATGGAGAAATTTATTACTACCGGAGCGGGAAAATGAACCAGGAACAAAAATTGATGAACATAGAAATTAAAGATTTATTAAGCCAGATTGGGGATTATTATCGGTCCGGACATCGATTGGTCCAGATTGGCTGCACGAAATTACCGGAGTGCCTGGAAATAAATTATTCTTTGGATAAAGATTATTCTTTTACTAATTTTAAAATCAAGTTAGAGGATTTAGATCTTGAAGTTCCCAGTGTAAGTAAAATTTACTGGGGGGCTTTTTTGTATGAAAATGAAATCCACGATTTATTTGGCGTGAAATTTAAAGATATGGCGGTTGATTATCAGGGTAATTTCTATCGTACATCTGTCAAGAAAGGTTTTAATCCTTAAAATGAATAATCCGAAAAGAACAATTGTTCCCTTTGGCCCGCAGCATCCGGTTTTACCGGAGCCGATCCATTTGGACCTGGTGGTCGAGGATGAAAAAATAATCGAAGCTATTCCTTCCCTGGGTTTTGTCCATCGCGGCTTAGAGAAGCTGGTGGAGAAAAGGGATTTTATCGAGTTTGTTTATGTTGCCGAAAGGATTTGCGGTATCTGCAGTTTTATCCATGGGCTCACTTATTGCCTGGCGATCGAGGAGATTATGGGTATCCAAGTGCCGCCGCGGGCGAATTATTTACGGGTGATCTGGTCGGAACTTTCGCGTCTGCATAGTCATCTTTTGTGGTTGGGGTTAACCGCCGATGCCTTTGGTTTTGAGGCGCTTTTTATGCATACCTGGAAATTAAGAGAAAAGATCCTGGATATCATTGAAGAGACTACCGGAGGCAGGGTAATCTTCGGTTCCTCTAAGATCGGCGGGGTGAGAAAGGATATCTCCGCCGAGAAATTATCCGAGATTGTTACTAAATTAAACCGCTACGCCCAAGAGATCAAAGAAATTACCGACATCTTTATAAACGACAGCTCGGTGAAACACCGTTTAATCGGTGTAGGAGTATTAAGTAAACAGGATGCTTATGATTTGGGAGCGGTAGGCCCGAGTTTAAGGGCAAGCGGTATAAGTATGGATACGCGTAAATTAGGTTATGCCGCCTATGCGGAGATTGAATTCAGTCCGATTACGGAAACCAGCGGGGATAGTTACGCCCGTTGCCGGGTGCGGATTCGTGAGCTATTTCAGTCGATTGATATTATCAAGCAGGCGGTTGAAAAAATTCAACCCGGGGAATTGGAAGTCAAGGTTAGTGGCACGCCTAAGGGTGAGTTTTTCGCGCGTACCGAGCAGCCCAGAGGAGAGGTAATTTATTATGCCAAGGCGGATGGGACGCGTTTTCTGCAAAGGTTAAGGGTACGTACTCCGACCTTTGCCAATATCCCGGCTTTGATTAAATTATTACCGGGCGCGCAATTAGCGGATGTGCCGGTTTTGGTGCTGACGATTGATCCCTGTATCAGCTGTACGGAGCGTTAAATGAAAATATTCGTAATGGCCTTTAAGGTATTGAAAAGCTTATTCCGGAGACCGGCGACCTTAGGTTACCCTTCCGTGCCCCGGGAATATTATAAAAATACCCGCGGTAAGATCTCCATCGACATCGCTAAATGCATTTATTGCGCCTCCTGCCAAAGGAAGTGTCCTGCCCAAGCTTTGACGGTTAACAAATTAGAAAAAAAATGGATAATCGACAGGCTGCGTTGTGTTTCCTGCGGGTATTGCCTGGAGGTGTGCCCTAAGAAGTGCCTGGCCATGGAAAATAATTATTCCGCCTCGGCCTTAAAGAAAGAAGAGGAGGTTTTTGAAGGTGCATGAATATCATATTCTTGAAAAGCTGGTAAAAGAAGCGCTTGCCGGTGAAGACCGGAGGGGGGTTGTTGAGATCTTTCTTTCAGTAAGTGAATCCAGCGGTCTGGATCCGGATTCGATCAAGCTTTATTTTGAGGATCTCCGCCCGGAATATCCTCAGCTTAAAGATGCCGGTTTGAACATAAAATTAACCAAGGTTAAATTACATTGCCCGAAATGTAATCTTGATTTTGAACGCCAAAAAAATAGTTTTTCCTGCCCGAAATGTTTTTCGGAATCACAACGTTCCAGCCTGCATAAAGACATATCTATCGAAAAGATAACTTTCAGGTCTTAAAATGTGCTACGCGATCGCCGGCAAGGTAGAAGCGATTGATACCAAAACGATAGTCGTCGATTATTTCGGCGAGAAGAAAAAAGCCCGTAATGAACTGTCGGATTTAAGCGTGGGGGACTATGTTTATGTCCAGGGTGGATATGTCATTGCCAAGGTTTCCCGGCATGAAGCGGAAGAGTCCCTAGCGGGCTGGAAGGAATTATTCTTCGCTTTAAAAGAAACAGATTACAACTTAGCGCGTTCTCCTTTCCAGGATACCTCTGGCGATAGCCGCGTTTCCCGGATTACCGGTCAAGCCGGGCAGGGTAAGGAAATTTCCCGGGAAGATCTGGAATATTTATTTCAACTAAGCGATAAAAGCCAATTAGACCTTTTGTTTAAATCCGCTAATTTTCTGCGTCAGAAATATCATAGCAACGCTTGTTGTGTGCACGGAATTATCGAAATTTCCAATGATTGCCGCGCCCACTGTCATTATTGCGGAATTTCTTCGCACAATCAGCAGCTTAAACGTTACCGGATGACAAAACCGGAGATTATGGCGGCGGTAGATCAAGCGGTGAATAAATATGGTTTTAAGGCCCTGATTTTACAAAGCGGGGAGAAGGCCTATAATTTGGCCGAACTTGTGGAGATAGTTGAGGAGATAAAGAGAAACTTCGCGGTTTTAATTTTTATAAGCTTCGGCGATATCGGAGAGCCCGGGTTAGCCCAGCTTTATCAGGCCGGGGCCAGGGGAATGCTGATGCGTTTTGAGACTAGTAATCCGTCGCTATATAAAAAAATACATCCCGGAGAAAACCTGGCTGACCGTTTGAAGCAAATTAACCGGGCTTATGAAATGGGGTATTTAATTATTACCGGCGCACTTATCGGCTTGCCAGGGCAGGCGGATAGTGATATTATAGCCGATATATTATTAGCGCGCCGGCTTAAGGCGGAAATGTATAGTTTCGGCCCTTTTATCAGCCACCCGGAAACGCCGTTCGCGGAATTTCCGGCGCCGGATGAGGAAAAGATCCTCAAGGTATTGGCGATCTCAAGGCTTAGCGCTCAACCGGAGGCAAAGATTTTAGTGACTACGGGGTTTGAGACCTTAAGCAGCGCCGCCCGGCAAAAGGGGCTTAGCTCCGGGGCAAGTTCCGTGATGTTGAATGTTACTCCCCTGGAGTACCGGGGATTTTATTCCATTTATCCTCATCGCGCTCATGAGCAAGAGAGTATTGAAACGCAGATTGATGATACGATCAGGCTTTTAAAAAAACTTGGCCGGGCGCCCACGGATTTAGGCTGCTGAGTCTTTATTGGTTTAGCGGATACTTTCGCTTTGGGTGAAATATAAAGGAGGCTGACAGGATTATGAATATCTGGCAATTGATCAGGGTGGGTGGTTTTACGATGGTTATACTTTTAGCCGCTTCCGTAGTATCCATCGCGATTATTTTGGAGCGGTTTATTACCTATCGCCGTAAATCCAGGATAGATAGAAAAGAGTTTATGCTCAAGATCCGCCAGGAGATTAAAAAAGGCAGGATCAATCCGGCAGCTGAGATCTGTAAAGACGCTAACGCTCCTTTCGCCCAGGTAGCATACGCGGGTTTAAGTTTTTTTGATTATAGTGAGAAAGAGATATCCAATAACATGGAGCGTCAGGTAATTATTGAAACCACGACTCTTGAGCGCCTGACCTCGGTCATCGGGACAATCGGCAGCGTTTCGGTTTATGTGGGGCTTTTTGGGACGGTCCTGGGAATAATCCGCGCGTTTCATGATATTTCGGTGAGCGGTTCCGGTGGAATTAGCGTGGTCATTAGCGGGATATCTGAGGCTTTGGCTTGCACCGCCGCTGGTCTTTGCGTGGCGGTCCCGGCGGTAGTGGCTTATAATTGTTTTATTAAAAAGATTGATGATTTTATTAAAGATATGGAATTGGCCGCTTCGGAGACCATGGACTTAATCAGCGCGACAAAAAAATGAGATCATTTGCCCGGAAGCAGAAGCTAATCGCGGAAATAAATATTACGCCTTTTACGGATGTAATTTTGGTGCTTTTGATCATTTTTATGATCACTACCCCGCTTATCCTGCAGTCAAATATTCAGGTTAATTTGCCCAGTTCGACAACCGGTAAGCCCTTAGAACAGGTTCGGCAGATTAGCGTGATGGTGACTAATGAAGGGATAATTTATCTGGATAATAAGCCGGCTTCCCGGAAAACGCTGAAGGCGGAGGTTGCCAGGCTGCACCAGGCTAATCCGGAGCTGGAGGTAATCTTATTTTCGGACAAGATGGTCAGGTTCAAGGATTTAGTGGGGCTTTTAGATATTTTTAATGAACTGGGAATTAAGAACCTAAATATCGCTACTCGGACAGAATAAGCCGGGGTTAGAATTTACTAAAGAGTCATTGACAAAGACAAAGTCTATGATATTATAATATTGCTTACAAAGAGGAAGCGGTAATTAATAAAACATAGACGTCCTAAGTCCAATATTGGATATAAGACGTCGTTTTTTTTAGACGCCGGATGCGAAAAGAAGAGATATATAAAAGCATAAAAACAGTAGGTTTTGTCTCTTTTATTCCGTTTATCCTGGCTGCCGGTCCGCTTTCAGGTTATTTCGCGGGCAGTTTTTTACAGAAAAAATTCGGGTTTTCTTATGGTTGGGTTTTTTTAGGAGTTGCCCTCGGTTTTTTAGCGGCAATAATGGAAGTGGTAAAAATTTTAAAGGCGATCGCCAGGGTGAGTAAAAAATGAATATGTCGGAACTACCGGATATTTTGGCTATTCTCTCGGATAAATTTCCCGGTAATGTCTTTTTAAAATTTATTTATTCTTGGGAAAATATCGCTTATTCTTTGTTCATTGTTACGGTCTTGGGGGTATTAGCTTTTTTTGCTTGCCGGAAAAGAAAATTAATTCCCGGGAGATTGCAGGCAGGCGCGGAGTTATTGGTTGAAGGTTTAGATGATTTTGTCCGCGGTATCTTGGGGCCCAAAGGTAGAAAGTACACCCCTTTTATCGGCACCCTTTTTGTCTATATTCTCTTGATGAACCTTTCAGGATTAATTCCATTTATCAAAGCTTCTACCGCCAGCTGGTCGACAA
>Ga0172381_10004200_pt1 | contig 14971 bp, 7 predicted proteins | sample Leawel6488metaG_FD_119754 | JGI IMG/M metagenome (GOLD analysis project Ga0172381, IMG submission 119754) | Leachate microbial communities from a municipal landfill in Southern Ontario, Canada - Leachate well 64-88 metaG | ecosystem: Engineered > Solid waste > Landfill > Unclassified | place...
AGAGATACAGTTTTGGTCTTTTTTATAAACGATTTCATACATTTCAGGAGTAAGAGAGGTATTCTGAGCAAAAGCTTGTAATTCAGATCTTGGATTATTTGTAGCATATCCAGATTGGATAAATTCGCTTGTAGACGGTGTAGCCGTTACAAGTAATTTATCCAAAAGTTCTGCATATTGCTCATTATTATAGTCCATAAATAGGATAGCATCGATTTTATCCTGAAGTGTACCAGATTTTATTTTTGCAATTATATCAGATGTTGGATGTAGTTGTAATTTCCAGGAATTGATTAGTTCCATTTGTTCTGAATTTGGCTGTTTATTATTCTGACCAAACATTTGTTTAAAGTGGAAGATGGAGGGATCAGTTTCGATAGTAACAAGAGGAGTATTTGAGGGAGATCTAAGGGAGAAAATACGGATAGATTTTTGCTGAACAGCATCGATATAGGAAGATCCTCCGACGCAGTGATTCATTTTAGATCCTTCTAATTTGAGTTCATCTGGAGATTTGAGTTCTAGGATAAAGCATCCATTAGGAAAAGAATAAACGATATTATTATGATCTAAAAGAATATCGTTAGAAGCATTTTGGAAAGAAGCTTTCCAAAGTTGGGATAATTTAGATAATTCTGAGAATTTTAGTTGACCGAGGTCAACGAAGATAGACTTATCTTGATATGTAAACTTCTTATCTGTAGGTAGTTCAATAAAGAAGTGTTCGATCAATTTGAGATCATTAATAAGGTTTGCTTTATTGAACTGATTAGAAGATTTGAGAGATTCGACCAAATTTTCTGATTTATTTACTTTATTTATCCACCAATGTATAATATTTGGATTAGAGATATTGGAGGAGATATCTAAGATATCTGGGTCAAGAGATTGTATTTTTAGGGAGTTTTTTCTTTCAATTTCCTCATTGATTTGATTTCTCCATAGAGAAATCGAATCAATGGAGGCATTTGGTTGTTTTTTTATACGAGAGAAGAGTTGGGCTTTTATTTGTGGATTTGTTTCTGAGTTGAGAATATTTACAATAGCAGGATCTAGGTTTAGTTTAGTAATTTCTTCTTCTAGGGTTGCTAACTTTAAAAATAATGCAGACAGATCTACAATGGATTGTTTTTTTTCATCAAGCTCCTCCATTTTTAGACCAATTCCTTGAATCGCTTGCAATAATGCTGCTTCCGACATATCCTCAACATTATCAACGAAAGCTTCATCAAAAGCTTCCTTAAAAGCAGTTTGAAATTCATGAATTCTGTCAAATTTGTCATTTTTACGTAACTGACGCATAATAAACGAATAACTCAAATCTGGCCTGGCGCTGGAAGATTTATCTGATTCAGCAATAGCCAACAACAACTTATCGCAAAGCTGATGCTTCCCGGCCATACGTAAATTTTGAGCTAATTTATTCACAAATGCCATATGCTAAAAATCCTTTTTTCTGATAAAATTCCCTAGATACAACTTCATCTATTGCTCTAATTGCTTTTATTAAAGCTTCTTCAGAACCAGTAGCACAACACACAATCTTGTTTCCCTCAATTTTCGTATCAGCATCTATTGTGTTTTCTAAACAATCTGCCAACAAAACTGCATATTTATTTATCATCCCATCATCATCAGATTTAATATTTATTACTATATTGTGACTGGGAAGGAGAAGTTTAGCCATGCTTTGCTTAACAATATCCGTAAGACTTTCTCCATAAGAACTTAGATATTGCTGTAATTCACGCAATTCATCCTGAATATTCGCTGGAATGGCTGGTGGTAGATCTTGTGTAGTGACCGGTTCCGACTTTCCGCCACGATAATTTCCATAAAGAGAAGCTATTCCTTTGGCATACCGATCCTCATCAACTGTAAAATAACCTCTTTGCTTTAATGCATGGGTAAATCCAATAGGGTCTCCTTGCGCAGCAAAATTTAGAGCCGTTCCATAACTCTTCTTTAATGTACCAAGGAAATTAATAACCCCAGCATCCAAGCTATCATAAGCTCTGAAAAAGCACATAGGGTGCTCTCCAGAAAATAAATGTGATGTAACATTGCCATTGGCATCTTTTAGATTTTCTCCACACTTAAATCCTGTAAATTTGTTATTTTGGCTCCATCCGGCGCTGGCTTTTATATTTCCAAAATTATAGTTATACATTTTCTGAAAATGACCTGTTTCTAAAGCTGCCTGGGCCCATAACATACCTAAAGAAGCTTCATTTGGCTGAGTTCCTTCTCCAAATACCTTTGGCCATACACGTTTGCATGCTTCTATAAATTCTGGTCTGGTTACGGGTGTCTTTTGTGCAGGTATTTTGTTTCCCATATTAAACAAATCCCGTTGGGCTCTAATCTTACCAGTATCAAATGCCCAAGCAGAACCAGTTCCAGAATATTGTTGAAATTTCGGGTTAACTAAAGCGGTTTTCTGCAAACCACAATCAAAACACTCATCAATATTGGCTGTAGTAATCTTTTTGGCCTCCATTGCCATAATCCTAGTTACCGACATCAATGGCCGCGGATCCTTCTGTCTTTTTGACATATCTGTCAACATTACTATCATTTTTACAGCTACAGGGTAATTTGTCAAATTAAATGAATTTGTTTGATAAACGACATGCAATTCCCCAATACGATCCTGGTTTTTACCCTGACCAACCACCACCTCGCTTCCCATCATTTGAGCATTATTCATTAATGCTTGCTCTATATCTCGCAAAAAAGATGGATCTTTCAATATTTCATCAATTTCAGCCTGTTCCAACCCAGCCTTTCTAAAAGCATTACGAATTGGATTTCCTATTCGGTCATTCTGCAACGTTGTTTCTCTAAATAACACATGATTAATGTCCCGATCTTGTTCCATTGCCTTGGCCTCTGGTGGAGCTTCAGCCATAGATGCATCTTTATCCAATACGGACAAATATGAAGCTAAAGATCTAACTGATTCTTTTAGTTCACTTAAGGCATAATTATACTTATCGATATCACCATTGGCAATAGATTGATTAACATCAGTCATATATCTCTGAAGTCTATCTAAATCCACTTTAATGCCAGCAGAATCGGTTTGTAGCTTAGCAATTCTGGATTTATAGGCAGGATCCATTAAACTATTATACCAGGCTCTTAATCGATTTACCACAGACGCCACTTTAACTACCTTATCTGGTGGAATACTATCTAAATCTATTGATGCTTGTTTGATGATATTATACATCTAATATTTCCTTAGCTCTAGCAAGAAGGGTTTGACTTAGTTCTGGATCTTTCTCCTCCATCTTGTCCGAATATAGAAGCATTAGATTTGCCATTGTAAATATATCATTTTGTGCATGTTTTAGAGCATTAAAGAATTTTTTATGTGATACCTTTAGCAGAGAGTTATCAACACTAGCTTCAATCGGACTAATTTCATTTGGTTCTTCCTCAATTTCTGGTTTATTTGGACCAATTGAAGTAAATGTTACAAAATCAGGATCAAGAACATAAGCAACATAGGTTGTTCCACTTTCCTGCATTTCCTTTCCACGCTTTGTAAGATAAGTTTTACTACCCCAAAATTCTACGGGTTTACCCAAAGCTTTACTTAAAGCGTTTTCTGCAGCAATTATTTGGTCTTCCCCAACAAGTCTCAATGAATCTTTTGCTAATTCTCCATAAAGAAAACCAATAATATCAGCATCTTCGATATTTTTTATAACAGGGCTTATAAATGCCGGCTCTTTAGTTTTAAGATATTCTACAGTTTCTTTATTTACTGTTGCTGTAACGTTATTAGAAATAGCCGAAATAACATTCTGATCAGACGGAGCAACTTCGGGAATATTAACAGATTTAGTAGTTGGTTGTACAGATTCATCTGTTAATGGTACAATTGCTGACTTGCCATCAATTCTTGTCCATTTTATTTTTTTAGCATCAGATAATCGTGATACAATTGTACTAATATCGTCTACACTAAGATTTGTTTTTTTAGATATAAATGGAAAATTAACAAATGGATCTTTTCTAATTTCTTCTAATACCGCATCATAATAATCCGCTAAATTTACTGCCGACTCCTTTTTCTTTGATTTTTTTGGAGCTTTTACCGGAACTGGTGTCTGTATGTTTTCCTTCACGACTGATTTCTGTGGAACTTCTACCACTGGTTCCGTAGTATTAACTACAGATTCCGGTTCTTTAACCACTGTTGGTTTAAATCCACGATTCTTAGCTCCTTCTTGAACAGCTTTACGTTCATCTTTGGGAATAATAGCTAATGGAAAATCAGCCAATTCTACTGTATCTAGTATTTTGAAATCCCAAAATTTCTCACCTTTTTCAATTTTTTCTTTTGATTTTTCAACCTCTTTTGGATCTTGAAGCCAAATGTCTAATTGATCCGCATCTTCTTTGCTAAGATTATGATCTCTTATATAAATATCTTTAATTCTTTGTTTCAGCTTCTGATCTTTATTATAGAAAGAATCCATATCAGAAATTACTAACAATACAGGAGGATTTTCTGCCTTGCCAACAACCTGGGGTTCTTTCTCAACAATTTCTGGAACAATCTGTGGTTTTTCCTCAACAGTTTCTGGCACAGGAGGTTCTTCCACCACAGGGGCTTCTACAACAGGCTCTGACACGGGAGCTGCTATGGGTTGGGGCTCTGCTGCAACTGGCTGTGCTACAGATTCTGGAGCTGTTCTCGGCCTACCACGCTTCCTTTTTTCTGCAGGAGCAGGAGCAGGAGCAGGAGCAGGAGCAGGAGCAGGAGCAACTGCTGGAATAGCATCTGGAGCTGGAGCTGGAGCAGGAGCTTCAACTGGTTTTTCTTCTACTACAGGCTGAACCGCATCTAACATTTGTGAAATATATAGATTTTGTTTACCAGGATCTCCCACAAGTCGCAACCTGTCTTCATCCTTCAGTTTACGTAAAGCCGCATTTACTTCATCAATAGACATATTAGTATTCTTACTAATCTCAGACCTTTTTAATAAAATATCTGATACTAGCCCATTATCTAGAATTGTACAAATACTTAATATGGATTTATATACAGCATCAGCTAATTCTTCATCTCGTGCCGTAATATCAAGTGTCTTTTTTGATATTTGGGGAGTCTCTACAGGTGTTTTTTCCGCCTCTGGCGCAACTCTGGCATGTTCATACTTTAGCTGTAAATGTGCCAGTACATCTGCGGCTAATTCTCTCGGAATAGTCACAACATCAGTCCAGATGGCCCCATCAATCTTGTCTATAAACCAAGCTTTATCTTTAGAATCCTGCGCATTTTTAATTGGCCCTGTTACACCGGATAATGATTGTCGTAAAATTGCAAATAAATCATTAATTTGTGATTCTTTTAATATATGACTATTTAGAATCGATATTACATTTTTCAGATCAATCTTTCCGCCTCGTGGTTTGGGCTTTGGCCCCTGTGGATATTTGCGAACATCATAAGTTTTTGGAGGAGATCCCGGCACAACTCCACGTATTGCCTGTGGATTAACCATTTCCTTCTGCAAACTTTGTTCAATCCTCTGATCTTCAGGAGTCTTTACCTTATTCATTACTCCAACATCTTTATCTAAAGTTTCTTTAGCTACAGATGTTCCAAGCCTCTTGGAAGCCTTATCAATAATTGGCTTTAGCACATTGTATGTAGCCCCAATTTGAGCCACAAATCTAGGCTGGATCTTAGTCAGCCTCTCATGCTCAGCCATCCAGTTCCCAATATTTCCAGAAGCTCTAGCTTTACCCATTCGATCAAAAATACCCATCATCTCATTTACATAAGCTTCTGAATTATTAACCAAACGCCTTACAGGCACAGTATATTTCTCTACCTCTTTCTTCCAAGACTTTTCTAAAGGATCTCCAATAATCTTCCTGGCCAACCACCCCAATTGCGCCGTAACAGCTCTTTCATTCTGTTGTTGTGCTAAAAATTGTTGATATTGTTCAGCTTTTTGTTTAGCCTCTTCAATTACATCTGGTGAATCTTCTGGAATGGGTTGAGCTTCTGTTGTTGATAATGATTCTTGTAATTGTCCAACCATTTTTGTAACAGTATCTTTGGTAGACATTATCATTTCATGGCTAATTCTGGCCAAAATATCAGCATAATATACTGCATCAATTAGTCTTTTCTCTTTAAGAGCCTCCTGGGCAAGAGCCAATACTTCTTTTATACTCTTTCCGCCGCCAGAAGTATTATTTGATAATGCTACTTCCCTAATTCTATCGTCAATTTCACGCAGAAGATTCATCTGAACTTCATAATTAGAAAACAACATTTCCTTGACACCACGCCCTAAGTGGGACAAAGGATTCTGGGCCCAGCCACGATATTTCTGCGCATTTACGACAATTTGTTCTTTTCGATCAACCATTTTTGGCTCCTACGAGGATACCAGAATAATGGCAGAATTATACTGCTGGTGGCCCTCCGCCCATAGGCGGTGCTGGAGGCGGCATTGGTGGCCCGCCCATTCCTCCACCTAAGCCTCCACCCATTCCTCCACCTAACCCACCTCCAAGCCCTTCTCCTAGGCCACCAAGAGGCCCTCCCATTCCTCCACCTCCCATTCCACCAGCCGGAGCTGCACCGAATGGATTCTCACCAGGCAAAGGATTATCTTCCCTTTCTGCAATTTCATCATCAGAAGAAAGACTTCGCAAATCATTTAAGCTCATCCCCTGTAAAGCTTCCATTTCCTTTGCATGAATTACCTGATCAACCGTCTCCGTTCTAATTTTTCTCATCTCATCTTCATATTCCAATCCTAAAGACTTATATAAAGTTTGTACCGAAACTTTGCGAGGTTCTTGTGTTACCAACTGAGATAAATTCTGAATATAATCCCCAGCATCAAATAGACTCATATGATTCCATTCAACCTCGGGAACAATCAAAACCTTTTCATTATCAATATAATCATAAAAATCATTAATCTTAGAAATAGGAGCAAATATCTTCCTTCGTAACCAAGAAGAAATCATATTTCGGAATTGCATATATCTCTGACGCAATACATCTAAAGCCACTCCACCATTCGCATATGTTACATCGGCCCCACCATCCATCAGAACCTGAGGAACCATAAGTCCAATATAAATCTCCTTCATTAACTGTGTAACATCATTAGATGTATCTAGAATTCCACTATTAGACCCAAGACGTTCTACCGTTACACCATCATGAGTAAATATCTTGAAATCTTTGTCCGCCTGGCCGGCAGCAAATACCTCTCTCCATTGCTCAAGATCTGCTGGACTTGGCTTATAAGACTCCCCCGATCCTCCACCAATCTTTACCAATGTAAGCGGATTTATCATCCCATCAGCTTGAGCAAACTTACATTCACGAATTTTGTCCCATTGCATAAGAGATCTAAAACAACTAACCGGCAATCCCGTTCCACGACTCTCATAAGGAGATATCTTTCTAGCTAAATGTGATACATAGAAATTACTAAGCGGAATATTCTCCCCACGCCTAACGTGTTCCACAATATTCGGATCTAATTGCTGTCTTTGCTGCAAATCAGAAGCCCTGTTAGATGTAACAATTCTCCTTAGATTCTCATCTGGTCGTAAGCTAATAATTGGCTCTCCAGCAATTACACTACGCTGAACCATAATATAATCAGGATTTTGTATCAATAATCTTGACCACTTGGCCGAGGCCTCATTTAATTCAGCATATATAAAAGCTTCTCCTAATGTCCAATATTCCTGGGCTAATTGAACACATACGTTCATTAGGTCTATTTCATCAATCATATTTTCGAAAAAAGCATTAACTTTTTCGTTTTTACACTTGATATTTAGCTTAGATATCGGATAAGTGGAATGCAACATAATAGCATTCTGTACAATTGGATTAAGAGCAAAAAAGCTTCGACACCAAGCATTAATTGTTGCCCGGTCCCTGGGCAGATTCATATTTGACTGTAACCAAAGAGGAGAATATACCTCTGGAGTCATAGTAGCAGTTCCACCAGAACCACGATATCCATTACCAAGACTACCACCACCCTGATTTCCTTCAAAAGAGCCTACAAAAGTCTGAGCTTGTCTTTTTAATCCCTCTCCAACTACATTACCTAGCACGGTTCTAGATATATTATTTTTAATTAAAGGTCCGCCATGTTCTCCGGTGGCAAAATCACCATTATCAATCTCAGTTTCTAATGTCTCACGCCGATATTGAGATACAGATTTGACCATATGTGGGGATGCCATCGGTCTTCCTTCGCCTTTTTTGAAGTTTTGCATAAATACCTATATATCAGTTAGAAGCCGGGACAGTATCCAGCAATTGCCGAAATCCCCTTATTCTTAGTTGTATCTAATAAACCACTCTTTAAATTGGAAAATCCTTTTGTTGCATAATACTTATATGCCAAATAAGCGTTTAGCAATGCCATAAATCCATCATTAGGAGTAGATCCTTTGACAAATCTTCTAACCGGCTCATTGACCACATTAAATGTAACTTTTACATCCATACTGCAACAATGATTCACCAACCAAGAAATTCTCTCCCAATCCTTCCATGGGAAACGTACCATTCCCTTTTTCATTATATTAAAAACTTCTGCAATATGATATTCTCTCTCGGCTAGAATAATGTGTGGAAATGCCGTATCATTTAGTTTCACATAACCATTTACTTTAGTAAGCAGATTAGATGCCAAAAATCTATCCCCATAATCACGCTGCATTACCTCAGTTAAATCATTAGCATACCCAATATCTCCAACTGCTTGAGTTACACTGTACTTTCGCATTACCTCGTGAATAAATCCTTTTTTATATTCGAAATCATTCTTTTTTACAATAGCAGCATAATCTATAACTAATCTTCCTGGACCTTCTTCTGACAAAACTACACATGTACTAAAAGATTGTCCACCCTGACGATCTGACTCTTCTTTCCCCACAGCATCAGGATCATTCCTTTTTCCCCAGTCAAATCCCGCAAATACAAGTTTTTCCTCACCAATTCCAATACTATTACGCATTAATCTTTCTTTATCAGCACATTTTTCTTCAATTTCATCAGCTGTAATGGGTCCCATTTCTCCAGCGTAAAATTCACCCAATACCTCGTTTTGATAGATTCTTTCTGTATTAGTTGGAGAAATTTCAGGCTTTTCTTTATCCATACGCTCTCTTGTAAATAATGGATTATACAACTGATTTATATGATACCCAATATATTCACAATCTTTTTCTGTCTTGTTTTTATTATCATCAAAAGCTAAATGTACCCATTTGCCCCTTTCTGCTGCAAAACGCTTGTCTTGCGTATGTTGACAATAAGGACACTGTACAATAAACCCATGTAACCAAATCTTTTCCCAATTATTACTTCCAGGTGTATATAAAGGAAAAAGATTTTCACACTTTTCACATCCTAAATGATAATAAGCTTGTGTAGATCTTGCCCACATCTTATAATATGCAGAATTTTTAGATAAGGGAGTACCAAAATATACTTGAATACCACTACCAACCTTTCCATACTGGGCCGTAGTTAACATCTTGTTAGCATTAGCTATTGCGGGCCCTGGAATAGATTGACACTCATCATAAAATAAACAATCTACCGTACCACCTCTCAAACGTTCACCATCCCGACCTGTAGATTCCAGTCGAATAAAATTGTCTCCAACAAATTGCTTGAATTGTAGCGAATCATTGGTAGCAGAAGCTTTGTCTAACTTAGATTCAATTATTGATATTTTTTTATTAGGTTTGCGCGGATCATCAATTTGAACAGCAGACCTAATCATTGGATTAAATTTGGTTTTTGCATAAATATATGTACGAATTAAATCCGGAAATAAATGAATAATTCTCATCGGAGCTCGATTATTCGTTCCGAATAATCCAGAAGTCATAAAATACAACTCCAACGCATTAGCCATCGTAGTAGCACCAACCTGCCGTCCCTTTACCATTACAATTGGCTTAGAATCAGGTCTTAGGGAGTTAATAGCAATTTGTCGGAATAAAGCTCTAAATGGAGCATATCCATTGCCATTTAGCCGATACGGCTTCCCATCTAGCATTAAAGTATTTTCACAATATGCTATTGGATCTATATTTATTAGACTGGATTTTATGTTATCAAATACACTATTATTTTGCATGCCTACATCTTCTGAGGCATCATCCCAGCCCAATAGTCCTGATCATCAACCTTATCTTGGCCTACACCAAGACCAATATTACGATCTATATTTACCGGACCATTCTTAGCCCTTGCCTCAAGTATTAATTTGCTAATAAATTTCGCAACCTCATCATTCATAATATCTTCATTTTGATATTTACGCCCAAATACATGCAATATATCATGCTGGATTTGTGGCACAGACGCGGCTAGTCCACGCGAATTTTCTATGTTGTTCTTTATAAAATCAACAAGAATATCCGCAGTATCATATTTTTGCAGTACTTTTGGAATTTCTTCTTCAGCTGTGCTCAGAAGTTTTTTTTTATCAGAAATACCCTGAACCATCTTCTTAGCCGCATCTCTAGTAAGTAACCCATCAGAATCTCGTTTAGAAGCTGTAATCTTATTCAAATATTTATTAAGACCAGTTCTTTCTCTCATATCCTGAACAGCATCATCTACAGTGGCATAACGAGGAGGATTCTTTATGATATTATTAACCTGATTAATCATATTGGCACGAACTCTAGCCGCTTCCACTGCAGTATTTTCTTTTGCCGCCAATTGATTAGAAATATTATGCAACCAGGGACTAACTTCTCTCTGAGTTTCTACTTCATCAGAATTTACTCTGGATATTGGTATAAATCCTCGTGGCATATTAACTCCATTTACGCAAAAGTTTGGAATAATGACTTGCTACCTGCTGCAATTCTTCTCCAGTAGTATCCATAATAGAATCCATCCCCTCTCCACTGGTCTCAATTACATCTTTCTTATTATTTTCTAACCAATCAAGAAGATCATCTAAAGTTAAATTATATAAAGATAGAATTTCCTGTACAGTTGTGTCTGGTTTAATCATAAATCCCTTTTATGCATAATAGTTGGCGGCCCAATCCATATTGTTAGAACTAGTTGTATCAATATCATCACCACGTAAGAATCCACGATCCCTACGAACAGGATATCCCATATCTTCCAAAAGCTGCATTAATTCAGCCTGTTGTACAATGTCAAATTTGTACATATCTACCTGGCGCTGGAACATATCCTCAATATCATGTCCTCCAGATACCATCCCATTAATACATACCCTGGCTGCCCTGGAAATAATCAATGGCACAGTTACCATAACTCCATGAACCCCAGTAATCTTTTGCGCTTCTTTGATTATTGTAGAGTTTTCTGATGCTTTCTTCTTTCCCAACAGCTTATTTAACCTATTTTGGGTTCTCTCAATCGCTTTTCGAATCTCTTTTCTGGCAGGTTCTAGCTTATATGTATCAATTTCGCCACGTAAGTCCCTTTGCAGATACTTGGAAATAACCTTATCAATAGCACCTAGGTAAGCAATTACTCTTTCCAGGCCTGTAGTATCGGTTCCACTGTGCCGAGGAACATTTTGGAACATCTTATTAACCCAGGCAGGAAGGTTGGCCACCGGGCCAGGGTCCCACATATCCAATTCTACAACCTTAACCTCTTCAGGCTCTTCTTCTACAGCTAAATCAGCAATATCATCTTCTAAATCAGTTCCAGGAATGGCTGGCAGCTCAAATGAGAATTCTTCCTCAATTGGCTCTTCATCATCAACCTGAACGGTAATTTTACCTTCTACATCAGTTTCATCATCAGAATCCTCTTCTTCTACCTCGAATTCAGCATCATCTGCTGGCTGGGTGTCAGCAAATAGCTCCGCCATCGAAGGTTCATCTTCCCAATAATTCTGTGCCCTTTTAGCTAAACTCATAGTGATCCTCTTTGATAATGCTGAAATATTACCTATTATTAGTCTGTGCCGATAGCTCTCTAATATCCTTGAAAAAATCCCAATATTGTGGAAATCTGTCCTTGACATCATTTTCAGACATCCAACGTATACCAACTAGCCCTAATGCATTTCTAAGACTTCCCAAAGCTTCATCTGCCTCATATTGTACCTGATAGTCCTTCTCCCTAAAAGCATCACCAATTCTCTGTATCAAATTATGCCTTTTACAGGTTTCTATTATTGAATCTAAGACACTCTCTCTATTCGTTGCGTCACCATCATTGGCTACACTGATTATACTGCCAAAAAGTCCACGAAAGCTGGACAATGGTTCATTTTCTCTTACTGCCTGTAATGCCGCATTAGGATCAAATTTAGCCAAATATGATATGGCATATCGTCTATTGTCAGTGTCATTTAGATGTTTGGCAGCTAACTTAAGACCTTCTACATCATCTGATTCCTCAAAAAATTGTAATACTTTTTCATTTGCTTGCCAATTAGCCTTACCTATGCGCATCATATCATATAAATATATGATATATTGTGGGTTTTCCCGCGCCATTTCAATTAAAAGCTTCGTATTTCTAACAGATACGCGCCTTTCTTTATTAAAAACATTCCTGATAATACTTTCTTCGGATTCATCCTCTCCTTCTGTCCATAGCTCTCCTGATGGCTTTTTTTGTGATAATTGCTCCTTTTTTTGAGCTAAATCTTTTTCATCATAGTGCCAGCGTCCCTTTTCTGTCATTTTTCTATAATAATCTAAATATTTGTCTACATCCTTTGGAACATATTTTGCATCATAAATACCATTACCATTGCCACTCAGCCACTTATCCCATTGATAAGGATCTAAATCACCAGATAATGCTTTCTGTGGTACTACAAATCCCCAATTACGCAATTTTTGTGCATCAGAAATCATAATATCTTTTGCAGACATACCTTTTCTACCACCACGATTAGCTCTATCACTAGCATCATACTGGCTACCCTGTGAACCATTAGGGCCTATTTGTGTGGGAACCATTCCATCCAACAAATAAATTACATTATCTAATGTTGCAGTTCCTTCTTGAAGCATTTTTTGAATTTTAGCAATTCTTTCTTTTTCATATTCGCCAGTAAATACTCTTATATCTGAGTCAGTTAGTTTTGCTCCACCGGCTCCAACTCCTGTCAAAAATGGATTAGGCCCTATTGGCTCAAGATTAATTCTATCTCCTTGTATTTTGGTAATTTTCCAATATGGCGTCATATTCAAGGAAAAATCTGCCAATAATTGTCCAGAACTCATCTGTTGACCAGCCGGATTATCTGACTTAAGAATAAAAAAACCACTATCATCCTTTCTAACATCAGAAAATCGATGCATCCATACACCACCATATTCTTCTGAAGTATATACATCAGATAATAGCTTTTTTTCTCTGGCCTTTTCTAATTCAGACAACTGAACAGGTTCTTGAACATCTGGAGCACTTTGGTTTAATTGCTGTAATATATTCTTTTGTTGTTGATCTTCTTGTTTTTGTTTGAATTTATCACTTAAATCTATAACGCCTGCGGTTTTGGGTCTTTCAGACCTAGTAAATCCGGACATAACCCTACCATTTTCAACATCTATTTGAATATCTCCACCATCCAGAACCTCTTTCAAAATAACAACTGGAAGATATGATAAACCTAAACCAACCGCCATATTAACCCTTCCACGACCATCTCCTACACATCTACTACCATCTAATGATTCAACCAATACGACTGGCGGAATGTGGGATGGATCAGAATTAGCAATCGGTTCCATATCAGGATTTAGCCAATTAATTGCCATATTGCCAAATCCAGGCCTATATTTATTTAATTCTTCAACCAGTTCTTTTTTATTTAATGAATATAGTTCTCCCCAATTTATTTCTCCCCAAGAAGAGTAATCGTCCCATTTAACAATTTCTTTTACTGGTAATTGGTGTTTAGGATCAACTTTGTAGTTTAATGTTTTTGTTACATTTTCATCCCCGCTAAATACAACATGTTGAATGGCATCAAGAATATCACGATGATAAGACGCAATTTTCTTATTTGACATAACAGAGCCTTGTAGGGAATATATACCATAGTATGTATTTCTGCTGATATTATTCTCTCCAAACCATCCTAATGGATAGCTATAGACTCCATCATAAGCTATATTATCATATACTTTGGAATAAAATGGAGAAGGTGTAAGCCCACGATCTGGATTAACACCCTGTGCCGTACTTCCAAAATTACACTCTACTGCCTTCTTATCCTTAAATACTTTTCCAGCAAATGAACATCTTTCACCAACCGCTTCCATCATCATTAATGTATTATTAGCTTTTGCTATTTCTGATTTTTCTTCATCATTAGCATCTTCTCCTAAAGCATCGGTTGGGGCCATCCTGTATATGGAATCTCCTACATTGCGACAAGCAAATGGTATTTTTAGTCCAAATGGGCATGGAGTATCATCTGTATCACGAATAACTGCCAAAACTTTGCCTAAACTTGCTGTCTTTTTTAACCTATCAACCACTAATTTGTTAATTACAGAACTTCTTACACCAGAATTACTGTCTTTTGATAATTCTTCCAATATCGGAATTGGACAATTTGGATTCTGTGCTACAGAACATCTTACATCAGAATGGCTATCTTTTGCTAATTCTTCCAATATCGAAATTGGACAATTTGGATTCTGTGCTACAAAACGTCTTACATTATAATCACTATCTTTTGCTAATTCTTCCAATATCGAAATTGGACAATTTGGATTCTGAACTACAGAAATTATTACACTAGAATCTCTATCTTTTGCGAATTCTTCCAATATCGAAATTGGACAATTTGGATTCTGTGCTACAGAACGTCTTACATCAGAATTACTATCTTTTGATAATTCTTCCAATATCGGAATTGGACAATTTGGATTCTGTGCTACAGAATATCTTACACCAAAATTACTA
>Ga0172381_10004201_pt1 | contig 14971 bp, 12 predicted proteins | sample Leawel6488metaG_FD_119754 | JGI IMG/M metagenome (GOLD analysis project Ga0172381, IMG submission 119754) | Leachate microbial communities from a municipal landfill in Southern Ontario, Canada - Leachate well 64-88 metaG | ecosystem: Engineered > Solid waste > Landfill > Unclassified | place...
CTCTTCTTTGACTTCTGAAATTTTACTAGTTAAAGATCCAAAAATTTCTTTAGTCGTCTCTCTTCCAGCTTTACCAATTTTAGCTCCTAATGATCCAGCTATAGTTCCTATTTCAGCAGACCATGCATTAGATCCTTCCTTAAGCCCCCTTTTTACTTCTTCGGTAATATCTCCATCTTCTTTAATTGCTGTTTTAAGTCCCTTTGCGGCTCCTACTCCTGCTCCGATTACATTTCCAGTTAATTGTCCTCCCTTTTCAGCAATAGTTTCTATTCCTCCCTTTCCCCAAGCCTTTCTTCCTTCGTCTCCAACAGATTTTAAGAAAACATTTTCTTTTCTTGATTTATCTATTTGTCCTAGCTTTTCAAGTAATGAATCATCATCTGTGGCGTTATTATTAAAAGCATCTTCTTCTTGTTTATTAAGCTCTCTGTTTCTTTTTACCCATTTCCCCGCCCCTACCACTCCACCAGCTACTCCACCTACAACTTTATTACTAGCCATTAAAGCGCTTCCGAACACTCCTTCTTTTTGCATAGTAGCTTCGCCAGACTTCCATCCCGTCCCCATATATTCTTTCATTGACGAAGGATTATCTTTATCTTTTGATTTATCTCTCGTCATCCATGCCCCTGCTCCAGCTACTCCACCAGCTACTCCACCAGCAAATCCTGCCCCAGTGTTTCCAAGATATCCTGCACCTCTTTTAGCCCAGTTGGTCATTTCCCCGCTTAAATCTTTAGCTGCATCAGTTCCAGAAGAGATAGACATGAAGTATCCAACAAGAAGGAAAATAAATGGAACCATGTATTGGATGGCAAAAGGGATAATAATAACAGTAAAATTTTCTGGGGTTATTGTATTTAGCCCGAAATTTTGTTGAGCTAAACCAACGAACATTTTATTTGCTAAGTATATAGAAAGACCAGCTGGTATTCCAACGAAACACCAACTCCAAAAACTGTCCCACCAAGCGTCCCAATGAAGAATGCTAGGGAATATTTTTTTAAGAGGTTTTAATTTTGGAAAAACTTTTGTCGCAAAAGCGATAGGAGAAACTATAACCAAAATCCATAAGATTATAGTTCTGGCAAAGAAAAGAAGAGCATAAAGTAATAATATGACACTGAAAATTATTGAGAACATTAAAAAAACTAATGAAGAAAAAATTTGTACAGGAAAATTATTCATGTTTTTAATAGCGTCAAAGCCCCCTCTTAGGGACGATGAATAACTATTAGTTCCTACTCCTCCTGTAACAAAAGCGTTAGTTATTATAGTGGATCCATTTATTATGAATTCACAAATAACAGGAGTAAAATTAATCAAAAGCGCAATTATAATAAAATAAATCAAAGTTTGTTTTGCTTTATTTTCTCTTCCTAAGATTATTGTAATGGCAATAATAACTAATCCTATGACTAAAGCAGCATTGGCAACATTTCTAACAATTTCCCATCCTGCTTTAATGATATGATTATTGTCAGGAGAAAATCCATATCCAGCAAAAATCTTTCCGTCTAGTATGTTATTTAATATTAGAGAACTAATCTGTATTATAAATGTTGATATTCCAGAAACTATATCAATAATTACGCACCTTAAGGAGCAAGTAAAATCCAAAGGGTTGGAACAGTATTCACAAGCAGAAGCTTTTGAAACAGCATTAATAGATCCAGAATTTATTTTTGTATAATCATTAATATCGCACTGTTCTCCGCCGTTAATTTTTATACATTCTTCATAAGTTGTTGCTTCATCAGCAAATGTTTTTATTGGAAAACAAATAATTATTAAAAATAATAATATTGAGATAGCAATTAATTTTTTATTAAAATTAATCATATAAGTATTATAAAAGATTAAACTTACTAAGTGAGATTATTTTAGCATATATTTAATTTTTTCGGAATAGAATTTTTATGTATAAAAAAACCATCCTTATATTGCCATTTTATTATGGAATATAGGATGGGTTTACAAGGGCAGCTCCCATTTCTCCGTCGGTACAATCCCTGACACTTTTGTCTGGGTCTTTAACCAGACACCTGTTTTTGACAATCATCGGTTTTCCAACCGTAAGGTAGGGATACTCATCAGTGGGATTTGCGCCACTTATCGCTGCTCCGGCTACTGAGGTAGCGGGTGCAGTGCTTGCTCCCATGCATCCGGTAAAGGACACAGAGATAATCATCATCGACGCAACAATTAATCCGAATACAAGGTTCTTGTTTGCCATTTTCTTTCACTCCTTTTCAGTCGATATGTGTAATCGTCAAGGAACTAAGCAGTCTCTCCGAGGCTACTAGGTTCTATATATATTATAATATCCCTTTTAAAATATGTCAAGCTTGTACGCTTTAAGGCAATAAAGTATAATTTAAGTATATGTTTAAGCTTAATTTAGATCCAGAAACGATAACAATGCTTCCTTTTGCACTGATGCTTGATGCAATAGGCATTCTTTTGCTCTGTACCGCTGGAGATGACTACGGAATAACCGATATAATAGGAATTTTGTTCATAAATGGCTGGCTTCTTTTCCGAGGAGAAAAAACTGTTAACATTAAGAAAGTTAAACAAAAAGCTGATAATATAATAAATATCATTCAAAGACTTTTTACTCAAAAACCATCTAAATTTTTCATCACTGGACTTTTAGAGTTAATCCCTTGTTTAGGAGCCCTTCTCCCCTTTTGGACAATTGGAGTATTATTAAACTTAACTGAAGAAGAATAATGGAATTTTCAGAATACATCGTTTATATTTTTAATTTCTCTTTAGGCGTAGCCGCTGTTTTGGCTTTTATAATGATTGTTACCGCTGGAATTAATTTATTAGAGTCGCGTGGCAATCCTTCTCAAATAGAAGAAGCTAAAAAGAAGATTATTAACAGTCTTATCGGCCTTGCTGTTCTTTTGACTTCATATGCTCTTTTAACAACAATTAATCCTAATATAATAAACATTCAAAATATTAATTTGGGAGGAGTTAATATTCCAGTTCCTATTATTAATCCTGTAACACCAGTAGAAAAGGTAAAAAACTATGAATTCGAAGAAATTCCATTAGGAACTATCACCGAAGGAATTCTAATGGGTAATTCATCAAAGAAGAATGGTCTTCCCTGCTATGAATATGAAGATGATTCAACTAAAATCAAAGATGAAGACGGAAGAATTATTATTGGAGATACAATTGATCAGAATAATGACAAAGTAATTAATAGCGAAGATTATCTTTTAAATAAAGATATTTTCTATTGTATTAAATTATTAGATAATGCGATAAAAAACAAAACTGAATATCACCTTAGGGAATTAATTAATCAGCTTGATGAATTATTACAAACTAATTGTTTTTGCAAGAATTGTTACTATCCTCATCTTTTATCTGAGCCATATGACTGTGCAGTTTCTAACTGCCCAGCTCCTTGTGTTCCCTACAAAGGAAAAACCTGTAGCAACTATGTTGTAGGAGAATGTTCTAAATGTAAATCTTGCCAGTATTTTTGTGGCTGCTGTGGTAATTATGAAAAAGGTTGTGAAGACGCTCCAGGATGGAGTGAGGACAATAAAGTAAATAAATCTTGTAAAAAAACCGAAGTAATTAATTGTAAGAGGCAAGAAATTAAACAATTAATTGATGGTTCACAGCCAGACGAATATTGCTATAAAGATGGATATATTTCTTGGTGGGATGAAGATAATGATAATAGAGGAGAAGTAGATCAAAAATTGTTGTCTTATCAAAAATCAATGCAAAGAATGGCTTATTATAAGCAATACTATATAGATGAGGTCGTTGAATTAGAAAAAGCTGAAGCAAAAATGAAGGATCCCTATGGAGAAAGATTGAGTGCCTCTGAATTATATAATAATGTACAAAATAAGGAAAATGTTTCAGTAACCAAGACTACCTATGAAAATTATGATATTTCTAGATATTGCCAAGAAGCTAATTGTTTAGAATATGAAACTCAAACAAGTCCAGAGGGAGTCGAGACATATAAATATGATCAATATGGACAAAGAGTTTGTAAGAAATACGACTTTAACGTTAAAAATAGGGCTTGTTTAATGGAAAAAGAAGCTTCAGAATCTATAGCTTGCAAAGAGGCCAAAACAGAAGAAGAAAGATTAGCTTGTGAAGAACATTATACCTACGCTGGAGATGGAGCCACTTTTTATTATAGTTCTGAGTATAATACAAATACAAAACAGGAAACTACAATAATAGACCAAACAGATAGCAAATGCGATATCGAGGAAAGAAACATGGATGAAGAAATGTATGGTGGTTTAATTCCTATTGGAGAAACTGTTGATTATACCGAAGCTTGGGGAATAGAAGTAGCAAGAGTGATTCAAACGATGATAAATGAAGTTAGGTCAATTGCTAGTAGTGCTTCAATTATTTCTGACTTCCCTACTCAATGTGAATGTAGTGGTAACTGCACTCAAGAAATTCCGATAAGTTGTTGTTCTTGTCCTTGTTATGGGGAAGATTGCTGTCCAAGCAAAGATTGCAAAGAGCCTAAATGTACTGCTTGTGAACCAAAAGAGAAATACAAAAATGATAGTTGTAATGAGGTTTCGATAATATATCCAACTGGTTGTTATACTTGTACTGGTAAGCGTAAGCCAACTTATTCTTCTAAATCTCAGGCCAAACCAGATTATTACGTTTGTCCGTTTAAGAACATGTGTAGCTATGTTAGAGGTATATATCAGATTGGAGGCATCAGTAATTCTTGTTTCCTTCCTTCAACAACTGAAGATGAAGAAAAAGCAAAAGAAGCGATAAGGGGAAAAATAGGATATCTTGCTAGGTTCCAAATAAGAGAAAAAATGTTGTTTTCATTATCAGGAATAAACATTAGTAATAGTGCCTTTAATTCTGAGCCAAGCGCTCTTTTCCCAGAATTAGATTGTTTGAAGGGCTGTGACTATAAGAAGCCACCAGAAAATCTAACCTGTGATTCAACAGCTTCTCAATTTTCTCTTAATAGGTTTTCATTATTTAGCATGTTAAAAGCTTCAAGGGAAAGATTGACTGGCTGTGTTAATGGATATAGTTATCCTCGCAAAGAAACTTCTGACAACGTTAGAGTTATGAGTTGCTATGAGGGCGTAAATTCTGGCTTAACAATTCTTCCTGAATTCCCCTACCCTGACAAATCAACTGAAAAGTCGCCCTATATTAATTGTTATCCTTATAATAGTAATGTCTTGGGCCTTCAGGATAAAGAAAAATGTTTTTATAATATTAATCGTACTGGAGACAATTCTAATCCAGGCTGTTTAACCATTACTAAAAATTATATGGACAATTATTATTGTTGCCAGTAATATTAATATATATGAATATTAAAACAATCATTGTAACAGCTTCTTCACTTTTAATAGCCTTCCCTGCTTTTGCTATCGACTACCCAACAATTGCAGGAATAACGATTACTGAAAGCACTTCAGCTGCTGATTTTATTATCTATCTTTTTAATTTAGGAATAGCAGTTGGTGCTTTTATCGCGGTAATCATGGTGTTTATGGCTGGATTTGAATGGTTAACTTCAAGCGGTAATCCAAGCAAGGTAGAGTCAGCCAAGGGAAAGATTATTAATACACTTTTTGGTGTTTGTGTTCTTTTTGGTTGTTACTTGATTCTTAATACAATTAATTCTCAATTAGCGAGCGTTACTATTAATAATTTGGATTGTAATTATGGTTTAGTTGTGTCAGTTAAAAAAGCCTCTGATGGAAAGATAGAACAGGTATGTATGGATGGTGATCAAAATAATATTAGTGATACAATTATTAGCACTGTAAAATGGAATTTCCCCGTTGGGTATTTATTGAAAGCATATGTTTATTCTGAGCCAAATTATAAAGGGACAATAACAGAAATTGATTGCGAAAATAAAGCTTGCGATGGTGATATTGCTGGAGCTAAATCTGTTTATTTACTTTTAAATAAACCAGGAATTTATCTTTACGATGATAATAATTATAAGTCAGCTAGCCCAGCAGTTAAAAGCTATCCCCTTGTTACATCTTCTAGTATTCCCGATTTGTCTAGTATTAATAGTTTTGATAATTTTACCAAATCATTAAAGATAGTAAATCCAGATCAAACAAAAGAGCAAATTCAATATCAAGCGGTTGTTTTCAAGGATCCAAACTATCAAGGAAGATGTGCTTTCGTGGCAACATGGGTTCCAGATATGGATCAAGCTCCTGATGGAAATTATACCGATAATATTGGCGACAATATGATTTCTTCGATTATAGTTGCTAAAGCTAATCTTGATCAATCAAAGATTTTTGAAAAAAGAGGAGAAATAATATTGTATACAAAAACTAATTGTGGAAGGTCAGGAGCTAGTGAAGAAATTAAATCTTGTTCTATACCAATACGTAGTATTAGTGAGGGACAGGTCAATATTTTAAAGCAATGCCCTAACTTTAAAAGTTTTGAAGTCCAATCTTTTGAAATTACTGGAGCAGCAGGATTAGTTTTGAGTACTAAGGAGTCGGCTACCGGGGGAACAACAGGTGGCGCTGACGTTGGATCATTACCATATTGTATGTATTTTGATAAGAAAACTCTTAGTGATGGAACTTGTTATTCCAACTTAATGAATTCTCCTATATATACAGTAGGAGGACAAACTCCTCAGTCTTTTATAGTTTTACCAGATAATTAAAATGAATAAAAAAGCAGCTACATTTTTATTTTCTTTATTAGGGATATTCTTCATCTCCCCTGCTTTTGCTATCGACTACCCAACAATTGCTGGAATAACAATTACTGAAAGCACTTCAGCTGCTACTTTCATTGTTTATTTTTTTAACTTAGCTATTGCTGTTGGAACTTTTATCGCAGCAATAGTTTTAATTATGGCAGGGATAGATTATGTTTCTTCTCGCGGTGAGCCAGCTAAAATAGATAGCGCCAAGAACAAGATTAAGAATGCCTTTCTAGGGCTAATTATTCTTTTTGCTTCTTTCATGATTTTAAACATTATTAATCCTCAATTAAATATTATCAAGATTAATGAATTAAAAAATGAAGTGGAGCCAGAAATTATTATTCCTGAAGGAACAGGCGTTTATCTTTACGACTCCCCTAATTACATCTCGGATACATTAACTCCACTAAGAGTAACCGGCACCAAAGCTAATTTCAACAACGAAAACTTTAACAACATGACTCAGTCGATTAAATTTGTTAATCCTGATGGAGGTGATTTTAAATTTGGTGCAATTCTTTTTTCTAAATATGTTGGTTCTGGCTCAGGGACAGATATAGGCTCAGGATATGATTTAAGGGGAAACTGTTCTTATTCTTTTAATAGTATTCCCGATTTGAGCGTTTCTGTAGGAAATGAGAATAAGCCGGTTATTGGTAATAACAATCTTTCTTCAATTATTGTTTTTAAAACAAAAACTGGCTCGGCCAGTGTTACCGTGTATAACAGTATTGATTGTACAAAAGGAACTGAAGAATTCGAAGAATTAAAAGATGAAGAAGTTATGTGTACCATTAGTGGTGGTAGCGGATTCAAAAACTTTAGTGAGGCTTGTCCTGATTTTAAAGGCAATATAGTTTCAATTAAAACTAGTGGTGATGTTGGGGTTTTATTTAAAACCGCCAAGAGTGATTCCGTAGGAAGATGTCAGTATTTTGAATCTAATAAAAGTGGTTGTATTAATACAGTAAAACACAGCTATGCTTTTAATATCGACAGATATGAATATGAACCAAATGTTTATCCTCAGTCTTTTATGCTTTTCCCTTTAGCAAAGTAAAGAGAGAATCCCACTCTGATAAAGACAAAACCTCTGCCCTCTCCCCTGGCTTAAGATTATTATCTTCAAGCCATTTTTTTATTATTTCTCGGTCAATCTTTAATTGATTAGATAAATTATTAATTAGTTGTTTTCGTGGATGAGCAAATCCTGCTTTAACTATTTTAAAGAATTCATCATTCTTTTTAATTCCTTTAGGGGTGAGACGGATAAAGACACTGTCTATTTTGGGAGCAGGAAAGAAACATCCTTTAGGGACAGTGAATAATATCTTTGGATTGGCATAGTATTGGACAGCAATAGCTAAGATAGACATATCGCCTGGTTTAGAGCAAATCCTCTGCCCTACTTCTTTTTGAATCATTAAAAAGATATCTTCGGGAGGATTCTTGATTTCTAGTAAATTTCTAATTAAGGCAGAAGTTAAGTAATAAGGAATATTGGCCACAACCTTGTATTTTTTAATCTTAACATTCAATTTATCCTTATCGAACAATTTAAGAATATCCTCATTAATAATCTCAATGTTCTTAATGTTTCTTTCTTTTATTTTTTGATTCAAAGCCGAGACCATCTCTCGGTCCTTTTCAACGCAAACAATATTCTTAGCTGTTTTGGCCATTTCTAGGGTAATCGCTCCTAAGCCAGGCCCTACTTCTAAGATCGTATCATTAGGAGAAAGCTCAATTGAAGCCATGATTTTTCTGATTTGGTTCTGGTCAGTTAAGAGGTTCTGTCCGAGTCCTTTTTTGAGGGTAATTGTTTCCATAACTGTATTATACACGACCGTTTTGATTAATAAAGGGGTAGGTTTTTCCTGTGGAAAACTTCATTGACATCTATGTAGATAGGTCTAAAATATACAGTATCCAGATAGAAATTCTGGAATTAAGAATTATTAAGTATTGAGAGGCTTTTATTACAGAAACCATGCAATCTAAGATTATTCTTATTCAAGAAAATATTAAGAAAATTATATATAGAATTGGCAAAAAAAGGCTATTTTCGGTTTTTTTCGTGCTTTTTTGTTTGTGGGGCATGGTTTTCCTTAATCAAGGAACAAACACCTCTAAAACGAGCATTTCTAAGCTTCAGGACAACTTCTTGACCCTTGAATCAGCCTTTCAACCAATTACTAACAATCTAATTTTTGAACAGGGGAAAATCCTATCAGCCTTACCTTCTCCCCTCTTTGTTTCATCAGAGACCTTAGGGTCTTTGTTTGATGAAGAGACTCAAAGCAAAGACATCATTAAACACGTGGTAGAAAAAGGAGAAACTCTTTCTTCTATTGCCGAACAATATAATATTTCCACAGAAACAATCCTCTTGACCAATGAATTAGTCAGTACAAAAATTCAACCTGGTCAGGAGCTTTTAATTTTACCAGTCAATGGTATTATCCATATGGTAGAAAAAGGAGAAACTTTGGATAAGATTGCCAAGACATATAGTGCGGTTAAAGATGAAATTATTAGCTATAATGATTTAGCTTCTTCAGGAGAAATATATATTGGAGATGTTATTATTGTTCCTAATGGAAAGATGCCAAAACAAGCTGCTCCAACAACAACTACGTCTCAGACTTATGCTCAGACAATTATTCCTAATTCATACTTTATCGTTCCAACAGTTGGAACTGTTACTCAAGGCGCTCATTATTCATACAGCTCAAATGGCAAGGCTTATTACACCTCAATCGATATTTCTAATGCGATTGGAACTCCCGTTGTTGCTGCCGCTGGCGGACAAATACAAATTATGAAAAATGCCTGGCCTTATGGAAACTATATTACTATTCTTCATCCTAACGGAGTGATAACCCTATACGCCCACTTAAGTTTCTTTGCTAGAGGTGTTACTGCAGGAACAACTGTTTCTCAGGGACAAACAATCGGATATATGGGTAATACTGGCCATGTGATAAGAGGAGTTGGCGGAACAGGTTCTCATTTACACTTTGAGACGAGAGGATCTTCTAATCCAATTGCTAATATTTACGGACGAGGAAGTAAGATTTCATACTAAACAAAGCCGGACAATTAGTCCGGTTTTTTGATATAAAAAAAGAAAGGGTTATTCCCCTTCTCTTTTACATTCACTAGTTTTACATTTACAAGTATTACAAGTTTTAGCTTCAGGTAAAATAGTTAGTCTTTCTTCAGGGATTTCACAGTCACAATCTGGATTGCCGCAGTTCTCGCATTTGCCATATGTTCCCTTTTCAATTTTCTCTAGAGCAATATTTACATCTCTTAAACTTTCCTCTAGGGAGTGTTCAACTGGCAATAGATTTTCATATTCCTCTACTTCATCAACCTTATCTTCAGGAGTATCAGTTAATTGAGGATAATTAGTTTGCCAATTGTCTTCGCTAGTCTTATTGGCAAAGCTTTTTAATTGTTCTTCTAGGCTTAACTTTTTCTTTTCTAGGTCAGCCTTTCTTTGAGCGATAAATTCTGGTGTCATATTAATTTTAACAATTTAAGAATTCCTGCAACTACTAAGAAGAATATTATAGCTATTACTAGCCTCACTAATATCTTAGAGGTTGGAGTTTGTTTCTTAGTCATGTTTATTATTTTATCTTTTCTTCAATGCTTAATAATTCATCTTTTATCTGCCTAATTTGGGCAGAGACCTCTTGGTACTTTTCTTTAATAATCTTTCTTTTTTCTTCCATATCTTTAACCTTATCCTCAATTTCCCAACGGTCTTTTTCAAGCGCCCTTCTTCCCTCTTCAGCATTTCTTCTTCTTAATTCAATATCCCTTAAGATGACATCATCGGTTGTTTCTCCAGTTCTTCTTTCAAGAATTTTAATCTCATCTTCAACCGCTTTTTCTTTTAATCCAATTTCAGTTAATCCCTTATCTGATTTATCTCTCTGTTTAGTATTTTCAAACATTTCTCTTTTAATATCTTCAACTGCTTGGTTTAAAGGCTTCAATCTTTCTTCCAAATCTTTCTTTGTTTGTCCAAGAATGATTCTATCTCTATCTCTTTTCAATATCTCTAATTGCTGAATAGCGTCTTTCTCTTTGGCTATTACTTTTTCTGCATTCAAATCACATTCTCTGATCTGAAGCCTTAGAGATTTAATTTCATCTTCTTTTTCGTACTTTTCTTTTTCGATAGTATTTCTTTCGTCCTCAACTCTCCATCTTTCTTTCTCAATAGCTCTTTTTTCTTCAGGAGTTTGGGCAAGAGCTTCTTTGTCTTCTAATTCTTTCTTTATCTCATCAGTCTTTAATTTCTTTTCCAAAATCAATTCTAATTTCTTTTGAATGTTATCAATCACATCTTCAATTTCCTTTTTTCTTTTATCAAAAGGAGCCTTTTCTTCGTTTATTCCCTTCAAAGCCTCTTCAAATTCAAAAGTTTGCTCAGCTATCTTAGATAGTTTTTCTTCATTTTCATCAACTATTTTTATCTCTTCAATTTTTTTTGTTGACTCTTCTAATCCTAATTCTTCAACGCTTGGTAGTTTTTCTGGCTCTTCTAATCCGAGATCTCTAGCACTAGGAATTTTTTCCGCTTCTTCTAGTCCTAAAGCTTTAGCACTAGGAATTTTTTCTGGAGCCTCTACTTCAAATTCAGGAATGTTTTCTTCAACTGGCAAAGTCTCTGGAACCTGTTCCTCCACAGGCTCTTCCGCTGTTTCAGCAATAGGTTCATCGATTGGTAGTGATTCGGGAACGTTTTCTTCAGCTGGTAAGGTTTCTGGAGTCTGTTCAGCTTCATTTTCTACTTCTTGTTCTTCTGGTTTTTGTAGATCCATAAAGGTAACTGGTGTTCCTTCTGGATTTTGTTCAATAGCTTCTGCTAAAGGTTTTTCTTGTAGAACTTTTTCTTTGATATTGTCTTCGCTTTGATTGGTAGCAAGAGCTAATTCGTAAGCAAGATCTTCTGCTTTCTTAGCCTCTTCGTCAATAGTTTTCTTAGGGCTTTCTTCAACAGAAAAAGAACCTTGTTCGGGAACTGTTTCAGGTCTTGGTAAATTAGGTTCAGAGTACGGTTCGTCTCTTTTTTCTAGTATAAAACTTTGAGTCACTTCTTCTGACTCATTGCTTTTAGGGTAAACTGATATTCCTTCAGCTTCCCTGATGTCCTTCTGCATCGTTCTAATTTTCTCTTTGTCTAAAAAAGTTTCCTGCATGTAGGATTTAAAGATTTAAAATTAAAAGGCGAACTAAAATTATAAATTATTTCCTCGCCTCCTTTAATGATAGATTAATTCTACCCTGTTCGTCAATAGAGATAACTTTCACTGGAACAACATCTCCAATCTTTAAAACATCAGTTACTTTATTCACTCTCTCGTTAGCTAATTGAGAGATATGAATCATGCCTTCTTGTCCAGGAAGAATCTCAGCAAAGGCACCAAATTCAAGAATTCTTTTCACTTTTCCTTGGTATATCTCCCCCACTAAAACTTCCTTAGTTAAATTCTTAATCCATTCAAGAGCTTTCTGTGCTGAAGCTTCATTTTCAGCGGTAACAAAAACTTCTCCTGTTTCTTCGATATCAATTAATACTCCACACTCATCAATAATTTCATTAATAATTTTTCCACCAGTTCCGATAACATCTCCAATCTGATCAGGTCTAATTTTAATAATGTAAATTCTAGGAGCATTAGGAGATAATTCTTTTCTTGGCTCAGGAAGTGCTTCTGCCATTTTAGCTAAAATTTGTATTCTAGCTTTTTTAGATTGTTCTAGGGCATCCTTCATGATTTTAACGGTAATTCCTCTCACCTTGATATCCATCTGCAAGGCAGTGATTCCGTTTTTAGTTCCAGTGGCTTTAAAATCCATATCACCGTAATGGTCTTCTTCTCCTTGAACATCAGTTAAAACAAGATAGTTTTTGTCTTCAGTGCTTTTCTGATCGTTCATTTCCATCATTAGGCCCATTGCAATTCCTGAAACAGGATTCTTAATTGGAACTCCTCCATCCATTAGGGCTAAACAAGCAGCACAAGTTGAGGCCATTGATGAAGAACCGTTAGAACACAAGACTTCAGAAACAACTCTGATGGTGTATGGGAAATTTTCAGCTGCAGGAATCATTGAGCGCAAAGCTTTTTCTCCTAGCATACCGTGTCCGATTTCTCTTCTTCCTGGTCCTCTTAATGGTCCAGTCTCCCCTACGCATGATGGTGGGAAGTTGTAGTGATGCATGAATCTTTTCTTGCCGTTCAATTCCATTTCTTCAAAAATCTTTTGGTCTCCTGGACTGCCTAAAGTTAAGAATGACAACACTCTTGTTTCACCACGGCAGAATAATCCTGTTCCGTGAACTCTAGGAATAACATTAACCTCACAGCTTAATTCTCTGATTTGGTCTGATTTTCTTCCATCAAATCTAATTCCTTTTTCAATTACTTTTTCATGAACAATTCTTTCTGCTTCTTTTTCAAAAATAGAAAAACCAAGACGAGTTTTTTCTGGGTCTTCATGTTTTTTTAATGATTCTCCTAAATCATCTCTGACAAGGTGTAAATCATCAGTCGCATCTTTCTTCAAAATGTTATCAATTCTGTTTCCTAATATCTCTTTAACTTCTTTTTCTATCTCTGAGTCACTTCCTTTTTCGGCAAGGACAATTTTTTCTTTGCCGATTTTCTTAACAATCTCTTCTTGGAAGTTAAGAATGTCTTCGTGATATTTTTTAGCTAGCTCAACAGCTTTTAATATTTCTTCTTCAGGAATTTCTACCATTCCCGCTTCAATCATATTAATTAGAACTTCTTTCTTTGATTCTGATTTTAATCCTGAGAGCAATAAATCCATTGTGCCAGATTCTCTTTCAGCAAAAGTTGGGAAAGCAACCATCTTGCCTTCTCTCATCCCGATTCTTACCGGAGCAACTGGTCCATCCCAAGGAATATCTGAAGTTGAAAGAACGATTGAGGCAGCAATTAATCCTAAGCTAGCTAAATCGCTTTCTTTATCCCAAGAAAGACAGGTAACAATGATTTGTACTTCTCTTTTGAAATCTGCTGGAAATAATGGTCTAATGGCTCGATCAATCAGTCTTGATGTTAAGATAGATTGTTCGCTTGGTCTCCCCTCTCTCTTCATAAATCTTGATCCAAGGATTTTTCCAATCGCGTAGAATCTCTCTTCATATGCAACAGTTAAAGGAAAAAAATCGATTCCCTCGATTTCTTTCTTGCTCATTACAGCTGTAGCCATAAGACATGTTTCTCCGAATTTAACAAAAACAGAACTGTTGGTTCTCTCGGCGAGATTCTTGAACTCTACTTCTAAATATTTATCGTCAATTTTAAGTTTGAAAGATTCAGTCTTCATCATATATTATTACCTAGGCTTTTAATCCAATCTTTTTGGTTAATTCCTTGTATGAATTTTCATTAGTTCTTTCAAGGAATTTTAAGAGTTTTCTTCTTCTAGCAACCATTTTTAATAAGCCTCTTTTAGAGCTGACATCTTTTTTATGCTTCTTTAAGTGTTCAAGAAGTTTTTGAATTTCTTCTGAAAGTAAGGCAACCTGAACTTCAGCAGAACCAGTATCAGTTTCGTTTATCTTATTGTCACTAACTATTTTTGTTTTTTCTTCTGTTGTTAACATATTTTTATTCTTTACTATATATTTTTTCCAAGTGCCCCGTAGAGGGCTCGAACCCCTGACCTTGAAGTTAAGAGCTTCCTGCTCTACCAACTGAGCTAACGGGGCAAATTTTACTGCTTAAAAAACTTAAATGCATCTCCTCCTCCGCCTAAGGCAGTGATGAATCCCTTAACTATTGCCCAAGCTCCATAGATAACTACTAATCCGAAGATAATCCAGATTATTGTTTTTTTAGCTTGTTCTAATTTACTAGGATCTCCCGAAGAAGTCATTAAATTAATCGCAGCGATAACAACGGTTACAACGGCAATTGGAGGAACAATGCTGGTCATAACAAATTGTACAACTCCATCAATCATTAAAATGAAGTCATTAAATGTACAGGCAGCCTGTCCTTCATTACCACAAGTAACTAGAGGAGCAGCAAGAACTGGTGCAAAACTTAAAAACAAAAAAAACAATATTGAACCAAAGAATAGCTTTTTTGTCTTTGTTTTAAACATGTTCATTGACTTTGTTATGTGTTTGGAGTATAGCTTGTTTTTTTAAAAAAATCAATA
>Ga0172381_10004202_pt1 | contig 14969 bp, 5 predicted proteins | sample Leawel6488metaG_FD_119754 | JGI IMG/M metagenome (GOLD analysis project Ga0172381, IMG submission 119754) | Leachate microbial communities from a municipal landfill in Southern Ontario, Canada - Leachate well 64-88 metaG | ecosystem: Engineered > Solid waste > Landfill > Unclassified | place...
GACTGACAAACGGGAACTGTAACAGCTAGTGCTTTAGAGGCATTACAAGCATTTGCGTAATTAACAGCTTCTACGGTAAAGGCTGGATCTGGACCTTGTTGATCAGAAAAACCATAGAAATACATTGATTGGCCGTTTGGAACGGTTTGTGGCAATGAAAGTATCAATGATAATAAGAAAAGGTCGTTATTTTGATCTTGGGCATCTGCTTTAGAGATTCCTCCTATAGCAATATAAGCGTTAAAGAAACTTGGATCAGGAGCGATGAGGCCTTCTAGAGAAGTAAATTTGTTTTGAGGATTTGCTGGGCTTGGATTGTAATTGGCCGTAGCGTCTAGTTCATAAATGGTGCTAGGATTTAGAGATTGATTTGCAGGGACGATTGCTCCATTGAGGGTTTTTACAACTAAGTTCATGTTATTACAAACTGGAGTTGCGGGGATATTGAAAGTTGTCTTACAAACGGTTTGATTTAGCTGATCTTCTTCAGTGTCAGAAGTGGCTACTTCGGCAGTGTGAGCGGCATTTGTTTTTACAAGTTTAGCGGTAATTGTATCGTTGGCGGCTCCGTGGTAATACATTGTTGTATTTAAGCTTCCAACTGCTTGATGATTTGCCTGAGCGGTGTAGACGGCTCCAGATTTTGTATAGAATGTTCCGCTGATTCCATTTGAAGTTGTCCATTTTAGACCAACAGGGAATGGAATTGCTCCTGCAGCGTATGTTGGCACTGCGTTTGGAGTAAGAGTATGCATGTATACCTGATTACCTCCTACGGTGACATATCTAGATTGAACTGGAGGATTGTTTCCGAATCCTCCGTTACAATAGGTGATATCTTGAGGAGTGAAGGATTTGATACAAGCTGGGATGTTTAAACTAGCGTCATCGGTGCCATCACTTTTTACTGATTTTACGTTAACGGTGCCTGTTCCTACATAATATATTTCTTTGGGAGCGGTGATGTTATCAGTAGTGTAGGAATTTGTATTTCCACCTGCTGCTACGTAATTTGCTCCTGATTTGGTGTAGAAACGACCGTTTGGATCACCTGTGACTGTCCATTTTAATTTCAAACCTGGAAGTGGTTGGCCAGCGCTGAAGGTTAGTCCGGTGTATGTAAATTTGTGAACTGTAACTTTTTGACCACCAATTGTAGCGAGAACGTTATCTGCGGCGTTGTTAGTATGAGTAACTGCTAAATTTTGACAAGTGGCTGGAGGTGGAGGAGGAAAATCGAAATCATCATTACAAACGTTTGGATTTAAATATGTAGATGTTGCGGCAGAAGCTTCTGTTCCATCTGCTTTTAAATGAACGAGTTTTACTGAAACTGGACTGCTTCCGGTGTACCAGATTTCTGAAGCGGTGGTGGTTGTTGAGCTTGTTGAAAAATTCTGGGCGTTGGCTGTTGTATATAATTTTCCATCACCTCCTGCGATGGTCCATTTATATCCGATTCCTTCAGGGATTGTATCTCCTGTCTCTGCAAAACGAAGTGAAGTTTGATATAATCTATAAAGCTTTTGACCGTTTTTAAGGTTTCCAGTGTCTTGTTTTGCGGCGGTAAAAGATTCACAGAGGTTTTTGCTAACGATAGCATCAAATATTGCAAATCCACTGTAGGCGAAACAGCCTGGGATTTTACTGAAATGGAGATGCATACTATTGTTTTCGTAAGTAGGGGTAACCGTAACGTTTACGCCGTTGAGATTAATATTTCTACTTGCGTTTGTGTATTTTGTAACGGTATTGGCACTTCCTGTAATTGTCCATGATCTGGGGAGGGGTTTTAGAATTAATCCAAACTCACTCATGGTAATTTTGGTGTCGTCTTTTGCGGTATGTGTATTTATTCCTGGATAGCTATTGTCTGGAGAGTAAATATATCCTCTTGGGCGGTATTCTCTGTCGGTGTTAGCGACGAGAATATCATTTAATTCAATACCAACATCGACGCTGTCTGCTTCGGCTGCGTCATTCCCATCTGATCCATTGTTGTGATAATAAACAGAAAATCTGGCTACGTCATTTGGGACCATTCCATTAGGGTTTTGGCCATGAGGAGCGTCGTTGTAGTACAATGCATCACAAGCTTCATTTGCCGCTCCTAATCCTGGACAATATTTTGTTACTACAAATTTTCTTTCGTCGCCGTACCATGGACCTTCATTGTCTCCAGATTGTCCTCCAATGTTTGGATTTTCTGAAAAATTATTGAAACTTGCATAATTTAGACCTTGATGAAAACACATTCCTCTACTTTGAAGACAATTTTCATTAGCGTTATCACAGTCATTATCTGAATCACATGCTTGATAATGTGTTAATGGAATATTGTTTCTGTTTGGAGAAAAATTTGATAGATCTCCAGAAGTGGCCAGCACTGTGCAGGTTAAGGTAAGAAAAAGCAGTGGTAGTATCGAAATTCTTGTTTTCATATTTTTTTATTAATTTTTATTAGTGTTTTTTTATTATACGGCTAGGTCTGCGCCTTTTGCATCTTCACCAAGTCCTGAGGCTCCACTAGCTCCTCTAGCTGGATCTTTTACGACTGTCGTTGGTGGTTCTGGTTCTATCTTTAGAGCAATTCCTAGTCTGAACGTGTTGTATCCGATTTTTGAATTGGCATCTACTCGGTCATAGGTTCTAGATTCACTTACCATTCCTTGTGTTTTTGGGACAAAGATCGCAATTCCTTCTTCAAAAGCGATTGTTGGATTTCCACATTTTTGATAAACACCAATACTTGTAGTTGGTTCTACTCCGATATGGTATCCGTCTGGAAGATCGGTCTCTTTTAAGTTTGGATCGGTATAATCAATAGTTTTTTCTCCAGAAAGTTGAGCAGATCGAATTGCAAGAACTATTCTTTTGAATTTTTCAAAGGCGTCTTTGTTTTCTGCACTAACCGTTTTTGCCTTGAAACATTGAGCAACTTTTAAAGAATCATCTGGACCAAGAATTAAGAACATTCCTGTATGAGCAAGCATTTTTACTGAAAGAGGGGATTGCATGAAAGTTTGGTCATCCCTTAGATTTAAAGGACTTGCGATTTCGATGATTACTTTACCAATATCTTTTTCAATGGCATTTCCGGTAATAGTGCTGTATCTGTTTAAGTTCAAAATTCCGGAGGCAAGATCTTTACCGTATGTAGGTGTTCCTCTAATACCTTTAATACCGCTTGTTCCTACAAGGGATAATAGTCCTAACTGTTCTAGTCCTGTTTCTGGGTTGTCGCCAAATTTAACTTTTTTTAGTTCGTTAATTACATGTTGAGCCATTTTCTCTGCAGAAGAGTTCACTTCTACTGCTGGTGTTAATTTTTTAAGTTGTTGTTGTGATTCTTCAAAGAAGAGTGTTAAATATTTTTTACCAAATTCTTCTAGATTATGTCTGAAGACTTTCTCTTTAGCAGCATTGTTAGGAAGTTTTATGAAGCTTTTGGTCATCAAATCGGTGAGGACTTGTTGCATTTCGGAGTTGTTTAATCTTCCTAGTTTTGCAACGCCTGGAGTTGGTGGATAACTTTCAGCAAATTTCTGGATGAGGGCATTCAATTTTTGGTTGTTGGTTGTCGTTAAGCCTACGTCATAGAAGTCTTTTACTAATCTTGTAGAAAGAGCTTTATATTCCGTGCTATTTCCAGGTCCTGCAAGGAAAGCATCTCCAAATTTTGTGGCGTCGAATGATTCTCTTGGGTTTTCACTAGTTTTTATTACTCCGGAAAGAGTTACGAATTCTGCATATTTTCGATTCATTTCTTCTGTTTTCCCAACGTTTGCTAGATATTCGGGGTCTGGTGTTTGTTTTTTGAAATCTTCATATGTTGTAATTGATGGTTGAGCGTTGTCGATTTCTAGTCCTTCTTCTAGATATCCTTTTCGGATTTCTGCTCTATATCCAGGTCTTTGATAAATAATTGTTGGAGATTCTTTTTCGATTTCAGCCCTGGTTCGTAAAGGACTTTTTGCGCTTGTGATTGTGATTACTCCAAGAGTATTCGCTCCGTCATATTGATAAGGATATGAAAAATTTTGTCTGTTGAAGATTAAGTCTGTGTGAGTGTCTCCAATTGTTAAGTAAATTTCTCCATTTCTTAATACTAATTGTTCTTTGATTGAAGGATCGATCAAGAATTTTATATTACCGCGAGCATTTGGGACTTCAACTCTAGTTAATCCACTTGCTTTGTCCGGAACTAGGTTAATGCCAATAGTGTTAAGTTTTGTATTAAGCTGAGCTAATTGGTTATATTTAGTGAAGTCGACCTTGGTTTCTTTTCCCTGAAGCACGGCTGCTTGTCCTGTTACTGAGTCGTAGATAAATTGGCCGTTGTTTTCTACTCTATTTTCCAAGATGGTGACTTTTGCTCCTGGATGACGTTCTCTCATTTGTCTTAAAATTTCTGCTCTAACTTTTGCATCAGATCCTTTATATAAGCTTTCTGATCCTTCAACGGTTGTTCTCACGATACAAATTTCTCCGGTTCCTAGAGGGATGTCGATATAGAAATTAGGGATTGGAATTCCGTCTAGTAGTGCTAATCCGACTCCTCCGCCCATTCCTCCTGCCCATGTTTGAAGGCCTTTTACTACTTCGGTGTCGACTTGTGTTTTTTGTTTTTTATACAGTTCAATTACTACTTTATTTGAAAGTTGATACTTATCTTGTAGTTCCACGAAAGTTTTTCCTACATTTGGAAGTAGGTGAATGGCGGCGACAACCATTTCTTCTGGATAATCTGCTTTTAGCATTGCCTCTACTCGATCGTAGCCTAGCTTACTCATTGCTTCTTGTGTTGCGGCTTCTCTTTCCCACTCTGCTTCGTGATGAATAGATGCGATAGCTCCTAAATAAAATCCTGCTGAACTCCATCCGGCTCCTGCGGTAACTCCTCCACTGACGTTATTTGAAATTGCAAATTTGATACCTACATGGCCTCCTGCTGCTAGAATTCCGGCGTCTAATCCAACGCTGATTTGGGTTTTCCCATCTTTAGATATAGTAAATGTTTTTTCTAGGCTTGCACCTGCAGTTGCGGCGAAGTGGTCATCATTTGAACCAAGTCCTGCTCCGATTGCGATGTTCCATCCGTCACCTAAGTCGATAGGAACTCCTATTCCGGCACCGCTAGTTCCTCCTTTCGTGCTGGCCATTATTCCTATTCCAAATATACAAGCACTTTCGATTTTTGTTGCTTGTTCTTGAGTTACTTTTTCTCCTTTTAATTCAAGTGCTTTTTTGAATTCTCCTTGTATTTTCCTGATTGCTGGATCTGTAGAGAATTTTATTAAATCAAGAGATTCACCACTTTCGCTTACTGCGCCTTTATCTCGTTCGGCTATTGCTGTAAATACGTGTCCAATTTGCATTAAGGTAATGAGGTCTGATTTATCTGTACCGGTTAGTTGCTGAGTTGGATTATCTAAATATTGATCTAATTTAGCGACTAAATGATTGAATAATGCATCGTCTTGAACGTTTACAAAACTCACTACTCCAGCATATCTAGCGATTAATCCTTTTTCGAATTCTTTTAAGTCGGTGATGTTGTTTGCAAATAGGGGAAGGGCTTTTAAACCGGCTTTTAAATCTTTATGAAGTACGTCTTTTAAGGCGGCTTCATCTAATACGGTTACTCCTTCTTTAATTTTTGTAGCTTTTTCTAGTACATCATCTTGAGCTGCTTGTCCTGACATGTGATTTAAGAAGAAGCTTGATGGTAAAGTCACAAGTCCTTCTCCGATGTCTCCCATTGTGATAGACATGGAATCGCTGCGGGTGTCTTCTCCGGTAAATTGTTTTTTCATCCATTCGGTCCATAATAAATGAACTTTTGGGGAATCTTTCCCGTAAATGGCTGCAACTTTGGCTAACATTTTTTTGCTTTTGTCCAAGAGTTCGGCTGTTTTTTGAATTAAATCTTGTTTTGTATCAATGTCCTCGCTCTTTTTTAACTCTTTGAATAACTCTTTAACGGCAAGAGTATCTTTGGCGAAATTGTCTGGGAGTTTTACTAATAATAGGCGATTTGGTTGCTTTGGTTGATCGGCTATTCTTTTTAAACATCCATCTTTTGTCAAAGTTTCAACTGAATATAGTTGGAAAATTAATTTTAGGACGGAGTCTTCTTTAAAGGAGGCTAATTGTTCGTCTGTAAGCCCTAGATCTTTTCCGGTAGCTTTGAAGCCTTCGAGTGATTTTGGAGAAATTGTTACAGCATATTTTTCTTGGCCTTCGTCTGCGATTTTTTCCAAATCTTTCTCTTCTAATTGAGCGAGTGTCCCTTTAGTTGGAGTGGTTAAACTTCCTAAATCATAGTAAGGGAGAGTTCCTTGAGGGACTTCTGCTGTAGGAATTTTTTCGGTGTGATCGATGTAATTGTTGTATGTATTATAGGTAGTATTAAGAGTTGAAGTTCTTAATCCCATTAACTTAATTGCCTCGAGTAATCTTGCAGAAGGGACAAGGATTTTATTTACTAATAGTGAAAGACGGGCTGATGACTTAACATATTCGTTTTCATATTCTGATAGTAATGATCCTTTTTCACCTCTTGATGCATTTAAGATTGCGGATTCTCGTTGATATTTTATGTATTCTTCTGATTGGCGGAATGATTCTAGTCTGTTTTCCGCTCTAGCTGTTTCTTCTAATCCTTTTATTCGAGTTTCTTCTTCTTTGAATGTTAAGATTCTTGTTAAATCTGTTTTTCTATTTCCTGTTTCCCATTTTTGAACAATTGTTTGAGTGTCGTTGAGATCATCTCTGAAATCTTTATGGGTATTAATGTTAAAAAGGAAGCCTGTTTCTTCTTTGTATGCTTCTTTTAACTTTAAATACAATGGTTTTGCTAAAAACTTGAAGATATCCTCGAAGTCGACATGATCATTGTCTCCTTCTTGAATAATATTTCGAAGGGTTGATCTGATTTCTTTCTCATCTATGTGGAAGTCTTCTCTCATTATTGTCATGATTGGTTCCAATCCTTCAATGAAATTTTGAGTTTCAGTGGTTCTGTGTTCCCACAGGTCATTCCATAGTTCATCGTTGTTGGCATATCTAAGCAAAGATTCGGCAATCTTGAATTCATTCTCATAATAGTGATCAAATCTTTTGAGAATTTTTTGGTTGCTCTTTGAGTTTTCTTTGCTTACAGCTTCTAGTCTTTGACCTCTTGCCCTATCGAATTCGGACAGTGTTGTATCGGAATATTTCACTGGTTTGAGGATGTAAATTTGGCCATTACGATCTTTAGTCGCGAGAATTTGTTGATAGTATTCACTTTCGTTTAGACCGGCGGCGGTGATAGCTTTTTTTAATTTGGGACGTTTTGCATAAATTAGAGCCATTAAGGCGGCTACTGTCATTTCTTCTTTTGGTAATTGGAAGGTCCCATAATGTTCGCCAACGGGTTTCTCTGGTTTTAGAATGGTAATATTCCCATTGGAATCTTGAGTTGCTATAATTTTTTGATAGTACTCACCTTCGGTTAGGCCGGCACTGGCGATGGTTGCTTGTAGATTTGGATGCTCTTTGTAAATTAAAGGCATTAGGTTTACTACTGTAATTACTCCTCCTTCAAGTTCAGATGAAAGTGGTAATTTAAATTTCTGGGGACTGGTGTCTCTAAGCAATTGGACTTTGTCACCATCAAAAATAACAGCTCTGGCCCCTATTTTTCGATGTGAAGCAGGGGTATCGGTATAGATAAAATTTTTGCCATCAAATTCAGCGGAATCAAAAACTTCTGATTTTGCAGAAACAGCACTTTTTGGTGTTATGAAAACTTTGTCGCCTTTTTCTAGATTTATGAATCTATCTGTCAATTTTGTTCTCATTTCAAGATCTTTCAGTAGTCTTCCTCCTTCATCTCTAAAGGTTACTATTTGGGTGTCGGGTTCTTTATCAACAGTTTTAGTAACTTGGAATGTGTCTGTTTTTGGTTTGAATTCTACTGTGTCACCATTATATATTTTGGCTGGTTCTTTTGTGATTTTGCCTGCTGCTACTTTATAAAAGGTACCATCTTTAAATTCTGCTACTATTTTTGTGTTTACATCTTGTCCTTTTGGAATAATTTCTACTTGATCGCCATTTACGGCTTCGTAGAAAATGTCGCTTAATTTTGTAGCGGTTTCTAGGGCTTTGGATTTAAAGGTTACGGTGAATTTTTTTCCTGAAGGGTCTGCTGGATCTGAGATTGGGGTAAGGAATTCAACTCTTTGTTTTTTGGCGATTCCTTGTTCGGTTTTCTCAGCTTGAGCTGCCAATATTGTTTCTGATTCAGGAATATTTACATCTTTTAAAGCTACCCAACCTGTTGTTTCACCAACTTTAACCTTTATATATTCTTTTCCTTCAACTAGTTTTACTCTTTGATCGATTATTGTAGCCTCTTGATCTTTTGTAATTGGTTGAGATACGTGAGGGAAATCGGGGTTGGATCCATAGATTCTAGTGGTTGATGGAATTTGGATGCTTTTTCCATTAGGAACTTTTTTTGCTGCGTAATTTTCTTCTGTCCATTCAGATTCGGCAAGTTTAAGAGGGCCTGTAGTTTTTTCGTCTTGTTTGTCGCCCATGATTAAACTATCGATATCGATGTATCCCTCTGATGGTTCTTGTTTTAGACCCCCAAATAATTGGGTGTTCTCAAATTTTACTACGAAGATACTAGGTTCTTTAGGATTCTTAGTTATTTTATAAATTTTCGGATCTTTAATCTCGAATTTTACGTTGTTAAGAGTAGAAAGCGCTCCTCTTTGAAGGAAGGCTTCAGCTCCTTTTTCTGTTGGGTGGTAAAATCCTGGGGTTAGGGTTCTTTTAGTCTCTTCAACTTTGGCGAAATTCATGAAGTATTTTTCATATAACTCACTTAACTCGCCGGATTTTTCTCCTTGAAGAGTTGGAGCTTCTGCTCTTTTTAAGAAAGTGCTTTCAACCCATCCTTCTGGTTGGCCTGCGCCTTCTAACCATTTTGTTTTAATATAGGTTCTGCCCGTGATTATTTTAGGAGCAGTTTCTCCGATGATTGATAATTTTTGTCCTGAGGGGAGGCCAGTACTTCCTTCTTGTTGCTTTGCTGGATCAGGGAACATCATGGTGTCTCCTGTGGTGATAACATATTTCCCTAATGTTTTTTCAGCGGTTTCTATTACAGGAGTTACGTCTGATAATTTCACAAAGAATTCTTTGGGAGAAGCTTCTTGAGTTTTAACTTTGATAAAAATATCTGTTCCCTTTTTTTCAGGATTTACACCTTTAACGATTTCAAGAGTTTGGTCTGCTGTTCCCTCTACTCCTGTGGTGTCAGATGAACTTGTATATAATTTTTTTCCTGGGTTTAGTTTGACGGCAGAGGCTTTCCCGATTGTATCTTGAACTATGTCTGAAGGTCCTGATGTCTGATCGACTGTCCATTTTGTCTCTCCTTCAATAGGGGAGCTTGCAATTCCGGAGGTGCCTTTACGATAAATTTTATCCGGCGTTTTCCCTTTGAAAAAATATGTTTCTGGCTGGCCTAGGATTCTATATTCGTTTCCAACTCTTTCTAGGTGAAACTTTTTAATGGCATCTCCAATTAGGGGATTGATTTTTATTAATAGGGCATCTCTTTGTTCTTTTGATAATTTTTGGAATACGATGTCTTGGTCAATTAACTCCATCTTTTTCCCTTCTTCCATGTTGTCGAAGATTATCTCCATTAGGGCTTTGTCTCCGAAGTATTCATTGATAAGGATAGCGATGGCTTTGGAAGAGAGTGACCTAATCTCTTGAGCATCTCCAACGTTTTGGTCGCTGACGCCTTCTATCACATAATCTTTTAAAGCAGGAAGAACTAATTCTTTTAGGTTGCCGGTTAGTAATGAATCGATCAAATCTTCTTTGGCGTTGCTGAAGATTATTTCCATCAGAGCTTTGTCTTTCTCGCCGCCGTTTTCGATAAGGGTGGATATGGCTTTAGGTGATAATTTTTTCATTTTTTCTGCGCTGTCTTCTTCGTCGTCTTCCTCCTCTTGGTTTTCTCCCTTTAAATAACTTTTTAGGGTAGGAAGAATTTCAGCTTTTATGCTGCTGTTTAGCAAAGAGTCTATTAAGTTTGGATCTTCTTCGATTACTTTTCCAAAATTCTGGACAATGTGATCTTTTAAAGCATCTTTCCAGAAAGAATTGTCTGTCAATTTTTCTAACAAATCTATTTTTGCCTTGAAAGATAGAGATAGTTTGTTTATGAATTCTTCGTTGAAATCTGTTCGGCGGAAAATGTCACTGTTTAACAAAATGGCTAGAGCGTCAGTTGAGAAATATTTTGAAAGAGTGCTATTTGTTAGCCATTTTTTTATTGTGGCAGTAGCGTCCGGGAGGGCTTTGAATAGTTCTCTTAGTTTATTGAGATTGCCAGAATACATTTCGATTAGTTCAGATAATCTGGTTGGACTTTTTGCAATAACCTCCATTACTTTTTTTGTATTTTCTGGATTCTGATCTTTCAAAAGTATTCCGATAGCTTCTTTGCCTAATTGCACGGCATTAAATGGTCCTTGTGGACTAATTAACGTAGATATTTTTGCTAAGTTCTGAGATGTTGTCGCAGTAAGTTGTTCAATAGCAGTTTTTAGCAACAACAAAAATTGTGTTTCAGAAAAGGTCTCTAATTTAATTGGGCTTGGGGTGCTTTCTCCTTCTTTGATGATGCTTCTGTCATCAAGAAGTCTGTTGAAGATGATTAGTCTTTCTGCATCAGAGGTTGAGGACCTGTTTAATTGATCCAAAACGTTATCTAAATCACTTGTTTCAGTAGCTTTTGAGGCAGTTTTTTCTCCTAGAGCACTAGAAGCTTCCATGCCTTTTTTTATAATTTCTTCTCTAGAGCGAGTTTCTGCTACTTCAGCTGGTTCTGGTCCAGTTTCTGCAGATAAAAATACAAGTCTTTTCTCTTTTGGAAAAGAGCTTAAGAAAGTTGAGAGGATGAGAAAGTTGTGATTTTTCATATGGTTTGATTTTTATTTATGTATTTGTTTGTATTTCAAAATCTTATAATTATAGCAAAAAACAGACGATGGGTCAATTTACTTTCCAAGAAGATTTTCTGTATAGTGAAATTAGAAGAAAAATTAACTCAAAACCATATGAAATTACCGATAATTATTGTTAATTTTAAGATTTATGAACAAGCGGTTGGGGATAGTGCTGTGGCGTTAGCGAAATTGCATGAAAAAGTGGCAAAAGAAACTGGAGCGAGTATTGGGATAGCTGTAGCGGCGATTGATTTGCAAAGGGTTTCTGAAGCGGTAGATATTCCTGTTTTTGCTCAACATATTGATCCTGTGACTTATGGAAGTGGGACTGGGCATATTTTGCCGGCTTTAGTGAAAGAGGTTGGGGCTTATGGGACTTTATTGAATCATGCTGAGTGTCAGGTGGAAGATTTGGTTTTAGAAAAAAGTATTAAAATGGCGAGGGAATTGGATCTTTTTACTGTGGTTTGTGCGAATACTCCTGAAAAAGGAGCTGAAATTATGAAATTCAATCCGGATTTAATTGCGGTGGAGCCCCCAGAATTGATTGGTGGAGATGTTTCCGTTTCAAAGGCTGATCCTTCGATTATTGAAAAAGCAGTTCGCTTGATTGGTAAAAATAGAGTGCTTGTGGGGGCGGGAATTAAAACTGGTGAAGATGTAAAAATAGCTTTGGCGCTTGGGGCGAGTGGGGTATTGCTTGCTTCAGGAGTGACTAAGGCGGCAGATCCTTATGCTGTTTTGATGGATTTGGTTTCTGGGCTTAAATAGTGAATTTTTTGACTTAGGCCTAGTTCAAAAAAGAGAATTAATAAAAACAACAAATCGTTTTTGAAGAATGGGGTGTCTATTATGCCGTGAAGTAAAAAATAGAGAATGATGAAATTTGAAATCATTTTGAGATCTATTTTCCCCACGAGTGGATAGCTCAAGTTTTTAATTGTTCTGACGATGCAGGCAAATAGGAAAATGATACCGACAATGCCATATTGGAAGATGAATAATAAGAAAATATTGTGAGGCTGAAGAACGTAATAATCTAGGGGATTATGCCCTAAAATAGCTTTTACGTTTGTTTCATATTGATTTTGGAATTGGCCATATCCGATGCCCCAAACTAAATCTAGGGGATCATCAAAAAGGTGGATAGATGTTTGCCAAATTTCTCCGCGTTCACTTAGGCTGGAATAATTTGTTTGAATGGTTGGAAGGATTTTGGTGTAGAAAATTGTGCCAACAACTAATGTTGAGATAATTCCTAAAATTATTTTATTTTTTTTGGATTTAAAAATTCCTAAATCACTTTTTTTGAAGAAATAAAACATTAGTACTAGGAAGGTTCCTCCGATTGTTCCCATGGACCTAGTGGCAATAATTAATAATCCTAAAATGATTGCATGAGCGAGGTCTGATTTCTTTTTGTGTTCCAAAAATTGAATGCTAAAAAAGATAAAAAATGGAGCGAAATAATATGCCAAATAAACGGCGGCATCGAGAGGTCCCAAAAGTCTATAATCGAAGGTTACGTTGTATCCCATCAGGTTATAAATTGCTGAAAATATTCCGAAAATAATTGCGCCTTCTCCCATGATTTTTAGGCCTTCTAATCGCGACTTTTCACTCTTTAGGGTTTCAATAAAAATGAAACTAAGAACGACAGCCATTAACAAAAATCTTAGGTGTCTGATGAAATAAATATTGTCGATAATGTCGACTGTCAAAATTGAAATTGCGGTAAGTAAAATGAATGTATTCCCGACCCAATGATTACGAATATTTCTGAAAGTTTGTGAGAAATTTTTATCAATGATTGTTGATAATAAAAACGTGAAAACTTGAATGAAAATTAAGATCTCTTGGAGATTTGTTGGGTATCCTAAAATATTTAATCTGATTAAATATGATTGGAGAAAGAAGATGTTCAAGAATAACAGTCCGACGTTTAATTTTTTGAAGAAATTTTTCAACATTTTTTGGTGGTTGCAGCTGATAGTTTAGGATATATTGAGGCCATGAGTAAAGAAGTTTTAATTAAAGGGGTAGTTGTTTCCGGGAGAAAATTGGGAACAAAATTAGGATTTCCTACAGTGAATGTGGTTTATAAAGGAGATATTAAGGGGGTTTTTGTAGGAGAAATTTTGCTGGGAAATGAATGGGCTCAGGCGGTAATTCATATAGGTAAAAAGCCTACAATTCAGGATGATGAAGTGAGTTTAGAGGTGCATATTTTGAATTGGAGTGGTGAGGTAAAAGAGGGGATTAACGTCTCGGTGAAATTATCCGAGAAAATTCGCGATACTAAAAAATTTGAAGATTTAGAGGAACTCAAAAAGGCGATTGAGAAAGATGTTGAATTCGTTAGGAATTGGTATAATCTACAAGGTGGTGTAATCAAAATAAAATGAGAAAAGTAATGAAATTTTTGCGCAAAGCCATCCCGGATACTCATCCGTTAAGATTGTTATATCACAGAATAATGGCTTTTTTAGCCGCTGTTTGGTATTGGTATCCAGCTGATAGTTTGGTTGTAATTGGAGTTACGGGGACAAATGGGAAGACGACTACCGTGAATTTAATTACTAATGTGTTGAATGCTGCGGGATATAAGGTGGGAATGACTTCTACTATCAATTTCCAAATTGGTGCTGATAAGTGGATTAATGATACGAAACAAACAACTCTTGGTCCTTTTTTCTTGCAAAAAATGCTGCGAGAAATGGTTAAAGCTGGTTGTAAATACGCGGTTTTGGAAGTGTCGTCTCACTCGATTACGCAATCTAGAATTAACGGTATTAATATTGATGTGGCTGTGATTACAAATGTTTCTCCGGAGCATGTGGAATATCATGGTAGTTTTAATAATTATTTAAATACTAAAGGTTTATTGTTCCAAAAAGTTTCTAAAGAACAAAGAAAATTTGGAGCGCCAAAAGTTTTAGTAATGAATGCGGATGATAAATATTATAGTTTCTTTAATCAATTTGTGGCGGATAGAAAACTTACTTATGGAGTAAAGGGAGGGACTGTTTATGCTGATGAAATGGATCAAAAACCGGAAGGAACTCATTTCGTTTTGCATGTTCCCAATAATGCTATTCCGATTGATTTAAGGCTTCCTGGAGAATTTAATGTGGCGAATGCTTTGGCCGCTGCGGCGGTGGCTATTTCATTGCAAGTTCCTTTGGATGTTATTAAGAAGGGGCTTGATGAAAGTGCGACTGTTTCGGGAAGATTTGAGCACGTAGAGAGCGGTCAAAAATATAGTATTATTGTGGATTATGCTCATACTCCTCCGGCACTTGAAAGTTTGTTCTCCTTATATAGGAGACTTACTCCTGGGAAATTGTATGGAGTTTTTGGGGCTACCGGAGGTGGTCGCGATAAATCAAAAAGACCTGGGATGGGAAAGGTGGTTCATAGTTATGCTGATTATATTATTTTAACTAATGATGATCCTTACGAGGAGGATGAGTGGGGAATTATTGAACAAGTAGCGCAGGGAATTCCTAGACAAGAAGGTCATGACTTTTGGAAAATTCCTGATAGAAAGGAAGCGATAAGACTTGCTTTGACTATGGCAAAAGAAGGAGATTGTGTTGTGGTTGCGGGTAAGGGATGTGAAGAAGTGATTATGCTTCGGGGAAAAAGACTTCCTTGGAATGATAAAAATGTAATCAGAGAATTACTGGAAAGACCGATTGAAGTTGAAATATATCCTGATCATTTTGAAAAGAGAGAAAATGTTTGTTTGCAGTCTTAATAGAAAAGATTTATGGATGGCTTTTTGCTTATAGATAAACAAAAAGGAATTAGCTCTTTTGGTATCGTGAAAACGATTAAGAGGCTTTCTCGTGAGGCTCATGTGGGGCACGCAGGTACCCTTGATCCTTTGGCGACGGGACTTTTGATTTTGGCTTTGGGGGAAGCGACAAAGTTGTTGGA
>Ga0172381_10004203_pt1 | contig 14967 bp, 19 predicted proteins | sample Leawel6488metaG_FD_119754 | JGI IMG/M metagenome (GOLD analysis project Ga0172381, IMG submission 119754) | Leachate microbial communities from a municipal landfill in Southern Ontario, Canada - Leachate well 64-88 metaG | ecosystem: Engineered > Solid waste > Landfill > Unclassified | place...
CAACTGTCATCATCATTGAAAATTTTTCGAATTCCAAATCAGGTTGCAATATTTTAAAAATCTTAAAGGCTACGTCAAGTCCGCCCCTCATGCTTTTAGATGTGTCCGACTCTTGGTTGGCTTCCAATAGTTCCAAATAGATTAAGGTCGGGATGTCTGCCGGGATTCTGTAAGTCTCGCCCCTCAGGATAATCTCTTTCTCTTCTTCTTTAAATTCATCTAAATTCAGTACTTTCATTTTTCCCCTTAATAAGTTGTAGTCCCATTATTAATGTGCATCTGTATTACATAACTTGTGGATGTATCTTTAATCGCAGACACATCTACTTCCTGACTTAATGCATCGATACTGTCAGCCTGCGGAGTGTTCGAGTTGAAATAGCAAGCTGGTAAATTTATATACATCGAATATGTCGAACTCCCTGCCCCTGATATAGTAGACCCAGTATCAAGCAATAATTTAATAGCCGTCTGGGTGTTTTGGATATATCGATCGTAGGAGGTAGTCGTATCGAACTGTTGTGTTAGTTTTAATTTTATATCTCTTCTTCCCGGAGGCAGCGAATGAACATTAGCAGATCCTAAATTCCTTTGCTCAGCTAAGTTATTAGATACCGTCAACTCGAACGCATTTATGTATTCTGTGGACACGTTGGTTATCGAATCCCCGGTCTGGAAAGTTACGCCTGTAAAATGTAACGGGTCAACATTTGTAAAACTCGCTGTTAAAGAATCGGTAGTAGTAGACCCGTACCTGCCCATCAGCTCAAACGATGCTACAACTGGACTTCCCACTTCACCCTTGATGGTCATTGTGTTAACTCGCATACCCATATAAGACCACTGCTTCGTAGATCCTCTTCTAAGTTGCATAGTAAGAGATTTAACATTCGCGGCCCCTGAGGTACTCTTATTATCTTCCATGTTCCCGGCATAAGGATCATGCCCGATAGCACCCGCGACTATTGAGACACTCGCAACTGTTCCGCCCATTGCTTGTTTAATTAAATAAACCATGGCGTCCGAAGCTATGTTAAGAGGAGCCTCTAGAGATCCGGAAACAGTTTCGTTCCCAGTCATTCGCCTCGTGTAGTCCCGGGTCGTATTTATTTCTTCTCGAAGCAATTCTTCCCGTTCCTTCATAAACCCTTCGGACGTGAACTCGATAAATGCCGTAGCGGTTACTAAGGTGCCGAAGGTTGTTTCTTCTGCTACTCCCAAATATGATTCATAACCTAGATATGGTGTATTATTCCCTACTGCCATTTTCTTTTACCTCAACTTTTTTCTTGATTTCCTCAAAACATTTATTTTGCCCGTTCCTCATTTTCATTAAATTTCTAAATTCTGATTCCGAAACCTTCAACTCGTTATCCCCGCTTGGCAGGTTAACGCCTCCCCTGTGATACTTGAGATAGGGTATTGTTAAAGGCCGTACATCTACATATTTTATTTTCATATCACCTCTTCCGGCAAATGCCTTACTAATATATTTGCAACATTATGATTCTGTAGTACATCCTTTAGCTTGTCCACTCCGTCCTCCGCAGTGATCTTAATATTCTGTAATCTATTTTTGATAATGTGATCTATTTCTTTTTGTGACACCTTGCGTTGTGTTGAATCGCTTAATAGTTTTTTTATGCTATAATATGGTACGTTCAGAATTCCGCTTTTCGATAAGGTGAAAATCTTCTTACCCTGCGGAGCCAAAACAGCCTTTATGAAATCGGCTAACCATCTCGCTGAAAAAAGTAAATTCTGACTTGTACTTGCCATCTTCCCCTGCGTATCAATTAACTTGTGGTGGCTCATGTACCATCTTTTGTCCGAGTCGATGCTACAGTAATAATTATCATCCGGGCCCCACGAGAACCCGTACCCGATTAAATAGTACTCATCATATAATAGATATGTTGCGGCATGAACCAATACGCTGTTACCAACATTTGAGGATGCCTTGACTAACTCTTTACATCCGCTTAAAGGAGCAAATATTTCTTCTGTTTTTATGTTGTCCTGATTTACAAAATAAAATATCTTCCCCTTCCAGTTCTCTGCCCATACCGGATTGGCTGTAACGTTCATCATCAAGCATATGTCTTCTGTCTGATCGATGTAAGGTTTGCACCATTTTTCATAATCAACCCCAGCATCCGCGAGATACACAAACTTTGGCTTTACACCATGGTCGAGTAAATATCCCATTGCTTTATCTATACACAGGATGTCAACGCTATCATTGGATTGTTTTAATTCATCAATTTTATATTCAAGCTCCGGGGAGAATGCTACACATATAGCTTTCCGGCCTACGCCATGTCCAAAGATTAGTTGATTGGAGTATCCGCGGTCTTTTAATATTTCCCCGTTCTTTACAGAGTGGCTCCTCCACGTTTCTTCCCATTGTTTCATGGCTCCTTCGGACTGCTTCAAGACTTCATCGTTGCTTAACATTTTTATCCTCTTTTATTTATCAGTAAATTTATTCTTGCTTGAGAGTTGTACGTTCCCTCATCTATATCGTATTCAATTCCGGATACAAGGCATCTATCAACCGTATTCGAAACTTTTATGTTGTTATTAAATAATTCTTTTATGTTCTCAACCAACAAGGCACACTCGTCGTCTGATTCTTCTGAGGCATCCTCTAGCCCCATGCCAAAATGTACTACCGGAACTATGTCAATTCGTGCCTCTATGTTTCGTCGAGAACTCATGCCTAACTCAGTGTGTTCACTACTATAATTCTTAAGCTCTACAAATACAGCCGGATAGTCTATGTTCAAGACAGGCTGCTTAGCGGAGTTGGCAGAGGTTATATATCTAACTCGCTCCTCTAGTCCATCGCTAATGTCGTAAGTACTGGTGTTAGTGTTATTCTTATTTATCAGATTCTTTACACTATTTTTGATGTCTAATATACTCGGCATATTAACCTTTTATGAATTTTAATAAATCGGATGCGAATTGTAATCTAAGCTTATCATTTACCCACATGAACTGGCGCTTCATCTTGCCTTCGCCGCTATCGTGATACTTTGCATACTTAACTTTTGTAAAAACTTTGGCCTCTAACCTACTGGCCGCCCATCTTATCGAGCCCCTTAATATTCCGGTATCCTGCAAAAGTTTAGACCCCCCTCTCTTGGTAGGTCTCTGGTTTACTCTCTTCCCGGTCTTTGGGTCTTTGAACTTCGCCCACTTTTTACCGTCTTCATTTTGCTCGACGTTAAAACTATTCACAACATCCTTAAAAGCCTTGGCGCCAATAACATCCATTGCATATTTAGGGTCATTAGCTTTTTTTTCCATATCCTTAAAACGTTCCTTAACAACGTTTAGATTTTTAATTTCAACTTCGATCATCTCTTATACTCGTTTTCAAGTCTTCATCAAAATCGTAATTTATAGAATCGTCTATATCAAAAAATGTATGATAATCTTCAGTGGTTGAGCTTATTCGATCTTCTACATTTTCCGTCTGTTCCGGTAAGGCTGATCCGCTAGTGTCAACTAGATCGATCTCTCCATTCATAATACCATCAAGAGCCGCCATTGCATCGTCTTTTAGTTCTCCTAGATACTCGGAAATATTTTGAGCATCCTGGGTAAAAAACGATCTGTAAGTATAATAAGATACAATATCTTCCGATAACGTTCTTATGTAAGGCGGAACTGGTTCAAACGGTACACCGTATCTTCTTGCGCACTTGCCATTTACCAGCCCGTCTACTCTGCGTATATGCAAATTTATAGTACTGGCGCACACACTATAACCTCTAGCTGTCACCGTCGATGGCAATTTAGGGAGTGCTATATATATAGCTGATATGCTACAATATGACATTACTTAGTCCCGTATACAACCCGGCCGTCCTTGAACAGCCCGACAAGTTTGCTTTTCACAACACCGTTATGGTAAGTGTTACGCTCAATGACTTTTTCTTTATCGTGGCCGCTTTCCCTGTACTTCAAAACGTCCTTGTCTTTTTTCTTGGGTTTTTTATAAATATTCTCGTTATTTTTTGTTACCCTTTCATCTTCTTTTTTCATTAGCTCTTCTTTGCTCATTTTTCTCCTCTTTTGTTAGGGGGGCTTCGCCCCCCATTGGTTTAAATTAACGCCGCTGTCTTGAAAAGATAAGCACATAAAGATGCAACGACTTTCGGCACTGCCTTTGTTTGGCATTCTATGTATTCACCTTCTATGTTCTCATCTCTCCAATTCTTAACTCTGTACGGACTTCCTTTCTTCTTAACCCTAAACATGTTAGCGGTAGTCACTTTCTTCATTCCAGGAGTTCCTTCAAAATATCCCACTAAAACGTCTGAAGGAATTATAGAGCTATACGTTGCGGACTCGCCTTCTTTGTTCGTTTCGTAAACAGCCGCTCCGACGTAAAAATTAGAAACATCAAAAACGCTCGCTAGTATTTGTTCGGTGATTAACTTATCTTTGGTGTAAGCGAGTCTGTTGTACACATTCTGATTTTCCTTAAGTGCGGCAAAAACAGCAAAGTTGGTAGCCATCACGTTCGGCCTCTTGCCTGATTGAGCTAAGATAACCGCCGTCGCTGATAGCACATTTTGAATAGGTGCCGACGTTGTTGTGTTGTAATTCCAACTTGACGCTGTATTCAAAGTTGCATTGTTAGAAAATGAAGTAGTCGTAAAAAGAAGGTCAGAAACCATCTTCTCCTGCCTCATCATAATCTTGTCCGCTAGAAACTCTACCGTATCAGCCCTAAGGTCAAACACGCTATCAGCATTATCAATATCAGTCTCGGTAATCACATCCTTCAAGGCATGTTCTCTAACATTGTAACTTGCGGTTGAAGCGTCCCAAGTCGCCATGTTAGCAGGCGCCCCGTTAGCTCTTTCGCTTTCTTCAAGTCTAAAATTTTTGTTGAATACCCAATAATATCCGGCGTCCTTTGTCACAGGAACATCTTTCATAATCTTTGGGAAGATATATTCCGAATTTTCATATTTTAATAATATATTACTTAATTGCTTACTTGTTGCTACTGATCCTTGTGGCATCGTTATATCCCCTTAACTCTCTATTAGATTACGGTCGTAAAGTTGCGGATTAATAAACACCGATATTACTGTTCCAGTCGATCCATCTTCCAACGCCCGACCAATCACACACGTGTGTGAGCTTGTACTTGCTGTTGCTACTGTTATTGATACTCCAGAAGCTATCGCAGCAATCTGGCCTCTCCGAGTAGTCGTTGATGCTCCGGCGTACGGAACAACAAAAGAATATGCAGGAACCGAAGCAGAGCATTTAACTTTGCTGACTCCAAACATTCTAACACTCATTGATTCCGAACCTGAGGACATCATATTACTCTGATTAACGCCGATGAAAGCGTATGAGTTAGTTGTCCCGGCTGCCGTAGAATCATTTGTGATATAACCATAAAAATCGCCCGAAGTTGTAGTCGGCCATGCACCCACGCATAAATATTGTGATGTGCTAGTCTTGCAACTTGCCCCGGCTTTTAGAGTTATATCGTATTCGTTACCTAATCCTTTAATAGCCATATTATACCTCTAATTCTTCCTTAACTATTTTGATTGCTTCTCTATAAGAAGTATCATTTTTTTTCATGTATTCCTGTGCTTTCTGATCTTCATAATTATCTTTTTCTTCAGCGTCCATTTCTGAATATTTCTTAACCTTCAGAGCTGCCTGCGATCCCTCGGATAAATCTACAAGTTCAGGCATGTTATCAACTATAGATTGTACCTGCTCGAAATTACTAACCGCAAGCTCGGTATATTTTTCAACCTGAGACGGCAAGATTTTATTCTCATCAAGCTTCCTCTGAATGTACGCTTTTACTTCGATCAATTTATTTTCTTTTTCTTTTTTTTCAATAGATTCGGTCAAAACTTTTACCTGAGTTTCCAAATCATATACAGACTGCTTATATTCTACAACCTCGGCGTCCTTGTTCAATAGAGATTCCGAATATGATTTTTCAGCCTTAACTAATTTGTCCTCAAGCGACTTAATAAGTTCTTCACTCATTTTAGTGTCCTCTTTAATAATATGATAATTTTTAATAGTTTCAAAATCGTTATTTTCAGTGTATAAATTTATAAAATCATTCAGGTTTGAAACCGCCGGAGTGTCGCCCCCAAGCAACGCTACAGCTTTTAAGACTCGCCTGAAATTTTTACCGTCTGGTGTTTTAAGATTCCAGTATATCTCAGAGCTAAACCTTCCGTAAGCTCTTTTCTCGATAAGCTCTTTAATTTTTTTGGGGACTGACTTAAAGTCTGCCAGTAACTTATCGCCGCTTCTTTTTAAGTTTGTTACCCAACCGGCAGAAGGCATCCCGTCACTTTGTAGCAATTCTTGTTTCTTATCGTGGCCTAGTTTGAGATAAGGCTTAACTTCTTGCCTCAACTCGTAATGAGATGCTACCATGTCATCTAAATCTTTCCGGGTGTATTCGTCCCCGTTCCACTTGCCTGCCGAAAAGATCTCAACGTCGTTTACATCGTAAGTATCACCCTTCAAAAATTCAGCATTCTTTTTAAGTTCTTCTTCTATCATATTTTCACCCAAAATCGTCATAGATTATTCTCTCCGCTGTTTCTGCTTTTGCGCTCGTTCCTCCAGAGAAGTTAATCTCAGGTTGAAACCTATAAACCCCAGCAGACTTGAGAGAGGTAGTGGTCGCAACATCATAATATATAGCACCCGTGGATGCGTCACTTACGGTAGCCGTCCATGTCGCAGTAGACGCCCCCGGGTACTGAACATTAACCAAAGCACTAGAATAACCAGTGATATCAGCACTACAAGAAAAGTTTAACCGTAAAGCTGTTTGGTTTTTATATATTTTACTCATAGTTCTGTGCCAAAATTAAGTGATGCTGTCAAATTGGTGCCCATGTCGTCCTCTATTGTAATATCTGTTTTCAAATTTAATCCCGTAGTAAGCAGGCTGCCAAAATAAATATTCTCTTTAAAGGATACGGCTACTTCGCCATAAACAGGCCAAAATAAACCAGGCCAATAAGTACTGCCCCAATAATTAGTATTCCAATATCCATTACGCATTAACTACCGTCCAGAGTCATAGCCGTTCTGTTGCCGTTAGCATCAACTGTTGCTACTATTCTGTTCTTGCTGTCCGCGGAGTCTCTGATAGATATCGAAGTTGTAGAACCACCGCTTACCTTTCCACATAAGGCTGCAAACATTAGTCGTTGCATTTCCTGTAGGTCATAAGACCCATCAGCTACCCCAGATATTATATCAGAAACGGCTATATCGTTAAATTGACCCATATCAAAACGGGCATCATCCACTAGAGTGACTGCCCCAGAAGCGTTGTCAGTAATTGTAAAATTACCTCGTATAGCTATTTCACCTCCAACACAAGATGAGGCTATTACTATTTGCCCGTTACCCTCAATGGACATTTTATAGTCTCCGGTGCCTACCCCAAAATTTCTTATTTCTATACCTCCGGAATAATTTCTGAAATTGAGATCTGACGCATTAAGCCCAGACCCACAATCAAATATTGGAGTATCCGTACCCGCAACTACAGAATGGCAATTTATAAAATTAAATATGCCAGCACTTTGAGCAACGATAGTTCCGCGCAAACCACAATTTAACGAAGAGAAAGGTGGTAAAGTAGTAGTAGAGTCAAACAAACATTCTTCGAAAAATGGTATAGTCGCGCCTGTTGCTGTGCCAGACATGATAGCTCGTTTAATTACACTCCCAGAAATTGACTGCGAGTTCAGAGCTAACAACCACCTGTCCCCGTCGAATACTTTGCTGTCCTGCGAAGAGACGAATGTGACAGAAGATAGAGGCATTACATAAAATTTATCTATGCCAAGAGAAGTTGATAATGTCAACGCGTCGGCTAATGTATCCACTGGATTATCCGCTGTCCCGTTGATAAAAACAGTAGTCCCGGCTGTCCCGTTGATTGTGTTTAGCCATATTGCCCCAAATGCATAACCAATAGACCTATAAACAACAGAATACGAAATTAAAACTTGATCTATATACAAATTGGCAGAAGAGAGTCCGGTGTTATAAAATCTTAATCTTACCTTCCCGGCGTTAGCTCCAGTGCCTACGTGTGAAGTATAAAGGTCGTAAGTATATACAGCATTTATAGATGATGACTTCCCGACTAATCCTCCGACCTGATCCCATGAAGTCCCGACCCAGTTATACGCATATATATTAAGACTATCATTAAGACCTGTCAATGCTCCTGTTATTTTAGCTGTTATTGGGACGCCGTCGCTTCCAACATCGAATTGGTAATAAGCATCAAGCGTTCCGGCCGCATCTTGTAATTGATGGACTACCCCGTCTAGTGCTTGCGTTGATACATAAGTACCCGCAGCTTGTGTCCCTGTGGTTAATACATAAGATTCCGCAATCGAATTTATCGCCGCACCCGCCACAGCTATATTTGCAATTTGACTTTGCTTGGCTGGGTAAGTATCCCCGGTTAGACCAGTACCGTCATATTGCAACTCTAGATTATCAGCCGCAGAAGTATCCCCCGATATAGATATTATGTTCGCACTTAAAACTCCAGAAACATCCGCCTTTAGACTGTCCGCACTGGTATATGTCGCACTCGTTAGCGAAGCTTTAAAAGATCCGGTTGAATTATATTTTGTATCGTAATAATTTTGTGTGACCACCATAAAATCCTGAAAATAAGGTAAGCATACAGAGTCATCCTGTATAGCTATCTTCATGGGCCCGAGTGAACTTGTATCCCCAGAGGCTAAGGTTAGATTGTAATATCCGTCGCATCCAGTGATTGCCGTAAGTGTCCCGCTGATCGCTAAAGTGGCAGATGTACCGTTTTTTAATATTTCAGCTTCATCGGCTGCGTCTATACTTAGATTGGTTACAGGAGTAACGCCGGTTGAGTTAACTATAGTCCCTACCTTGATTATTATAGCTGTGCTTTGTCTAAGCTCTTGCATTTATTTTCTCATCCGATTAAAATGATACATTATCATACCCATCTCTATACCTGTTGCTACTTCCAGTACCCACTCCCCCCAAAATGTAGCATTATCATTAGTCTGCGCATATTCTTCAGCTATCCAATCAGATGATCTGGCGACAGAATGAATTTGCACTTCTTGCAACAAACCATCATAATATGCGTAAGCACTACCATAAGATCTCCCGAGACATGTTTTTAAAGTTGTGGATGCTGTTTGATTAATGGCTGCCGTACCAACCGATGATGCATTCTCCCTAACATCCCACGTAGTACCATCATAAGTCCCGGCAATTAGATACCACCCTGCACTATGATTTAACACAGCGGTAACTGTCCCGGTTGTGCCATTCACTTTTAATATGTGGTCATATCCTGGTCGCATTAATATATAATTGTTGGAATTACCATACATATTAACGGAATAGTCTGACGAATAACTAGTATCATTATTTAACCAATACAGCAAGGTTAAATTCATATTAGGTGTTACAAATCCGGTTGATTCTATTGCATAATCATCTGTGCCATCATAATTTGTTGCTTTCCCAATTTTACCGGCTGAATCACCAATAGATATTCCGCCTCCTGAGGTTAAATCCAGTAAACTTGCGGTTCTATCTGTCCCACCTCCGTTTGGCCAATACCCTTTATAGTAAGAATCATACGCGTTATATCTACCGTATGTATCACTAGCTCCGACACTTGCATTAGCCTCCATCGGGGGGTACACTCTTACTTGTTGTGTTCCTGTGCTTGCAAGAGTGCCAGTCCAGATTACTCTCAGCAATCCGGTTTGCAAAGTGCTGTTAAAGTCAATCCAGTCGCAAGCGAGTTCAGTCCCATCGATTTTAGAAGCTCTACCCTTGGTACCATCTGAAGTATCTACGTAAGCCCACCATGACGCAGGCATATTGGCAAGTCCAACAATAAGCGTGAAATCTGTTAATGCTGAACTAGGATTGCTAACTGTTGCAAGCGCATAGCTGCCAGAAGGTAATGCCATTTAGAACTCCGCTATCAGTGCATTGATCTCATTCTTTAATGCGATAAATTCGGTCATAAGTTTTGCTTTCTCAGCTTTAGTCAATGTCTCAAAATCGTCCGCACCTGTATAAGCATCAATAGTCGTTAGCACATCCGAAAAAGTTGTAGGTATAGCGCTAAGCTCATTATAAGCTGTTTGCACCCTTGACTTGCTAGAGATATACGCCTGTCTGCAATTTCTTATGCTTGTCGCGATGTCGTCTAGTCCTGCCTTTACTTCGCTTGTTGTTGCCATCTGATCCCCCTAAATTAAATCATCTTCCGCGGCTTCGTCTTCCTCAATCGCGTTGGATACATGTTGTTTCTGCCAGAAAAATAATGTATTTATAAATTTAGACCATGCAGAATTTGGCCATCTCCTGCCAGCTCTACTTGATATGGTCTCGTCCGGATCCCCGAACATTAAAGTATTACCGAGTTGGTCTATCCCAATTAAAATATTCATAACGTACCTACGGTTATTCCCACCTAATGCCAATGAACAACCCCCGGGTATTAGTATTATAAAAACTTCTGCGATGCACACACCGGCTAAAATAATAACAAAAGGCAAGACTAAAATATAAGCTAAAGCCGATAATATTTTCATGCTAACTCCACAAAATTTCCTTGAGTTCTAACCACCGGCGGAACGTCAAAAGTTCCGTCAAATATTTCATCCTTGAATATCGGAACCAACAGCGACCTGCAATTATAATGATTAGGCGCATTGTATAGGCTTAACTCATTAGGCTTAATTATCTTACCGTTTAGTCTCTCGCAAAGAGGAGAAGTCCGGTCGTCTAGGATCGCGCTGTATTGATAAGCTACTATCTCGCCTTTGATCGAGTCAAACTGTTGCGCTCTTCCCTCGTTGTATCCGGTGCTTACTACAGTTCTTACTATGGTTTCTAGTCTTCCGGCATTTATTGTAATATCGTATCCCTTAAGAGCTTCGTCGATCATTGTTATAATATCTTTAGTGCTTGCTCCAGATCTGATACCCTCGCTAATCGCAGGTCTTACCTTGCCCAGAATAAACTCAGCTTCTGTGGTTGTGGTGTTAATGGCTCCGGACTCAACCCATGCGGCAATGTCGTCATCTGTTAATACCACGGTGTCATCCACAATATAATTCTTAGCGACTGATCCAACACCTCTGTTCATGGCGTCGGTCATCATATTTTTGTATAGCTTTTTGATTTTAGGTTGGTGTTTAAGTTCAAGCTTATTCAGGAGGTCAAATCTTTTGCGCTCGATTATTCTATTGCGTTTAATCTCATCGACTAATGCATTTATGCTGAGTTTGTACATGTCCGCAAGTTGAGACTTGTATTCGGATTCTATAGTGTCAAGGTCGTTTTCTATCTTTGCAAAATCGACTTTCTTTTCATATGTAGTTGCGTATTTTTTGGTAAAAGGCTTTTCTTTTTTAGGATCTTCTTTCTGTTCCTCCGACTTATCCTCTTCTTCCTTGCCACCCTGGATAGCTGCCGCAACCTCTTTTTTCTTAGCGTTAATTTCAGCTAGCTCAGATTGTTCGATCTCTGGAGCTTTCACGGTTCTCAAAAACCAATTAACATGAGTGTCGGTAACAGGTATCTTGCCGGACTTGGCCGCGTCTAGCCATAACTTGGTCATTTCGGTCTTGCGCTGTTCGTCAACTTGCTGAAATTTAAATGTAGCCTTAACGTTATTCCCAAAGTTATACATCACCAAAGGATTTATTAACCCTTGGGTAACTACCCTCTCGAGTTGCTTCCTGATAAATTCGATTATCGTGTAAAATATTTCAAACTGTTTCTCACCCAACGCAAAAGACCCGCCCTCTATCCCGGATCCCGAAAAACCCATCAAGTCGGGTACGAGCATAGCGCGCGCGATAGATGTGTTGTGTTTATCAATTGCTCTTTCGTAGTTGTCAGTACCTTTGGCGGATTCCTTAAAATCTATTGTCATTCCTTCGGGTAGCACTGCAAAAGTTTTAGCCTGTATGTTTTTACCTATCTTCTGCAACTTTTCAACAGACTCTTTAGCCGTTCCTTTTGGGTAATGCCCGATTCCGAATGGCATTCCGTGTCGCTCTAGATATATATTCCAAAATCTGACTATAGCGTCCTTGGCCCAGTACGCCCTATAGACCCCCTTGTTCATTGAGGATCGGCCATACGGGTTGTCAAATTCACCTTGATATACAAAGTGTAAGAATTTCTGGGGGGATATTTTGATCTCGTTTCCTATCACGTTTTGAATAACCTGAACGATATCCCCCAACCCATTTTGGATAAAATAAAAATTATGAGGCATTCTTGTAGATAGTTTATGGAGCAAGATCTTGTTGTCTTCTTTCTTAAAAACTTTTTCGGTAAGGCTGAACCCGTAGTCCATGCCTGATAGTATATTGTATAATTTCTTTATGAATATTTCGTCAAGGTTATTAAAATTGTCCGTGATGAATTCGGAAATCTTCTTGTCTTCACACTCTATGTCCCAGTCTGCACCGAGTATAATAAATTTAATAAGGTTGAGAACTGCGCTTATCTGATCGTCTTCTCGCATCTCATCGTAAATTTCGTAGCCTTTACGGTCTACTAATTTGTTGGGGTTATAAATTGGTACGTCATATCCTGCGTACATTGCAGAATCGTACATAGTAGCGGATTTAAAAATGTCGGCTTCCAGAGCTTCCTTATGCTCGGTCGTGCGAGATATTGAAAAGTTGCCTATTTGCAATTAACATTTCCATGATAGATATTGCCTTTTTAATTGTTAAAAGAATGTTTTCAATAACTAAAACCAATATACATAATATGTAAAATATGTCAAGTATTAAATAATTTCCCCTGACTTTTTACTTTTTCTATCCGCTCACTTGCAGCTCTATAATAGTCCTCATCTAGTTCGCACCCCACATATTCGAACCCCTCTCCAACACAAGCTACTAAGCTTGAACCGGAACCCACATGCGAATCGAATATCTTGTACCCGGGTTTAGCATAATTTTGTAGCAGCCACCTGTATAAAGCTACAGGTTTTTGACATGGATGAATTCTGCACTCTTTATTTTTCATATCTTCTTGCAAAAAACCATGCCATCTATAATCAAATACGGTTACTCTTTTTTGTAAAGTTGTTATAGCACAATCCGCCATCGACAAATTTATTTTGTAAGGAACTTTTTTATTATGTATTATAATTCCAGTTCCCCTCACATACTTCATATAATACTGAAATCCAAAAACTATTGTATCCTTAGAAATACGATACAACTCGTTGAAATACTCTTCTTTTGGGATGGAGCTATTCCATTTTATTTCTTTGTATATCTCGGTACCTTTTTTGGCTACCCCACATCCAACCCTAAAGTCTCCAACTCCATACGGAGGATCCACAATGGCCAATTCAAAAAATTTGTCCGGAACAGTCTTCATGTATTCCAAGCAATCACAATTATGAAATTTATTAGTATCCATCTATGGGTTCTCTCTCCCCAAATGTATCAATTATTAAATCGCTTGTATTCCGTCTGTCCGAATATAGCATATAACGCAATGCGTCCGCGGCGTCGTCGTTTGCTTTTATTGGTACTTCTTTTAATGTGTTTTTGGCATCCCATATATACGAGTCTAATTCTCTTAGCAAATATTTACAATCATTATTTATAATTACTTTATTATTATTGATAAGGCCACCCACGTACATGATCCCGTCAAATACATCTTTAATGGCTGGCTCTGCCGGAATACCCTCTCTTCGCAAATCCTCTATTATTTCTGGCCTCGCAGAATCGCAATATATAATATCAATATCGTATTCAATCATCTTGCTCTTTACGATCTCCACAATCTCCATACTAGTGAGGTTGCGTTCATACATCTCGTCATATATATAATAAATATCCTCTCTTACCCCGGCAATTATTAAAGCTGTAGGATGGTTAAACCCAAAGTCTAACCCCGCTATCCATCTATCTATTTTATTTTTACTCGGCAATTTATCGACTCTGTTGTCCATTGGGTGATTATAAATAAGCCCTTCTAGTGCCCCCCACTTCCCCATGACCATTCTTTCATAATACTGAGGATTGCTTTTTTTAATCTCTTTAAGGTCGAAAAGGTACTCTTTAGGGAGGAATACATTGTCTGCACTCACGGAATAAATAATTTCTGAATTCTCGATAGGGGACTCTATAAAATTCTTGTATACCCAGTTACCAAAATTTCCGGGGTTAGTGGCCCCGAAAATACAACCCGGCATATCCAATTGCCTCATTCTGGTTCTAAGCATTTTGAAAATATCTTCCGTGGTATCGGTCATTTCCTCAATTCCAGCGAATCCAAGGTTCAAGGACTTAAGTTTATTGGGGTCGTCGAAGGCTCTGAATATAATCTCGCTGTATACCCCCGGCTTGTGTGTATGAAAAATAAAATGTTGCTCTGTTTTGTTGTAAGATTTAATTATCCCAGTGGGACAGATATTTATGAATTCCCGGAGGGTCGTATCCCTTAATAATGGGTAAGTCTGCGCCCCTATCAATCCGAATATACCAGGGTGTTCTTGTATTAGTTTCAAAGCTCTCAAACATATACTATATGTTTTGCCACTTCCCACGCCACCTGAATTAAGTATATATCTCTTATTAGAATTGATGAACTCCGTTTGATGAGGCTCTATAAGATTAAATACGACCTTACTTTGTTTGGTTTCTGAACTCAATGACTAATCCTTGCGGAGTATCTATTTCATGTTTTTCTAATGCCTTCCCGAATAGTCTATCAGCCATGTAATTAACTTGAGTCCAATTACCTTTTTTGATACTTTCGTTTATAGCAGCCGCAATTACAAGTTTAAAAGCAGGGGCATTTTTATCTTTTACGATCTTCTTAAGCTCAGAGGATGACATTGATAATAGGTCG
>Ga0172381_10004204_pt1 | contig 14963 bp, 12 predicted proteins | sample Leawel6488metaG_FD_119754 | JGI IMG/M metagenome (GOLD analysis project Ga0172381, IMG submission 119754) | Leachate microbial communities from a municipal landfill in Southern Ontario, Canada - Leachate well 64-88 metaG | ecosystem: Engineered > Solid waste > Landfill > Unclassified | place...
ACATCAGGGAGTTTTTCAACAACTTTTTGTGATACGTTGTTTTTAATCCATTGAGCAAACCTCTGGTCTTCTTCTATGCTAAGCTCCACTTCAACACGTTTGTTTGGATTCTTTGGAATTTTTACCACTTGGTTTCGATCCTTTTTTCTGTTCCTCTCCTGACGGAACACCTCCGGGCAGGACAATAAAACCCCTCTTTTCCTCCAGGACTGATTTGTAAATCTCATAATCGACACCAGCCAGGTGCCGTCTGAGAAAATCCCGGACCGTCATCTCATGCACAATGGTCTTCTCTGATGCCGTTGCATCAGTACTGTCTGTAATCCTGGCATCCTGGCTGCCCTTGGTTGGTGCCTTGATCCGGTCATTTTTTGGTTTGTTTGTCATTCTACGACCTCAACCAATCCAATTTTCTTTGCAACCTCTGCGATGAGTTTCATCTCATCGGTGAGAGCATTCATCACATCGCGTTGAATGCTGAATGCCACCTTGTGACTTGGTAGGTCGCGAGTGTTAGATTCAATCATACACACCCTTCTCCAGTTCGGCAATGAGAGCATCAGTGAAAATCTTGGTGAAATTCACTCCTGCTTCTTTTGCCTTTGTTTTTAGGCCGGTTTCTACATTTACCGTAATTCTAGTAAATGTTCTACCGTCCTGTGTCGTTATTATCGGCATACTGCATCGTGTCCCATAACAGGGACAATATATGGGTATGTATTGAGAGTATATAAATGTTGTAGGGTTTAACCCTACAACCCAATAAGTAAGCAACTTATTTACTAATCTTCCCAAATATCCTCAAAAGAATGAATACATCCATCATTGAGACCTGCGGAACAAGACAAAAAATATTTGATATTATACTTCAATCTGAAGGTGGTATTGATGAACCAAAAATTAGAGAGATTTTATCAAAAAATTATGAATTGTCTGATAGATCAAACATCAGAACTCATTTAGAGGCACTACATAAGGCTAGAGTAATTGAGAAATCGCCTTTTAGACGTGGATATCCAAATAAATGGATGATAAGGATTGATCAGGATTCCCCAAACAATTCCCCGATTATTTTCTATTTAATACAATATATTGAGCAATTAGAATGGTTGGTATTCTGTATAACAGAGACCCCTGGATATAGAGCAATCGTATCTTTACCAGACATTGACCGATTAATAATACATATGCTCGGTAATGAATTAGAGAATACACATAATGTCTTTCCTATCGCAGAGGATGACTTTTCTGGTTCAAATGTTTTTTATCCTACGCAGATTGTTAATGCAGGAGTATATAAAGAATATAGAGAGTACCAATCCTCTCATCTCTTATCACCATCTGAAATCACTGATGAACTTGTAAATCTCTACAAAAAATGTCTTTTTATTTCTTTGACACTTTTAAAAAATTTATTAATCACAAGCATAGAGATCTGTACTTTGTCACGAATAGTGACAGATAACAATGAAATAAAACCCTATTCATTGCTTATTGGATCGCTAGCATGCGATGTGTATGATTACGATCCTCATGGACAAAAAAAAGTTGGGGAATTTATACAAACTTGCCCCAAAATCGTTCAGGAAAGATGGAATGAAATTTATCCGAGAGTTAGAAACCCATTATTGATTAATTAATTGATAATTGTCTTTTTGCCTTTCTTTATATTCAGCAACAGCATTCCGAAGAGCTTCCCCATCAGGAGAAATGAGCAGCTCGATAAGTTGTGATGTAACTGTTTGAATATCCCTGGTGGCATCTTCTGTCAAGGTCATCGAGCATTGACTGCAAAACCGGCTCCCAGGAGCATTCATCACCCTACATCTCGGGCACCTTACCGGGTCCATTGCCCCAGGCTTGTTCTTTTCCTCATCATCAACAATCCCATGAATGCTGAGTATCTTCTTTTCTAGGTCCGCACCTGACAGGTGAACATAGACTTCAGGCATATTTGATCCACCACTCCACCCAGCTTGTATTCGAAGTTCACCTTCTGACAAACCTTTACCTGCCAGTTCAGTGAGTTTCCCATGTCTTAAAGCATGTGGATGAACCCTATCTTCTGGTATACCGGCTCTTCGTGCAAGAGTCTTAACCATATTCTGGACAGTCCGTTTACTGAGTCGGTCCCCACCTTCCTTGCCATACCTGCGCAGAGTTGGAAATAGTGGTGCCTTTGAATTGTCGCCATTAGGGTGCTGATTAATCCATTGCTGCAGGTCAGGCACCGATGAGATGAGTCTTATCCTGCGTGCTCCCGTCTTACCATTAACCAGGATCACACCTCCATATTGATCGAGAACAACGTGTTCAAAATCCAGACCCATGATTTCACTTATCCTGCATCCACTATCCCATAAGAGTGATATTAATGCCCGGTCACGCTGGTTTGTACATGCTGCTACAAGTTTCGCAATATCGTTTGCAGTTAGTAACCGTTCGACAGGGAACTGCCGTTTAGGCTTCTTCATCTTGAAAGTGAATATCTGATCTACCTGGTCAGGTATCAAAAACTTAATGAAAAGTTTCATCTCGAGAACATCATTTTTCAATGTATAGGGACTGACAGTATCCCGCCTACTGATTACAAAGTTCTCTACATCCTCTTTACTGATCACTTTTGAGTCTTTGAACTCAACAAATTTTAAAAAAACGTATATGTGCCAGCATTTATTAGAAATACTCGTTTCCTGAACGTTTCTTAAGCGCAGGTGCCTTATGTATTCGGTTAAGTATTTCCGGTTAATCTCATCTATATTCTTCAATTTTCCAACATGATCAGGCGGCATACATAATATTTATATGTCAGAGTATAAAACATAGTGCCATAATTACCACCTATATTCAGGGTATGACTCGCGGTAATGGCACTATGTTACTTTCTCACGTTGCGAGGGTTGCCAAGCCAGGTCAAAGGCGATAGGTTCAGGGCCTATTCACGTAGGTGTTCGGGGGTTCGAATCCCCTCCCTCGCATTTACGATTAATAGATACTTATTTAATTAATTAAGAAAAAAGTGGTTATAGAGTTTAAACAACCATCTACCTTTTTTAAAGGAGGAATTATTATGACAACAGGAGAAAGAGAAGGAAACTGATCTAACATTTTTGTGAATCGTCTTTTGAATAGATGAATTTACGTTTTTCTTTTTTATGAAGTATCGTGCACGAAGGATAAGTAAATGGGTTTTTGATAGTCATTCATCAATTCTAAAAACCTGCGCTATCATCGTCGCAACCGCTGTCGTGTCATATTCTTTTGCTAAGATACCCTCACTACTCCAACAATTTGAATTTTTGGCGTTAATATTTATTTGTGCATTTGTTATAATATCGGCCCTTTACATTAATGAATTATTAGAAATCGATGATACATTCAAAAAAGTTCATTCTATTCCTTTAGATGCTACGATGCGACATATAGAAAAAAAAATAATGTTCGATAATACTTCTATTGTAGATAAATCATGCAATACTGAAATCACTAGAACACTTCATAACCATATGAATGAAGACTATAATAATTTTTTAACTGAAATTGCTTCAGATAAATCTCTTCCAGACCCTTTAGAAATAAACTATAATAAAAATGGAGAAAATCTATCATTCATCGATTATGCACAAGAATTAAAAAATGAGATTATTTTATTAAAAGGTAATACAGATATAACAAACCCTGATTCTCATAAGATGTCCTTTAAATTACCTATTCAAGTGGAATCAAATGAAATTTGTGATTTTACTTTATCCTACCGAACAAATGCATATGAAAATGCAATTGATGGAAAAAAGGATTTTTTCTCTTTGGCTGTAAACCGATTTACAGAGAAATTAGTTATTAAAATAATGCTTACTGAAAATATTGCCATCAACATGAAAATCTCATATCCAAAGGAAGTTGAACCTGATGGAACAACAAAAAAATATGAAATCGTTGATGCAGCAAGTGAAAAAATGTGGTCTACAGAGAGAAAAATGCGTTTATCTAAAGATATTCCCAAAATAAATCGAACGGGAACAGAAATGTCTTGGAAAATAACAGATCCTCAGATAGGATATACATATATTATTTACTTTACTTTAGAAAATCGTGATAAAAACCTACTTTATCAATTGAGAGAGACTGTTGTACTACTCCATTCTCACATTAAATAATTAGATAAAGGTCAATCAAAAATACAATATATTAAAATCCACACAGAATCCCTGCACGTGGTTTTTGGTCTACTTTAAATAACAATTTAAAACCCACTGATGCATATGGAAACGTAGATTTATCAAAATAGTCCAGATCATATCCAAAATGGGGTCTATCTTCATGCACGACAATATCATTGCCTTTATCATCTAAATCATCAAATACACGATCAATCATTTTAGGTTCGTTGTGTGGTTTTTCATCAGATTCATTACCATCGCCTTTCCCACTACCACCAACTTCTCCCGGTCTGCCGGAATGATCAAAGTTACCGCTACCAGCACCGCCTTTCCGAATGGTTATATTCTCTACTAAATTTATCCAAGCTAAAATATCTGACATAATATACAAAAAGATATGTAGTTTAATAAATGGGAATCTAAAACACTGCTTCGACATAACACCTGCAATCATTCAGGTGTAACGGATGTGGTTTGTTCGTCGTGTCGTGAGGATACATCATCTCTACCTCAGGAGCGTCTTTTGTTTTTGTTATCTCAAATGCCGGGACGACAAACGGTTGAGTTATATCCACCTCTATATCGTTTATTGATTTATGATACTCGTTACCCAGATAATCTGATACAAAACACCATTTCTTTGCAGGAGCTGCACGGGATATCCGGGACCAGACCGCTTCGTTGTATGCAACACCTGCAAACCCCTGGGCAGTTGTTACCACTGATGGTATGAACTGTTGAAGTATCTGATCCCTGACTGACTGTAAGAGACCATTAACTGACTGGTCTCCTTTCTCAACTTGTTTTATGATATCTGCTTTCAGTTTTTGGTTCTGCTTCTCAATAGCGATATGACAGGCATCAATAATATCATCAGTCCGGTTCTGATCAGCTTTGGAATATGATGAGACGACTGAGGTATGCACATTAATCGTTCCCTGGGCATTTGAGAGGCCGGTCTTATATATTGAGTCCAGGTGACGCCATGCTGAATCCATGAGCCGGTTCCCGGCAATGTTTAAGTTCCAGTCGATATACCTAATAATCTGGTCAATGTCGATTTTCGGGCGGGTTATTTCGCCCCGTAACTGTTGTAACAGCATTTGCCGGGTATTCCGGTAATGAGACTTAATTTCTGATTCAAACGAAACACGGTGCCTGGATATGGGGTCCGCATACATTATCTCTAACGTGGGCAATCAAAATAGATATACAGGAATTAATGTATCGGTGACGGTTTGTTACATATTTTGGTCATATTAACCCGCCGTCATATTTATTATTTATTTTTGCAATTCTTTTATCTGCGGCTGCCACTCTGGACCTTATAACGCGGTTCAATTGTCTCTCATGTTTGTAATATATTCTCTCATTTCTCTTGATTCTAGACACTACAGCTTCATCAACACAATCTGAATCTAGTTCTATCATTTTGCTATATGCTTCCTGCATTGTTGATAGATGCCCGTCTATTTCAGCATCCCCGGTTTTTGCAGGAGGTGGTGCTTGTTTGCCTAAGGAGCGGTCTTCAGTATTTTCCCAAGACTCAATTACATCACTGGATATTCCTATCAAATCTTCTCCAAGCTCAATGTGCTCGTCAATAAGAGTTTCTGCTTCTTTTCTTATCTGATCTGATCTTTCATTATATTTATCATCGTCACCTTCATATTCATTATTTAATTTCTCCTGTTCGATGTTTAGATCTTCATATTTTTTTTCGATTTCTGACATACGAGTCACAATGCTTTTGTATCGTCGAGATACCATGTCGCCCCCGCCTCTTTTCCCACTACCACCCCCACTACCACCAACTTCTCCCGGTCTGCCGGAATGATCAAAGTTACCGCTACCAGCACCGCCTTTCCGAATGGTTATATTCTCTACCTTGTTGTTGTACTCTTCAATTTCGTTTTGAGACGGGAACCGGGGGACCGGTTCAGATACTTTTATTCCCGGTAAATTCTTTATCCGGTTCATCGACTTTTCACTGAGGTTTAATCGCGGGTTTAAGTATTCATGCACAACCCACCGTTTATTTGCCTGGTCCCACATTGCTCCGGCACCTTTTAAATCGTCGCGATTATCAAACGTGTTCCCGGTGATATACCAGGTTCGTAATTTTTGTGGTTTGTTTGCCATATTCGCTTTGTTTGCCATTTCAGTAGATGCTTTAATATACGGGTTTTTAGAGCCAATAGAAGCGTCTATCTGTTTGCGATACGCTGGATCACCCGCATACCGGGCAGAATTAAACGGTTCTGGTTCTGGTGCAGATTCTTTTTTCGTGCTCTGATACTGTAAAATCGCGTCTTTCCCGGTTACATATGGTAAGTTTCTTAAACGTGTCAGATATTCATTTCTGTCAATCTCATGTACTACACCATTCTCGACATAGAACTGTTTGGGGCCTCCAGTATGGTATTTCGTGCCTGTTGCTGATTCATACAACCCGTCTTCTAACGTGAACTTCTTCTGACCGTTCTCAAATGAATCATGTTCAATAAGCTCGCCTTTGTTTAGATTCCATTCAGGGTTATACCCGGTGACTTTCCTGACCCATCCGTTCTGACCGGGAGCGTCACCATGAGGGACCGTTATTACCGGGTTTGGCTGTGGTTTCCGGCGGTATACGTTATATACCGTTGTTTTACCTATTTTCTTCTCTTTGATATCAGTATCATACCCGGCGTTCTGTTCTTTTGTTGCTGCTTTATCTGCTGCGTCCTGAGTAGTGAACTGGCTGACCAGTTTGAACCGGGCTTGTTTTTGCGGTACTGGTTCTTGAACTGGTGGGACAGGTTTACCAAGGGTTTTTAATTTCTCTTGTAATACTTCAGGGTCCGGGTCCGGGTTGAAGTATTTATCCATCCTGTCGGCAAAGGGAGATCGTTCTACTGATTTTCTTGGTAGGGTCTCCCTGGGAGTTTTTGGACCGATATTCGAGAGTCTGCTTTTACCTGATAAAATGACATCTGATAACGAATGACGGTTTTGAAACGACCTAAGCGATATTATAGCCGCATCTGCTATCTCATTCGGTGAATGTTTTGGAAACATTCCGGCCAGTTTCCGGACCACAAATTCCCGGATATGCATATCCCCTTTCTCTCGTTCTAACGCTTCATCCTGTTGTACTCTGATCTTGTCCGGGTCCAGGTTTTGTTGTGACCTGAGGTTATCTAACGTTATTTGTAACGATTTTAACGGGTTTTTAGCTTTGTACTCTTTCTTTGGTTTCTCAGCTTTTTCTTTGTCTAACCGTTCTCGTTGACTAACCCGGGTATGTAACGCTGAATCACCGGAATGGTTGATAAGGTTTGCATGTTTCTGAAGGATTGCCAGGTTAGACACACGGGATTTAGGTTCGTTTACAACATCAGTGCCCTGGTGGAACGTCTCCTGAAACGCATTTGCAACGTGCTGTTCTTTCCCGTCCGGACCGGTGAAGAAGAGTTTACCCCCATGATACATCATATCTATCCGGAATTTACCGACCTGAACATAGGCATTTCCAACAGATTTAAGATGTGGAGCAGTATACGAGTTGCCGTCCTGTTTCCATTCTAGGTCAGTAGGATCGTATTTCTTCCCGTACCGTGCTTTATCTGTTAATTTTTTATCTTCTATTTTCTTCTGGGTCTTATCTCCCCAGTTTACGTATAGATTGTATCGCGGTTTCTGGTCCTCTTTCTTGCCATATTCAGGTTTGGGGATGAATTCTACGCTCTTTGCGCCTTGAGACAGGTATTTTTGTTTGATATCATCGAATTGGTCCCGGGTATAGCCCACTGATCTAACCAGCTCGTGATGTTTGTCTTGTATTTTGAGATGCTTGTCTTCAATTATGTAATATCTGCCACCACGTTTACCGGTATGGAGATTAACCCCTTTTGGAGGGGTTTCTCCTGATCTGATATACTTCTTGGCTTTCTCGATGATAGAAAATATTACATCGAAATTAAGTGTTATTTTAGGGGCGAGGGTGACCCACATATAGACAGGTGAGAGAAAGAGGGTTATAAACGGGAATTGAAAAGAGAGACAAATAAAGAATTATTTCAATAAGTATGGGTACAATGAGCACGATGAATTAGTATGTAAGGGACAGTCGGTCTTATAGCATGAACGGAAACGATCAGCGTATTTTTTAAAAAGGGGAATCGTATGTTGGATCATTTGCAGATGCAAAGATACCATATCATTAAACGCATCTTCAAACGCTCCTTTTTTAAAATAAGGCGGTTTTACGTATACCAGATGGGTGATACAACATATTTTGGTAAAAACAGATTTTCCACTTATATCTTTGGGACAATTAAATGTTTCTTTAATATGTGCTATTGGAAACAGATTCCCGTCTCCAAAATCTACAAAAATTGAGCATTTCCGCAAACCAGGGTTTGTCTCATTTGTTTCCATGACAACTTTTCCCAAAGGGTATTCTGATTTAATGCCACAGGAATTTTCCATACATACAATAGAATTTTAAAAATATTATAGGGGATTCAAATGGTAATTCTGTGATGCCACAACTGGTTATTATATTCGGTTTGTTTGTTGATGAAACAGGATTTGCAAATTAACCCGAATTTTGTATAATACATTCTCTCGTGTATGAATGCATTATGGCATATTTCACAACATTGAGTTTTCTGAGATGATTTAGTTACTTTCATCAGATAATCCCGTTATCTCACAAACATCGGTTAGTAGGTATACATAAATAATTCAATTCCGTTCCATGCTTTTTTTCAGTTCGGTCTCAAGCAGTTCTGACAGGTTAATTTTCATATGATTAGCATACTCCCGGAGATGGACCGGGATGTATACGGTGACATACTTCCTTGGTCCTCCGGGTTTTGGTTTTCGTCCCATGGTTATCCCTAAAGACTGTTATTCTTTGCAGCTTGTGCATGGCTTCGCTTCACGGAATTTTGAAAATACTGGTCAGCGATAGCAGCCTGATTAGCAGCCCATGCGTTCTCATCAAGCTTGTGCTCCATGCACCAGTCATCATCAAACACGACCGGGAACCCTTTCATGGTCGGTGATTTCATCCGGCACCTGCCAATCGTTTTTGGTGTCGGGTTCTTGGCCTTCTTCTCTACAAAAGCAATACAGGTTCGGCATCTCATATGCTCTGACCGGTGAATCCAGTTGTCTTCTGGCATATCCACCAATTGACCGTGTGTTATATTATACGGGAATTACGCATGGGGAAAATAGAGCAGAAACAAGGTAGAAATTGAAGTAATCTCAAAAAATGTCAATGAGTAAAGTCAGATATAAATAAAAAGGTTCAACGGTTGAAATGACTAATCTGGATAACAAGGATTTGATGACGACAGGGTGGAGCATCTGATTTTACGTTAGGGATGCAGACCTATTATAATTATATCAGACCCCATCAAGGTCTTGATGGATTGACACCGGCACAAATGGCAGGGGTACCTATTGATCTGTCCGGGAATCGTTGGATGACGATTATTGGGTTAGCATCGCAAATATCGAAAGAAAAAATCCTGTAATCCCATATATTATCAATAAGAATAATAATAAATTATGGAAGACTTTACCACAATCCCCCCTAAAAAATACGGTGAATTAGAATTATGTCCCGATATTGAAAATATGATGCTAGATACAGCATGGAAACAGTATCATCTCTGTTTTGAGAATAAAAGAGAAGCAGAAAATAAAGCAAACATTTTGCTGGCCTCGATAGGTGTATTATTAGGCCTAATTTTTAATGGACTTAATTTATTAAATGTTTATATTGCCCTTATTGGATGTCTTATTTTAATCATATCAGCCATTTGTTGCGTTCTCTCATTACGTCTTCGAACCTATGAAGAAGTGAATACAATGAATATTTGGAATGCATTTGTCAAGAATAATTATTGGAATAATCCAAATTCTGCAAAGCATTCATTTTTTCAGAGTATAGCGAAAAAGAACAAAAATAATCTTAACAATTATAATAATATTGTATTTTGGTTAAAAATTGCAATACCTATCTTTACTATCGGTTTTATCACTGTTTTTCTATCTTTATTAGTAGAGCAATTACTAAATTGTAATTGAATCTCTATTTTTTTGCTTTTTCAACAATATCTGATTCATCGTCTAACATTGCAGGAAATGGATCTTCTTCTGATTTATTTTCTGCAATGTGTGTTTCGTTATCAAATTTCTTTGTTGAATGGGTTCTAATCCCTTCAACAAACATGATCCATCTTTTTATAACACTTCTTTCATTCTCATCAGTTGACATGAAACATTATTTTTCATAATAGGGCATAAAGTCACGCCATGCAACACCTTCTTATAAATCAAGTGAAGTCAATCAGACGCACCAGAACCATATTAGAATATTTTTTTATATTACGGGTGAAATTTAAACCATGATTAATTCTCAACATGTAAAAAAATATCTAACCGCTGATTCTTATCACCAGACTTCCGACCTTTACTAACCGGTTCCTGATACTCCTGGCTCTGTGAAGTGCCACTATACGACTCAGTATACGCATCAGGAACGCCGCCTTCCTGCGGGGGTGCTTGGACATCGTCCATCTGACCGGTATCCCACTCCAGCTCCTCAAGGAGCGGTGTTGTTACATCGTCACCTATCTTGGCTATCTTAAACGCAATCTTTGGGGGGACTCCCATCTGCAAGAGCGTCTGGGCAACCTGGGCTTTTTGGAAATCAATCTGTGCGATTTTAAGGTCATCGTCAAGATTAACTGACTCAGAGAATTTAAACTTCATCCCTTCTTCATACCCGGGAAGATATGGAAGAATCTGAGCGTTTATCGTCTCTTCATAAAGTTTCATGAGCGGGTAAAGCATCCGGGACTTGGTTAAGTTCTGGCTGATATATGCAGTCGCCCGTGTTACATCACCGCTTGAGAACTCGTTCTCTGAGAATCCAAACATCGCCCAGACAATCTGGGATACCCATTTCTGACCCTCCAGCCACTCCATTTCATGAAACGTTGCAGATAAAGGTGTGATCTTCTCATCCTTCATCAAATGTAAAATACCACCGAAGTTATCCGGTCCCTGGTTCTCAAGTTCAATCTGTTGTATCCGCTCTGCCAGCTGTTCCCGGTTGCATATCTCAGGATGTTCCCAGACAATACCCGGCATCACCCCATTTTGAAACGTCATGCCTGCTGCTTTGGTACTGTCTAACAGATACTCTAACTGCCAGCGTAACCTGGAAATGAAATCAGTGCCGTATGGTGAATCTGATTGTGGGTACATCTGAAGATAAACAACTTCGTCCGGTTCCATGGGGACATACCAGCCTGGTTGTGCATGTTGCCAGTATCGTTTGACATACCCATGAGACCAGTACCCTGCATATGTCTGTCCTTGTGGACCGGTGATCTCAGTTAGTGGTCGGTCCATTTCTACCCAGAATTCAGGACCATGAAACGCTTTCATCTCTAGGATGTCACCTCCAACCGACTTGGTCAGGACAATGACTGCAGCATCATACCGAATGAGATCCCTAACAGTCTTTTTGATGAGCGATGAGAACGTTTCCTGATAATTAGGTCGGTTCAACCTCCTAATCATACCGTCAACAGGCAGCTTCTTCTTGTCTATTACTTCCCATTCTAACGCTGCAAAATAGTCCTGGACCGCTTTTTCACATAACGCATATATTGCGTTTTGTGCTAACCGGTCATTGTCTACCTTATAAAAATTTTCTCGGATGATACCGAATGCCTGGTATATTTTATTGACTGTATGAATGGCCTTTCTTCGGGTTTCAGCTTCCTCAGTCCGTAATGCGTCTAAACTTTCCCGGATATTGTGTAAAGTATCTTTATACGGGTGCCAGCTCTTTTCTATCACCATTGATTGTGCCCGGTTCAGATACGCTACCTGATACGAATCTAATTTGTATGGAGGAGAAAATCGTCTCCTGATGTATTGTAGGATAGACATGTCTGCCTATCGTAGTTTTGAGTCGGTATTAAACGGGAAATGAAAAAGAGAACTATTCTTCTATCGGTTCAAACCGGATCCCGTGGTCCCGGGGATATGGGTTAAGATGGTCCCACTGCCAGGATAAGATCTTGTCAGGGATGCCGTCCGGGAATGCGTCACAGGTCCATCGCGTCTTGAGATGGATACAGCCCATGCATTGTGGTGGGGGAGTTTGTGTCATGATTCTTTCTCCAGTGGGTTGATGAACCGTGAGATGGTAGAGTTGATATGCGGGTTATGCTCATTCTCCCAGTGATATTTAGTCACGTTCTGCTCTTTTCTCCAGGCATCATCTAACATCCCGGCTGTTCTGTACAAGTCTAATTGATGTTTCATCTCTTTGAGTTCGTCTTTTGACATCGTGCTTATCTTTACAGTCCAGGCATCCAGTTCATCAGGAGTCATCTGCAGCGGGTATTGATCTGATCCCAATACGTCTGCTATTATCTTTGGAGGAGCAATTGGTGGCCTTTTTGCACTCAGTTCCTCGCGGTCTATAAGAACCCTTTGAGTCACCTGGTCCCGGATAGCATTCAGAACAATCTTGTGTTCCTTGAGCGTCTCTGCAATGTCCCGCTGTTCTTCCGGAGTCTTTGCAGATTCCAAACTTTTTATAAGACTTTCTTCAATCTTTTTCTGGTGCTGGTAATTATGGATTCTGTTCTCTCCTCGTATCGTTGAGTCTAATTGTTCTGGAGTTAGCTTACTTGGGAGAATGTCACCGGTATGTTCTTTGTCATAGAGCTCCGAAATGCGCCGGTTGTTGTTCATATACGTTGCCAGGACCAGGTTTTCGGTGTGATATTTCTCTTTGAGTCCCTGGATGTATTTCTTCTCAGCTTCTATTGCCAGTGGTAGGAGTACTTCCCCTTCATCCAGCTGGTCCCTGTACTTTTTCTGCAGGTTCTTCTCTGACCGGGTCTCTGCCGGTTTCTTGATTGCTTCTCGCAACTCAAATATCTTAAACATGAGAGGACCGGATAATGCACCTACCTTCATCCAGCCATCGGATGCCTTGTTCACCAGGTTTTTCTTCTGTTCATCGGTCATTTCAGACGGCCGGGTTGTAATGGTCACATTTATTGCATGGGACAGGAACTGTATCGTGTCCTTGTGCATCGGTTTCTTCTCACCCGTATCTACCGGTTTTCTCTGAGTATTCTTTCGTTTCTCTGCATACTCCTGCTGGCGTTGTTTTCGTTTCTCTTCCTTTTCCTGAAACTGCTTGGTCCATGCCTGATAATGCTTCTTGCTGCATATGCGGAGCATCTGCCATTTTATATTGTCTGCATACCGTTTCCGCTGCTCTTCAACATTGACTACTCCTAACCGTCCGGCTCCGGCTTTGTGATCGACTAAAAGTGTTGAGTTGCCTTCGTCATCGACATGATACAGTGCTACACCGATGGCACCAGCCGGTCGGATCTCGACAAACCCGTTCCGTTTATACTCCCGTTTCACCGGATCCCCGCCATATGGTATACCAATATCATCGTGCTGGTAGTAGGGTGCCCGCTCGTATCCGTCTTCTGTCCTGGTCCAGGTGCCATCTTCCCGGTTATAGAATGCATTACAGGCTTTCTCACCGATTATCGGCTGGTATCCCGGATCGCCTGATATCTCTTTTGCATGTAATTCCTGGACTATCTTTGCAACCCGTTCTATGTTCTGCCTGATAGCATACCGCTCCTCGCGGGTTGACTCTTTTGTCTTCTCATCAGGGTTGAGCTTCTTATCCTCTAGTGCAGATTTTGCCCGCCGAAGGACTGTGAAGATATCATCTGAACTCATCCCTGAGTAGTATTCCCTTATGGTATCGTCATCCATGTCCTTTGGATGTTCAGGCAGTTTCACCAGATTGTAAAACTCGCCTTCTGCGTCTGACCAGTCCTTGATATTGACCGGATCCTGGACCGTGTAATCTATTGCCAGATTCGGCATGTCAGTAAATGCCTTCTTGATGGCATCTTTGAGCGTGTCAGGGATATACTCCACCCGGGGGCTGTCGGTCATAAGAGCAGATACCGATTCAGCTACATACTCAGCATGTTGAGATAGAATATTGTTCTTGCTTGCCGGGTAATCTGACAGATTGTGAAGTTGTTTCTTCTCGTCCGGAGAGAGGGTTGCTATGGTCCTGCTTAATCCGTTTTTCGTCAGATGATCTAACAGGTGACCAAACTCATGCCAGTACACCGCGTCACCATGTTCAGATGCTGACCAGGGTGTATCACTATAGTCACCCTTCTGTTTCTTTCGTTCCAAATAATTTTCAGTCTCAAATTCTGCTGCCATATCATACGGGATATCCCGGTCCTGCTGGAAATGCATGCTGTTTGATGCATAGTAGTAGAGACCTACCGGCCGGTCGCCCCAGTTTGCATGGACCCCGAGATGTATCCGTCCCGGAACAGCCATATGATAGGCATCTTCAAACGATTTGGTCCAGGATAAGAGATGTGCCAGATGTCCCATATTGGCATTATCCTCCAGCCCGGTGATTACTGTCCTGATATTGTTGGATGTCCAGGCTCTGGCTTCGTCGGCATTGGTAAACGAGAGATTGTGGGTGTTGTTCCAGGGGATCTTGTTTGTTCTGATGGTTTCATTCGGTCCCAATCCTAACATCTCCCGTAAGGAATGACCGGTTCCCCGGGTCTTCTCCCGTTCAAGTTCACTGAGGAACGATACATACCCATAACGCCGGTGCCGGTCTACCAGGCATTTTGCTCTGCTGATATTGACATCCAGCCTATTCTGTCGTTCCCGTTTGATGGTCACCCGGGTCTTCTGACC
>Ga0172381_10004205_pt1 | contig 14962 bp, 17 predicted proteins | sample Leawel6488metaG_FD_119754 | JGI IMG/M metagenome (GOLD analysis project Ga0172381, IMG submission 119754) | Leachate microbial communities from a municipal landfill in Southern Ontario, Canada - Leachate well 64-88 metaG | ecosystem: Engineered > Solid waste > Landfill > Unclassified | place...
AACCAGTGCCGGGAGGAATTCCCCCCGCTCCTGCAAGAGGAGGGTATAATCCAGATATATGCCCGGGTCGGGAACATCTCTGAGAAACGCGGCGTATGCACCGGGAGCTCCGACGGCATCTGCCCGGGCCCGTGCAGCAAGGTATAACCGGAATGCAGCAGGGTCGTTTTTCTCGTTGCAGAGTGCCCGCGCCTCGTCCGCCCCTTCGTGGAATCTCCCGATGGCCAGGAGAGCCTCTGCATATTCCCGGCATTTTACGTATCCGGGCCCGAAGGACTCGAACAGGGCACACGCTTCCTCTGCCCTTCCCGTCCGGGTGAGTAATGCAGCCAGGTGCCGGCAGTCATCAGGCCGTTTTCCGAGCGCATAGAGCCTTTTTAAGACCGGAAGTGCCCCCCGGTCATCGTTTCGTGCGATAAGGCTGGCTGCAAAACTACGCAGGGCGTCCTGGTTGTCGGGATCGAGCCGGACCGCCGCCGCGTACTCTGCGATCGCCCCGTCGTCTCCCCTCAATTCGAGCACCTTTGCAAGGTAACTATGGACATGGGATGATTCCGGCATCTTCCGCGCGAGATCCCGGAAATACACCTCTGCATCCTCGGTTTTTCCCAGAGAAAACAGGTTGGTGGCGGCAAGGACTTCAAGGGCCGGATCCCGGGTTGTTTCGAGCAGCCGGTTGCACAGCGCGAGAGATTCCTGGTACTGCCCCTCGTTGTACAACTGGAATGCATCTTTATTCCGGTCGTTTGCGGGTTCCCGTATCATGGTGTGTCCGGGTGGAGCCGGACTTTGAGGAGACCGGTGAGCATCCGAAGCATATCCCCTTTTTTCACCCGGGAATCCCCCTTGTTCTGCCATGCGATGGGAACCTCCTCAATCCGGTACCCGGCCCGTGCCATCCTCCAGATCAGTTCGACGTCAAACTCAAAGCCCCGTGCCCTGAGATGAGGTACTACAGCATCGACTGCGGATTTTTTAAAGACTTTCGCCCCGCACTGCGTATCGTGGTAGGCCAGCCCGAACAGGAGCCGGATAAGCATGTTGAATCCACGGCTCTCCAGCCGGCGCATCCAGCCCTGCCGGATCGCGAGTGTCGAACCCGGTACCCACCGGGAGCCGATTACGACATCCGCAGAGGAGAGATGCCCGAAGAGCCGGCACATTTCGCTGATACTGGTGGAGCCGTCTGCATCCACGTACCCGACGAGCGGTGCCTGTGCGGCAGTAAGTCCCGCGATTACGCCCCCCCCCTTCCCGAGCCGGGTGGCAAAATGCAGGCACCGTATGATGAGATCGGGGCGGCTTTTTGCTATCACTTCTACCACATCTGCTGTGCGGTCGCTGCCGTCGCAGATCACAATGAGCTCCCCGTCGAATTGCGTGATCGACTCAAAGAGGAAGGCGATCCGTTTTTCCTCGTTGTAGGCGGGGATGACGAGGCTGTATGGAATAACGGGGGAATGAGACATAGCAGGCAGTAACCCGGTGCTCTTTTGCCAGACCTAAAAAAATCACCGGCCGGCAGGAGTGCAGTCCTGTACCGTTGGGCGGATATGGCCAATAATATTACTGGTGTTTTCCCAGGTGCCGGGCAAGAGCCGTGTCCTTATGGTATTTCTCTGCAATGGCGAGCGCAGTCGCCCGGAGATCCTGGTGATCCTTAAGGCAGGTTTCAGGTGGCGATGCTTTGCGCAGGATGGCGGAGGTGTTCTCCGTTACCTGGATGAGTTCGGTTGCGATCAGTGCGTCCAGCCAGATTAAGTCGGCGAGCATGCTTTTGAGTTCTGTATCTTCCATATACCTGTTCTGGGGAATACCGGTATTTAAGGATGAAGTAATGGCGGGATGGCCGCCGATGGTTAAAAAAAGCAGGGGCCGGCGGTCTTATCCACGCCACCGGAAGTACGGGATGCCATCGATCACCCGGCACTCGATCTTCTTATCCTTAAAGAGAAGCGGAGTAAGCAGCGTCAGGTTGGCGATGAACACGTCGAGATGTTTTGTGCGGTTCATCCCGGGCCCGATGAGTGCTTCCTCGATCTCGTGAAGCGAGTATGCAGTATCGGGATGTTCCTTGAGCAGGGTCTCGATCCCGTTTATCCCTTCGATACCTTTACTGAACTCATCTGATGAAAGAGACATATCTTTACTACCACCGGTTCACCGTTTACGGTTTTTGATCTCATATATGTTGGGGGCATTCCCCTGCCGCCCATGACGACAACTTTAATCCCTTTTCGTTCCAGACATCAACCCTGGAGTACCATGACCTATCTGGATAATATACGAAAGGACGGGAAGTATGCAAATCCCTTTTTCTGCCTGACAGGAATCGAGGTCGTCCATGCGGAGGAAGGCCGTGCCATGCTCAAAATGGTCGTTCGTACCGACATGCACAATGGTGTGGGCTGGCTACAAGGGGGGATGCTCGTGGCGCTTGCCGATGAGGCGATGGCCCTTGCCCTCTACCCGATGCTGGAAACGACCGAGGGGATAGCGACCATTTCTGAGTCCACCAGTTTCATCAAGGGTGTGCGGGAGGGTGTGATCTTTGCCGAAGGCCGGGTGATCCGGAAAGGGCGCCGGGTCGCGTTCTGCGAGGGAGAGGTTCGGATGGATAATATAGAGAAGACAATGCTCTCCCGGACCACCGCCTCGTTTGCCGTGACGGCCTGCAAATGATATAAAAAAAGGAAACGGTTTAATTACTTTTTATTTTCTTCGTGCTGGCATTTTTGTCCGGTTTATCCGCGTCTTTTTTGCCGGCCGGTGTCTTCCTGGTGACATAGTATGCGACACCCGCGGCAGCGACGATCACTACGATCACGAGAATGATCAGGATAACCGGCAGGTTGGATGTGGCGTTTTTCTCTACATCTGCAAGTTTCGTGATTGCGACACTGTTTCCGGGATCACTAGCGAGCGCCGCTTTATAAGCAGTTGCAGCATCCGGGTAATTTTCCAGTTTAACAAGAGCGTCTCCCTTGTTGATCATGGCGCCGGTATAGTTTCCGTCACTGGCAAGAGCCCGGTCATAGGAGGTCATCGCATCTGCGTACTTCCCAAGGTTGTACTGTGCAAACCCCTTATTGTTCCAGAGAATCTGGTCGCTGGGATATTCTTCGAGTCCGGTATCGAGGGTTGCTATTGCTCCGGTATAGTTTCCCAACTGGATCTGCGCATGAGATTTGCCTTGGTAGGTGTAGAGGAGAGCATCGTTGGTTTTAATGATCGTTGTGTTCGATCCGAGTGCCAGATCGTAGAGTCCAATTGCTCTTGAATAGTCCCCGCTTGCCATTACCTGTGTGGCAGCGTTATAATACCCCAGAGCTGAATCTTGGGTGGTGGTCTCGTTGGCCGCCATGGCGGGAATGACGGTTACGGCGCAAACCAGAAGAAGCGCGAAAATACCTAGAATCTGCCCGTGTTTCATGCCCGGTATATGGGCGCTGTCCTGACATCAATCTTGCTTTGGCAGGCCGGGGATTCTACCCGGGTGCAGGGAGTCCCGTTCAATGCCGGTACCATACAAAAAGGAGGATGGAGCCGCAAAAGGCCCCGGTGGCGAGCAGGGCGATCATGATAAGCGGGGTATTGATCATGTTCTGCCGGACCAGCATATCCAGGTACCCGGATGTGAGGGTAGTTGCAATTCCGGATGCTCCCATGATAACAAGGAATGCAATCATGGCGACGATGGCACATCTCTCCAGAAACTGTACAAGATACCCGCCAGCCATACCGGTAATTTTTCCCTTGATCCCATAAATGTCGTCATTTTAATTCCGGTACTGGAGAGCCGGCTTACCCCGTCCATAACCGTCCGGTTGTTTAACCTCGTCGTTAAGGTAATAATAATAGGGAATGGGACGAAATGTACAGCAGCGGGGAGATCACGTGAAGTACATTTTTGTCACCGGCGGTGTTATGAGCGGCCTTGGGAAAGGGATTACGGCCGCATCTGTGGGACGGATCCTGAAAAACCGGGGGTACCGGGTCACGGCTGTCAAGATCGACCCCTACTTAAATATCGACGCAGGGACAATGAACCCGGCCCAGCACGGCGAGGTCTTTGTCTTAAAGGACGGGAGCGAGGTCGATCTCGATCTCGGTAATTACGAGCGTTTCCTCGATATCGAGCTCACCGCCTCACACAACATCACGACGGGCAAAGTGTACCGGACGGTGATCGAGAAGGAACGACGGGGCGATTTCCTTGGCGAGACCGTCCAGATCATCCCCCATATAACCGACCAGATCAAGGCCTGCATCCAGCAGGCGGCCGAAGAGGAGTTCCCTGACGGTACAAAAGCAGAGGTGTGCCTTGTCGAGGTCGGCGGCACGGTCGGTGATATCGAGAGCATGCCCTTTTTGGAAGCGGTCCGACAGATGCGGGGTGAACTTCCCGCACACGACTACGTCCTGATCCACGTCACGCTCGTTCCCGAGGATGCGATGGGGGACTTAAAGACCAAGCCCACCCAGCACTCGGTAAAAGCCCTTCGGGAACTCGGGCTCCACGCCGATATAATTGTCTGCCGGAGCGACCGGGTGATCGGTGCCAACACCAAGCGCAAGATTTCGGCGTTCTGCGATCTCCCCATCAGTGCGGTCATTTCGGCTGCCACAGCCCGCGACACGTACGAGGTTCCTATGGAGATGGAGAAGGAGGGGATAGCAGACGTCCTCTCCTCAATTCTTGGCCTTGAGAAGAAAGAAACCGATCCATCCTGGTACCGTCTTGTCACTAAAGAATACACAAACCGGGTGACCGTTGCAATCGTGAGCAAGTACGGCATCGAGGATGTTTACATCAGCATCAAGGAAGCGCTCAAGCATGCCGGAAGGGCGCTCTCGACCGAAGTTAAGATCGTATGGCTCGATGCAGAGCGGTACGAGCCCTGCCAGCTCAAGGATTTCGATGGCATCCTCATCCCGGGTGGTTTCGGGAAGCGGGGCATCGAAGGAAAGATCGAGGCGATACAGTTCGCCCGTGAGAACAAGGTGCCCTTTTTAGGCCTCTGCCTTGGGTTCCAGCTCGCGACCATCGAGTTTGCCCGGCACAAGTGCGGGGTTGCGGATGCGACAAGCGAGGAATTCGGCGAGGGCTCCCACGTTATCGCGCTCCTTCCCGAGCAGGAGGGTGTGACCGAACTGGGCGGCACGATGCGCCTCGGAGACTATACCTCTGATATCCGTGAAGGCACCCTTGCGATGAAACTCTTCGGGCAGAAGCAGATAATCGAACGCCACCGGCACCGGTACGAGGTAAACCCGCGTTTTATCGAAAAACTGGAGAAAGAGGGGCTGGTTTTCTCGGCCACCAACAAAAACCGGATGGAATGCCTGGAACTACCGGAGCATCCGTTCTTCTTTGCTACCCAGTTCCACCCGGAATTCAAATCACGGCCGACGCGGCCATCGCCGCCATATCTTGGTTTTGTCGAGGCATGCAGGGCGAACAAACGGACAAAATAGGCAGGAAACAATCATGGTAAAAACAGAAAAATTCATCCCGCAGGCTATCGAGGAGATAAAAAAAGAGGCCGGAAACGAGAAGGTCGTGATGGCACTTTCGGGAGGTGTCGACAGCTCGGTCTGCGCCGCGCTTGCCGCCCGGGCGATCGGTGAACGGCTGGTTCCGATCTACATCGATACCGGCCTGATGCGCAAGGGCGAGACCGAGCGGATAAAAACCCTCTTCGGGAACATCAACCTTCAGATTGTCGATGCCGGTGACGAGTTCCTTGCCTCTCTTGCCGGTATCACCGATCCCGAGAAGAAGCGCAAGGCGATCGGCGAGCGGTTCATCCGGGTCTTCGAGCGGGAGGCCGGAAAATCGGGTGCGACCTGTCTCCTGCAGGGTACGATCTACCCGGACCGGATCGAGAGCGAGGGGGGCATAAAAAGCCACCACAATGTCGGTGGTATGCCTGCCGAGACCGCATTTACCAAGGTCATCGAACCGATCCGTGACCTCTACAAGGATGAGGTACGGGAGGTTGCGGGAGCGCTCGGCCTGCCAAAAGAGATCCAGCACCGGATGCCGTTTCCCGGGCCGGGTCTCGCCGTGCGAATCCTTGGGGAGGTCACCAAAGAGAAGGTCGCAGTGATCCGGGAGGCGAACTGGATTGCCGAGTCGGAGCTCGTCGAGCAGTACCATCCGTGGCAGTGCTTTGCCGCACTTGTCGGGCTTGGGACCGGAGTCAAGGGTGACAACAGGATCCTCGGATGGATCGTTGCGGTCCGGGCTGTGAATTCCCGGGACGGCATGACCGCCGATCCCTTGAACATCCCGTTTGCCGATCTCACGAGAATCGGTGCGAGAATTACCGCTGAGATTCCGAGCGTTTCCCGCGTGGTCTACGATATCACCCCGAAACCCCCGGCAACCATCGAGTACGAATAACCCCATCGTCCCGCGCAGCGTGCCGGGAAAGTGAGGATCAAACCGGGGATGCAGACAATATCCCCGTAAAAAATATGCATCTGTAAAAGACCAGATATCATTACCAGAAATCATGTGATACCCATGAAAAATACTGATATTACCAGCCAGTACAAAGCGCTTGATGACCAGTACTTCATGCCTGCATTCTCGCGGAACATGGCAATTGTCCGCGGAAAAGGCTGCACCGTCTGGGATGGCACCGGAAAAGAGTACCTCGACTGCGTAGCCGGCATTGCTGTCTGTAGCACCGGGCACTGCCACCCGGCCGTGGTAAAAGCGATCTGCGATCAGGCGCACGAGCTCATCCACTGCTCCAACCTCTATTACGTTCCCCACCAGGGGGAGCTTGCACAGAAAGTTGTTGAGATTACGGGCCTGAAAAAGGCATTCTTTTCCAACTCGGGAGCCGAGGCAAGCGACGGGGCCTTAAAACTTGCACGGGTCAGGACCAAGAAACGGAAGTTTGTCGCGTTCACGCACGGGTTCCACGGCCGGACCATCGGGTCGCTTGCAGTGACCCACAAGCCTGCCGCCCGCGAGCCCTTCGAGCCTCTTGGGCTTCCTACTACGTTTGTGGAGTACGGGAACCTCGATGCCTTAAAAAAGGCGGTCGATGGCGATACGGCAGCAGTCATTGTCGAACCGATCCAGGGCGAGGCCGGAGTCATCATCCCGCAGGACAGTTTTATTGAGGGGATCCGTGAAATCTGCGACAAGACCGGGACGTTCATGATCGTCGATGAGGTCCAGACCGGGATGGGCCGGACGGGCAAATGGCTGGCGATCCAGCACACGAAGGTACAGCCCGATATCGTGACGCTTGCAAAGGGTATCGCGAGTGGTTTTCCGATGGGTGCGCTTGTCGCCCGTGACGGTCTTGAGTTCACAAAAGGCGAGCACGGGAGCACGTTTGCCGGTGGTCCCATCGCCTGTGCTGCAGGGCTTGCAACGATCAAAGTACTTGAAGACATCCTTCCTGACGTTGCCCGCAAGGGCGATCGGTTCAGGAAGGGCCTCGCCCGGTACAATCCCCGGGTACGCGGCCTGATGATCGGTATCACGGTCGGGGAGAAGTGCCCCGACGTGCAGAGGGAATGTGCAGAGAAGGGCGTGCTCGTCAACTGTGCGGCAGACGGGAACCTGCGGCTCGTCCCGCCCCTTGTGATCTCGGATGCCGAGATCGATCGTGCAGTGAAGGTGATCGATGGAGCACTTGGTAAGGTCATGCTATAAGCAGGGCGGGTATGTTTTCGCAAAAAAGGCGGGAAGCCGTGCACACGGTGAGGGCGACATGCGTATCGCCCGTCTTGCCAGCAACGAGAACCCCGAGCCCCCGTCGCCGGCAGCGATAGCGGCGGCGCAACAGGCGGTCCTTGCCGCAAACCGTTACCCTGATGAACGGGTGGACATGCTGGTATCCGCCCTCCGTGCGTATTACGGGGACTACACCTTTGCTACCGGGGTCGGGATGGATGGGGTAATAGAGACCCTGATGCGGACGCTTGTTGAACCGGGGGAGACTGTGGCGATATCCACACCTACGTTTTCCTTTTACAGTCTTGCCGCACAGGCACAGGGAGCGCGGGTCGTTCCGGTTCCCCGCCGGGCAGACTTCTCGGTCGATACCGACGCCCTTATCCGTGCGGGAAAAGACGCGAAGATCGTTGTGCTCTGTACCCCGAATAACCCCACCGGCAACGCGACATCAGTTGACAATGTGCAGCGGGTGCTTGACGAAATTCAGGGAATCCTCTTTCTCGATAACGCGTACGTGGAGTTTTCGGGCATCGATTACCTGCCCCTCCTGCGGAAGTACGAGAACCTCGTAATTGGCCGGACATTCTCGAAGGTGCATTCGCTTGCCGGGCTCCGGATCGGGTATGCGTTTATCCCGGCCTGGCTCCAGCCGTTCTACCTCCGGGCGGGTACTCCGTTTACGGTGAACTCGGTTTCAGCAGCGGCGGCAGCGGCAGCACTTTCGGATAAGGAGCACGCCGCACGTTACATCGCGCAGGTGCAGGTCTGGCGGAAACGCTTTGCTACGGAACTGAAGTTCCCGACGCTCCCGTCGGATGCCAACTTCCTGATGGTGGACGTGGCACCTCACACCGGCGACGAAGTGGTGGCGAAGCTTGCCGCAAAAGGCGTGTTCGTGCGCTCGTGCAGAAGCTTTACAGGACTTCGCGATCATTATATCCGGGTGAGTGTCGGGGAAGACTGGGAGAACGGGTTGTTTATCCGGGAGTTAAACGCCCTATGATGTGCGGCATCACCGGGACGCCAGGGACCGGGAAATCGACCGTGGCCGATGAACTGGCCCGCCGGGGGCACCGGGTGATCCATATCTCCGATATCGTCGGGCCCTATGCGGAGGGAAAAGATCCGGACCGGGACACGCAGATCATCGATACCGACCGGATGGCAGACGAGTTCGTGCCCTTCGACGGTTTTGTGGAGGGGCACTTCGCCCACCTGCTCCCCTGCGACCGGGTTGTGGTGCTGCGCCTGCGGCCCGATGAACTGGCCGCCCGGCTCGCAGCACGCGGGTATTCCCCGGATAAGATCGGGGAGAACCGGGATGCCGAGGCGCTGGATGTCTGCCTGATCGAGACCGTGGAAGAGTACGAGCCTGACGAGATCTTCGAGCTGGACACCACCGGCATGAGCCCCGGTGCCTGCGCCGATACCATCGGACGGTTTTACCGGGGCGAGTGCCCGGCCTCATTCGGGTCGATCGACTGGTCGGCCTATGTCGGGGTGCCTCAATGACCCTCGACCAGTACCGGCCGCATGTCAAGGTCTACTTCGACCCGCTCGTGCGGTTTGCCATCCTGTGTAAGATCACGCCGAACATCCTCACCATTGCTGCCCTTGTAGCATCGGCCGTAGCCGGGCTCCTCTTTTTCCTGCAACTGCACTTATTAGCGGTTCTTGCCGTCGCGGCGAACGCCTTCTGCGACGCGATGGACGGTGCGGTCGCCCGGGAGATGAAGAACCAGAGCCTGCGGGGCGACTTCCTCGAGCATGCGGTCGACCGGTATGCGGATATTTTTATTATCACCGGGATCTTCGCAAGTGGTCTCGTGCCCTGGCCGATCGGGGTGCTTGCGCTCACCGGTGTCCTGATGTCGTCGTATCTCGGGACACAGGCGCAGGCGGTCGGCGTGGGGCGGGTATACGGCGGGGTGCTCGGACGGGCTGACCGGCTGGTGCTCATCATGGTGGTCGGGATTCTCTTTATCCTCTTCCCCATGACTATTTACGGCCTGAACCTGCTCGGCTGGCTCCTGCTCCTCTTTGGGGTCTTCGGCCACGTCACCGCGTTCCAGCGGTTCGCGTACGTGTGGCGGAAGATGGAGTAGGCATTTCTTTTTTACAAACGACACGTTGTACTATGGCAACGATCGAAGGGTATGGGTCCGGCCGGGTGCTCCGGGACATCCGGTATGCTCATATCGCGCTTGGCTTTGCGGGCGCTCCGATTATCGGGCCGGTCATTGCACAAAAACTTGAATTGCGGATGGAACCGTCCGGTATAAACCCGATTACCCTGGCAGAGGCCGGGAGCGTTATCGAACGCTGCGGGCACTGTGCGGCAGGTCCCCGGATCTGCCAGCCCCTCTTTCCCCGGTCTCAGTACTTCTCTAATTTTTGCGACTCATAACGGAGAACCGAAATCTCCAGGGCACCAGTTGTGAAGAGACCTTGGAAAGATCTCCTGACAAGAAATTAAAACGAGGTCAGACCCTTGGCATTTCTTGCCGGCAGGAGGTCACATGAACTTCTTGAGATGGATTGCTGATTCCCAGTTCGGTAGAAAATTAGCGAAGTACTGGGTCTGAGGTATCGGAAGCGGTATTCCTTGACGAGCTTGCCGACCGGCTTGCGGCTGTCGGAAAGGCCCTCCCCGTGACAAAAGAGCAGGCAAAAACCATCCTCGCAAAGTATCCCGAAAACCCGCTGCACCTCTCGAAAGTATCGGGCCGGTACCTTGAGATCTGCCGGTCGGACCCCTCTGTCTGCATCTACTGGAAGATGCGACGGAACGGGCTGAACGTATGAGATGGCACCGTACGGCCGCCGGATGGGTTAATTGGATCCTTTTATTGTCTTCACTTTTTTTCCACTGCAAGATCCCGGATATATTCCAGCGCTGCTACCGCATCCTCCCGCTTCTGGTCGGCCGGGGTGGCGGCGGCAAAGGCAAGGAACCGCTCTTTTGTCGCAGCATCGATGGCGTCTCCGGCAACGGCTGCGATCTTCGCATACGTGCGCTGTGGGTAGAATACTGAACGTGCCGCAGCGAGAAGCGCCGCGTGCGCTGCCGGGGTGATAATGCCGGCCGCCTCCGCTTTTTTGAGCGTGCAGCGGATGTTGATAAGCGGTTCCGAGAGCGAATATCCCGAGACCGGATCGAAGACGAGCGCCACCTCGTCATCGGATATGAGCGTGCCGTCTTTGTACATCCGGTAGATCTTCCCGACGCCGATCATCCCCAGCGTGTCCATCTCCGCTGCCCGGAGCGCCCCCATGCTGGATGCCCCGACCACTTTTACGCATTTCTTGACCGCAGCGAGGATCTCCCGGTGTGCGACGGCGTTATCCTGGTGGAAGACACCATCGATGAGGCCGATGATATCTGCACCGTCTGCGACAGCGGCAAGGATGTCACCGCGTTTCGCCGGCGGCCGGTACTCTGCAACGAGGATCTTTTCTGCCGAGGGAAGATCAAGGCTTGGCCCGAGAAAGACGATGATTTTTGGCATGCTTCACCCGCTCCCCCCTCCGCTCCGGGTCCATCGCGTAGGCCTCAAGGCCCGGCACGAGCACCCTGACCACCGGTACCCCGATCTCCTCCCGGGTCAGGTCGACGACGATGACACGATTGAGGTCCTGTTTTTTCAGGGCATCAATTGCAAACCGGATGTCCTGTGCGAAATCGTCGCTGTCAAACGACCGGAGGGTATTGTAGTCCACCGTCCCGTTGTCCTTAAACCAGTACCCGTTGATCCGTTTTGCCCGGTCGTAGCCCATCTTTTTGCGGAGATCTGCAAGCGTGGTATCCTCACGGGCGCCGTGGATCTGGGTGAGCCGGCTCTGTGCAACCTCGGTGAGCGCCCGCATCACCGCGATTCTCGCGCTCGTATGGGTACCGATCCCGATGGTCAAAAGCGAGGGATCTTTTAACAGCACGTCATCTGCCACTGCCGCTATCGTGGGGATGCCGATATCGCTTGTAATATCCCGCACGGTAACCTCGACCTGCGCATCGGCAAACTTTTTTTGCATGTCCGCAAGCACCGGGTCATCGATACCGGTCACCTTCGGGCCGGTATCCCGGGTCGCCTCGACAAGGGACCACGCGTCCCGTTCGATCACTTCCGAGAGCGCGTGGAAGATCGCCTCCTCTTTTGTGTTTCCCGAGGCGAGGCCGTTTGTCGATGTGCGAAAGATCTGCCTAAAGTTTCGGGGAAGGGGATGGAAAACGGCCTGTGCCGGCACGAGCACCCGTTCGTCGTTTGCGATATCCCAGCCTTCGACCCAGGGAAGCACGTGGCCGGTTTCCGTGTCGGCCGGCAGGATGAGGTCTTTGGGGTTGATGGCCGGTTCGCGTCCGTCCAGCATCTCGAAGGTGTCCAGCTGGACCTTCCGGTCGTGGATCTCCGAGGAGTACCGCTCAATGCCCTCCATGATCGCCGAGATCCGCGATTCCTCGACGGTCGCCCCCTTCCCGTTGTAGACCGTGATCGCACCGTCGTCCGCTGTCGGGCGGATGCAGGAGAAGACCGGAATGCCGATCCGGTCGAGGCTGGTGATATCGGCGACCCGGGTGATGCCGGCTGCCGGGACTTTTGGTTCGATGCGTGCGAGGGTTTCCTGGAGCGGCACTGCCCGCTGGGTCTCGTGATTGTAGGTCTTCTTGCAGGAGGAAATCTGCATGGGGGTCACCGGATGGTTCTTACCCTTGAGATTTTACGTTATTGTGGTTTATACATGTTCATCTTTTATGCGAGAATGACGGGAAAGGGAGAACGTGTCATTATCGGCGACCTGTCCGTGATGCCGGGTGCCTGATATGCAGCCCCGCCCAAATTGTTATCATCCTCAAAGAACTTCAGGGATATGATGAACGGGAAAAAGCTCGCCCCCCTCATGACCGTGCTTGTCATACTGGTCATCCTTTCGACCGGATGTACCGGTACCCGTCCCGCAGCACATATGACCGACGTTCCGGCAGGTACCACGTTTGTTACTACTACGACCCCCGTAACGCTCCCTGCCCCAGGAACGGTTTCTGTTCAGGAGCAACAACCGATTACGTTTTCGACACCAATGGCCACCCGGGAAACGGTCGTCACGCAGACCATAAAAGAACGCCCCCTGCCCACGACATCGTCAGTACGCATCTACAATGACCACATTCATGTTGACCCGCTCTCGTTTGACCGTGCCGGTGTCATCACCTCGGGCAATCTCGATATATCCGGGACGATCGAGTCAGACACCGGTTATCCCGTGTGGGTTGACCTGAGGGCGGATGTGTACGATGCCTTCTCCCTTAATGTACCAAAAGCCACGGCCTACGACACCGTGAGGATGTTTCCTTACGGTACATCGACTGCTACATTCCGTATACCAAACTACGTGTTTAACGACCGGCCCGATTATGCGACCACGTTTGATACCTATAAACTTACTATCGTGAAGGTCACGGTTATCCCTTCCTGAAACGGGAGCGATTAACCCATCGCCGGTATACGGCAAAAAGAGACACTGCCATACCCTGAAAAAAAGGGGCTCCCCCGGGTATATTATCCGCCCCGGACAATGGAGGTATGAACTATGGACTATCTCTATCTTGCCTTGAAATTCATCATCGGCGGGAGCATCGTTGTGGGGGTGACACTCCTTGCCGAGTATGTCGACCCGAAGTACGGGGCGATCCTTGTCGCGGCCCCGATCATCACCACGCTCGCCTTTCTCTTTACCTGGTCCGAGTCCGGGCAGGCAACGGCCCGGCAGCTCGTGATCGGGGCGTTCTGGTTTGCAATCCCGACCATGCTCTTTATTCTTGCGCTTTACTACCTTATGGCCCGCTACCCGCTCGTGCCCAGTTTTAGCGGGGCGTTCGGGATCTGGCTGGTGGGGATTGTGGTATTGAACCGGGTGCTTGCGATAATCTAAAAAGGCCGGCAGGGCATTTATTTTCCCTCATCAGAAGGACAGCCCATGACGTATCCTGAATCCGGGTGGCCCCCACACATGTCCTAAAACTCCCCGATCAGGAAAAGTTGGTAAGGGGTAGGGGGTTTCCAATTTTTTTATGAGTGGGGGTTGTAGCATGACCCGGGTGCCCGGTCCGGTGCTCCCCCGTCCCGAAAAAGGGTTATTCTTTCTTTCCTTTCAGAAGCAGGAACGCCCCGCAGATTCCCACGCCTGCAAGAGCAGGCAGAGGAGAGATCCCGGACTTTGTTGTCGGGGTGGCGGCCGTGCCCGTTGACGAAGACGTGGGGGTGAGTGTCCCGGCCACCGGTGTGTAACTCCCGCCAACGACATTTACCGTAGAGATCGAGTCCTGGTAACCGGTCTCGCGCAGCGTAAGGGTATGGATCCCGGAAGCGATGTTGGAGAGGATCGCAGGAGAGATTCCCATGTACGTATTGTCGAGATAAATATTGGCACCGGCAGGAGTGGAAGCCACGCTGATCTGGCCGGTGGTATCGGGAGTCGTGGTCACCGCAGGTACCATGGTCGCTGCGACGGTCGTGATAACCCCGTTCTGGACCATGGCGGTCTGGGTAGAGGTCTGGTAATCCGGCATCGTGAGCTGTACGGTGTAAGTCCCTGATGCGAGCTGGGTGATCTCAAGGGGAGACCCCGCATATGTGGTGCCCTGGTAGTTACCATTCAGGTACACCGCTGCTCCCGAAGGGGTCGACTGCACCTGGATGTCCCCGTAGCTTACGGTCGACGCGTACGGTGTCATCCCGAGACTTTCAGAGGTTGTCGCACCGGCAGTGATCGTGAACTGGTCCGTGGTGTCGTAATACCCGGCTTTCTTTAAGACAAGCGTATAGGTCCCGGGTGAGAGCGTAATTGTCTGCTCGCCGTCCCCATAGTAGGTGCCGTCGATGTAAATGTCCGCACCGAACGGGTTGATGGCAAGGTAGCCGAATGTCTGGGGTTCGGGACTGAGGCTCGCGGAGACATACGTGGTCGTGCCGCTACTGCCGGCCCCTTCGGTGCTGCGCCACATCTGGTATCCGTCCTTGTAGACGGATATCGTGTGGTAGGTCGAGTCTTCGATGGCAAACGTGATCGGCGTATTATCGCAGCTGTACCCGTCAAGGCAGGCCCACGCCCCCGAGGGGTCAGAACTGACCGAGAACCACGCCCAGCCGGCAGCGGCGGGGGATATGATAAGACACAGGCACGCGGCACAGATCCCGAAAAGGAACAGGGACTTCTTACTCTGGTTAAAAATGACCATAGTGGGTATTTCAGCAGGGT
>Ga0172381_10004206_pt1 | contig 14956 bp, 17 predicted proteins | sample Leawel6488metaG_FD_119754 | JGI IMG/M metagenome (GOLD analysis project Ga0172381, IMG submission 119754) | Leachate microbial communities from a municipal landfill in Southern Ontario, Canada - Leachate well 64-88 metaG | ecosystem: Engineered > Solid waste > Landfill > Unclassified | place...
GATTCTGGGCGATGACAAATATGGCGACTTCGAACTCAACAAGGCGCTGGCCGGCGCCGGCGCCCGGCCCGGCCTCAAGCGCATGTTTTTGCACGCCTGGCGTTTGCAGTTCAATCACCCTGCCAGCGGCGAACGCCTGGAAATTCTGGCAGAGTTGCCGCCCGAGCTGGTTCAATTTTCTTCATACCCGGCGCCTGTGCGCCCCGCACCATGACTTCTCGACGTTTTGATCTGATCGCCTTTGACTGGGATGGCACCCTGTTTGACTCCACCGCCACCATTGCCCGCTGCATCCAGGCGGCCGTGCTGGATGTGGGGGGCGAAAAACCCAGCGATGAGGCCGCTTCCTATGTGATTGGCATGGGCCTGATGCAGGCTCTGGCCCATGCGGCACCCGATGTGCCCAAGGAGCGTTACCCCCTGCTCGGTGACCGCTACCGGCACCATTATTTTGCGATCCAGCATGAAATCAGCCTGTTTGAGGGCGTGTTGCCGATGTTGGCCGGGCTCAAGGCACGCGGTCACCTGCTGGCGGTGGCCACCGGTAAAAGCCGCCGCGGGCTCGATGAGGCCCTGGCCAGCGCGATGTTGGCGGGGACCTTCGATGCCTCGCGCACCGCCGACCAGACCGCCGGCAAGCCCGACCCCCTGATGTTGCATGAACTGATGACCGAGTTTGACGTGCCGCCCGAACGCACGCTGATGGTTGGCGACACCACCCACGATCTGCAAATGGCGCTCAATGCCGGCTGCGCCAGTGTCGGCGTGAGCTACGGCGCGCATGAACCCGCGGCTTTTGTGGAACTCAGGCCCCTGGTGGTGGCGCATGATGTGGCGCAACTGCATGACTGGCTGCGCAGCCATGCCTGAGCGCAGGGCATGAGCCAGGCTGTTTTTCTGTGTCACGCGCATGCGCTGGCGGACCGCGGTCTGGCCGTGCCATTCGAGGTGCGCCACTTGGGCAAAAACCAGGCTGCCTTTGCGCTGCGTTACCAGGGCCGGGTGTATGCCTATCTGAACCGTTGCAGCCATGTGCCGATGGAAATGGACTACCAGCGCAACCATTTTTTTGATTTCTCCGGGCATGGGCTGATGTGCGCCACCCACGGCGCCACCTATGCGCCGCAGACCGGTCAATGCCTCCTGGAGCCTTGTCGCGGTGGTCTGGTGAAAATTGAGCTGTCAGAGGCCGATGGCATGGTGTACTGGCATACTTCCGATAAATTTCAACTGCGTGTTTAATAATATGAGTATGAACGAACCTGTCACCGACCCCTCCGAGCCTTCGACCGAGGCGCCTGAACCTGCGCAGGATCAAGCGCCAGAGCAAGCCATGAAAACACCCAAAGCGGCAAACAAAGCGGCAGCCACGGCGATGCAGGATGTCCCGAACTGGGAGCGCGCCACGCTGGAAAAGCTGGTTTTTGCGAGCTTGCATGAGCAGCGGCTGGCGCGCCGCTGGCGTAGCTTTGTGCGGCTGGCCTGGCTGCTGTTTTTTGTGACGCTGGGCTGGCTGGCTTTCAGCGAAGGGGTTGGCACGCAAAATGTGACGACGCCCCACACGGCCGTGATCGAGATCAAGGGTGAGATTGCCTCGGACGCCGAGGCCAGTGCCGAGATGGTGGTGGCCTCGGCGCGCGCTGCCTTTGAAGATGACGGGGCGCAGGCGGTGGTGTTGCTGATCAATTCGCCCGGTGGCAGCCCGGTGCAGGCGGGCATCATCAACGACGAGATCAAACGGCTCAAAGAGCTGCACCACAAGCCGGTCTACGCCGTGGTGGAGGAATCGGCGGCTTCGGCGGCTTACTACATCGCAGTCGCGGCCGACAAGATTTTTGTCGACAAAGCCAGCATTGTGGGCAGTATTGGCGTGCTGATGGACGGTTTTGGCTTTACCGGCCTGATGGACAAGCTGGGGGTTGAACGGCGGCTCATGACGGCGGGAGAAAACAAGGGTTTTCTGGATCCGTTCAGTCCACAAACCGAGACCCAGCGGGCGTTTGCCCAGGCCATGCTCGATCAGATCCACCAGCAGTTCATTGCCGTGGTCAAGGAAGGGCGTGGTGACCGTCTGAAGGAAACCCCCGAGACTTTCAGCGGCTTGTTCTGGAGCGGACAGCAGGCCGTGGAGATCGGTTTGGCCGACCAGCTGGGCAGTCTGGATTTTGTGGCGCGTGAGGTGGTCAAGGCCGAAGAAATCATTGACTACACGCGTCGCGACAACGTGGCCGAGCGGCTGGTCAAGCGCTTTGGCGTGGCCATGGGCGCGGGAGCGATGTCGGCACTCGGAGCCAGTGCGGCCCTGCGTTGAGTCTGACGACGGGTTTCCTGATCAGCGGCCGATGGCAAACACGGCTGGCGTCGCGTTGTTCAACGTCGCTGCTTTGTGCTTCCAGTTCTTGATGCTGTCGCTGGCAAGGCGGGCGCTCTCCAGCGTCAGCCCGCTGCTGATGGCCAGCCGGGTGTTGTGCTGCAGCGTCTGCAGCAGGGCCTGAAACATGGCCAGGTTGCGGTAGGGCGTTTCAATGAAGAGCTGGGTTTGGCCGCTTTTGAGCGCCAGCGCTTCGAGCTCGCGCAAGCGCTGCACACGCTCCTGCGGGTCTTGCGGCAAGTAGCCGACAAAGGCAAAATTTTGGCCATTGAGGCCACTGGCGGCCAGCGCCAGCAGCAGCGACACCGGTCCCACCAGCGGCACCACCGTGATGCCCAGATCATGGGCGGCGCGCACCACCGACGAGCCGGGGTCGGCCACGGCGGGCATGCCGGCCTCGCTGACCAGGCCCATGTTGTGACCCTCAAGCGCGGGCTGCAGCAGCGCACGGGCATCGAAGTTGCCGTTGTGGTCGCCTTTTTTGTGCACTTCGCGTGGCAGTTCCACCAGCGACAGGGCCTGGATGGGCTGGCACAGCGGCGTGATCTCGTTGACGCGCTTGAGGTAGGCGCGCACCGACTTGGCGTTTTCACACACCCAGTGCGTCAGACCGGCCGCCACCGTGAGGGTGCCCAAGGGCAGGGTGTCGCGCAAATCAGCGCTTTGGGCGCAGCCAAAGTCCAGCGGCGCGGGCACCAGGTAGAGCCGGCCTTTCATAACACCGCAAGCCCGGCGGCTTCCAGCAGGTGGCAGGTGCGAATCAGCGGCAAGCCGACCAGGGCAGTCGGGTCGTCGTTGTCAATGCGCGCCAGCAAGGCAATGCCAAGCCCTTCGCTTTTGGCGCTGCCGGCGCAGTCGTAGGGTTGCTCTGCCAGCAAGTAGTGCTCGATTTGGTCGTCGGTCAAGTTCCTGAATTGAACGCTCACCGCTGCGAGCTCGGTTTGGGCGAAGCCGGTGGCTTGGCACACCACCGCGACGGCGGTTTGAAAGATGACGGTCTGTCCGCGCATGCGCCGCAATTGCGCCACGGCGCGCGCATGGGTTCCGGGCTTGCCCAGGGCTTCGCCATCGAGCTCAGCCACCTGATCGGAGCCGATGACCAGGCATTCAGGATGCTGCGTGGCCACGGCTTGGGCCTTGGCCAGGGCCAGTCGGCGGGCCAGGGGCTCGGGGCCCTCATCGGGCAGCGCGGCCTCGTCCACCTGCGAGGCGATCACGGTAAACGGCAGCCGCAGTCGTTCGAGCAACTGGCGGCGGTAAACAGAGGTGGATGCCAGAATGATCTGGCGTGAAGAAGGTTCAGTCATGCCCCGATTCTCTTACACTGCGGTCATGACGACCTACCAACGCCCTCCCAAACTTGATGTCAAACATGCCGCACAAGCATCGCAGCAACTTTCCGGTCAGGACGTGCTGGCCCATTACGAGCGTCTGATGGAAGAAACGCAGGGTCTTGGCGGGCAAAACGCGGTGAACTGGACGGCGCGGGGTGCGCTTCAGCCCGACGCCAAAGGTCAGCCGCAGCCCTGGTTATTTTTAAATGTCAGCACCAGTTTGCCCCTGACTTGTCAGCGTTGCCTGGGGCCGGTGGATGTGCCGGTGCAGATCGAGCGGGCTTTCCGATTCGTTGAAACCGAAGCCCAGGCCGAACAGGAAGACGACGAATCCCCCGAAGACTTGCTGGTGCTGAGCCGGGAGTTTGACCTGGCGGCGCTGATCGAAGACGAGGTGCTGATGGATTTGCCGGTGGTGCCGCGCCACGACACCTGTCCCTTGCCCGTCAAGCTGGCGGCCGTGGATGTTGATTTTGAAGAGGCCTTGCCCAAGCCGAGCCCGTTTGCGGTGCTGGCCGGACTGAAAGTTGCCGACAAGCGATGATGTTTTCAAATTCGTAGCCTTGGGTTATACTCTACAGCTTTTGCGCATGACGACGTGCGCTTTTTAACAATCCCAATGGGCTGCCACTTCGGCGGCCGATAGCTTTAAGGAGCGGAACATGGCCGTCCAACAAAACAAAAAGTCCCCTTCCAAGCGCGGTATGCACCGTTCGCATAACGCTTTGGTCGTGCCCGGTATCGCCGTGGAAGCCACCACGGGCGAAACCCACTTGCGTCACCACATCAGCCCCAATGGTTTTTACCGTGGCCGTCAGGTGATCAAGAGCAAGACTGAAGCCTGATTTTTTCCGGCACCCAAGGCCCGGGGCTACCAAACGTGTAGCCCCGGGCCTTTGCTTTTTTGAGTCTGATGCCTGTTGGACTTGTCATTGACGTTTGTTGGGCGACCTGTTATTCATGATCACTATTGCCGTTGACTGCATGGGGGGCGACCATGGTCCAGGGGTCACCCTGCCGGCGTGTACCCGCTTTCTGGACCAGCACCCTGATGTGCAGTTGATCCTGGTCGGGTTGCCGCAAAGCATGGCGGGCTTTGCCCATGCGCGGGCCACCGTGGTGCTGGCCAGCGAAGTGGTCACCATGGACGATCCGCTGGAGGTCGCGCTGCGGCGCAAAAAAGACTCGTCGATGCGCGTGGCCATCATGCAGGTCAAGGAGGGTGCGGCCCAGGCGGCGGTATCTGCGGGCAATACCGGTGCTTTGATGGCTATTTCACGCTATCTTCTGAAAACCCTGGAGGGTATTGACCGACCCGCCATTGCCGGGCAAATTCCCAATGCCAAAGGCGCTGCCACCACCGTGCTCGACATGGGTGCCAATGTGGATTGCACGGCGGAGCACTTGTTGCAGTTTGCCGTGATGGGGTCGGCGCTGGTGTCGGTGCTCAGCGGTGAAGACAACCCAAGCGTTGGCCTGCTCAATATCGGCGAAGAAGCCATCAAGGGCAATGAAGTCATCAAGAAGGCCGGTGAGTTGCTGCGCGCTGCCGGCAAGGCGGGTGACCTGAATTTTTATGGCAATGTCGAAGGCAATGACATTTTCAAGGGCACGGCCGACATCGTGGTCTGTGACGGTTTTGTCGGCAATGTGGCGCTCAAGGCCAGCGAAGGCCTGGCGGGCATGATCGTGGACTTTCTCAGAAGAGAGTTTTCGCGCAACCTGTTCACCAGATTGGCGGCGCTGACCGCCTACCCGGTGATTTCCGCGCTCAAGAAACGCATGGACCATCGGCGCTACAACGGCGGGGCCCTGTTGGGCTTGCGTGGCCTGGTGTTCAAGAGCCATGGTTCAGCCGACCAGATGGCTTTTGGTTACGCCCTGACGCGGGCGTATGATGCAGCCCGCAATAATTTATTAGATCGTGTTCGGGTTCGAATTGCCCATGCCGCGCCGCTGTTGGCGAGTGATGACGTGCCAATTTGATCGCAGACGACTTTTCCTCCGTTTGATTCATGAAAACATACTCTCGTATTACCGGTACCGGCAGCTATTTGCCGCCGCGGCGTCTCACCAACGCGGACCTGGTCGCTGAACTGGCGACCCAGGGTGTCGAGTCCAGCGATGACTGGATCGTTGAACGCACCGGCATCCGCGCCCGGCATTTCGCCGATGCGGATGTGGCCAGCAGTGACCTGGCCTTGCTGGCGGCGCGCCAGGCGCTGCAGGCAGCGGGTGTGGAAGCCGGGGACATTGACCTGATCATTGTGGCCACGTCGACGCCCGATATGGTGTTTCCGTCCACAGCCTGCATTTTGCAAGGCAAGCTGGGTGTCAAGGGCGGTGCGGCCTTTGATGTGCAGGCGGTTTGCAGCGGCTTCATCTATGCCCTGACCATCGCCGATTCCCTGATCAAGTCGGGTACCGCGACCAAGGCGCTGGTGATCGGCTCCGAGGTGTTTTCGCGCATCCTGGACTTCAAGGACCGCACCACCTGCGTGTTGTTCGGCGATGGCGCCGGTGCCGTGGTGCTGGAAGCATCGCCGGAGCCCGGGATTTTGGCCACCGACATCCACGCCGATGGCAGCCATACCAAAATCCTGTGTGTGCCCGGCCATGTCAGCGGCGGCAGCGTTCTGGGTGACCCGATGCTGCGCATGGACGGCCAGGCCGTCTTCAAACTCGCGGTCGGGGTGCTCCAAGAGTCGGCACGCGCCGTCCTGACCAAAGCGGGCAAGACCGATGCCGACATTGACTGGCTGATTCCGCACCAGGCCAACATCCGCATCATGCAAAGCACGGCGCGCAAGCTTAAATTGCCGATGGACAAGGTGGTGGTCACGGTGGACCAGCACGGCAATACCTCGGCGGCTTCGATCCCGTTGGCGCTCGACACCGCGGTACGCAGTGGCCAGGTCAAGCCCGGGCAAACCTTGCTGCTTGAAGCCGTGGGGGGTGGTTTTACCTGGGGTGCGGTGCTGCTGAAGCTGTGAGCGACCCCGTTTGCTTGTTCCGGGATCAAGTCGTTTTCCTCATCTCTATCTGACAAATATGAAACCGTTTGCATTTGTATTTCCGGGCCAGGGCTCGCAATCCGTGGGCATGCTCGATGCCTGGGCTGATCACCCGCAAGTACGCGAAGCCCTGCAAGAGGCCTCCGATGCTTTGAGCGAAGACATCGGTTTGTTGATCAAGGAAGGCCCCAAGGAAGCGCTGGCGCTGACCACCAACACCCAGCCCGTGATGCTGGTGGCCGGTGTCGCCGCCTACCGGGTCTGGATGGCTGAAGTGGGCGTGGCGCCGCAAGCGCTGGCGGGTCACTCGCTGGGCGAGTATTCGGCGCTGGTGGCGGCCGGCGTGCTCACGCTGGCGCAAGCGGCGCCGCTGGTGCGCTTTCGGGCCCAGGCGATGCAGGACGCCGTGCCGGTGGGCGTGGGCGCCATGGCCGCGATTCTGGGCTTGGACGCGGCCAGGGTCAGCGCCGCTTGCATGGAAGTCACGGCCTCTTTCGGGCTGGGTTCGGCTGAAGTGGTCGAAGCCGTCAATTTCAATGATCCCGGTCAGACCGTGATTGCCGGCTCCAAGGCGGCCGTCGAGCAGGCCTGCGTGGCGCTCAAAGCCCAGGGCGCCAAGCGCGCCTTGCCCTTGCCGGTATCGGCGCCGTTTCACTCCAGCCTGATGAAGCCGGCGGCACTCAAGCTCAAGGAAAAACTGCAGGCCACGGTCTTCGCGACACCCCGGATCGCTGTGGTCAACAACATTGACGTCGCTGTCGAGCAGGACGCCGACCGGATTCGTGATGCGTTGTATCGCCAGGCTTTTGGCCCGGTGCGCTGGGTCGAGTGTGTGCAGGCGCTGGGCGCGCGCGGTTTGCCCAACCTGGTCGAGTGCGGCCCCGGCAAGGTGCTGGCGGGCCTGACCAAGCGCATCAACGCCGAGATGCAGGGCCTGCCCTTGTTTGATCTGGCCAGCCTGACTGACGTCAAAACTTTTATTCTGGATGCGCCAACAACATGAGCGAAATCAAATTTGAAGGCCAGGTGGCCCTGGTCACGGGCGCCTCGCGCGGCATTGGTGCGGCGATAGCGCTGGCGCTGGCCGAGCGCGGCCTCAAAGTCATCGGCACAGCGACCACTGACGAGGGCGCGGCCAAGATCAGCCAGACGCTGGCGGCTTATGCTGGCTGCACGGGCCGGGTGCTCGACGTCAACGATCCGGCCGGTGTGGATGCGCTGATCGACGGCATCGTCAAGGCGTACGGCGGGCTGCAGATTCTGGTGAACAACGCCGGCATCACGCGCGACAACCTGGCCATGCGCATGAAGGACGACGAATGGGACGCGGTGCTCGACACCAACCTCAAGGCGGTCTTTCGCCTGAGCCGTGCGGTCATGCGCACCATGATGAAGCAACGTTATGGCCGCATCATCAGCATCACCTCGGTGGTGGGGGCTTCGGGCAACCCGGGGCAGGCCAACTATGCGGCTGCCAAGGCCGGTGTGGCCGGCATGACGCGTGCCCTGGCGCGTGAGCTGGGCTCGCGCAACATCACGGTCAACTGCATTGCCCCCGGTTTCATTGAAACCGACATGACGGCCAGTTTGGCCGACGAGCAGCAAAAAGCCTTGCTGAGCCAGATTCCCCTGGGCCATCTGGGCAAGCCCGCTGACATCGCCCATGCCGTGACGTATCTGGCGTCGCCGCAGGCGGCTTATGTGACAGGACAAGAATTGCACGTCAATGGTGGTATGTTCATGGCCTGAAGGCCAAGCCGTCATTGATGTCAAAATAAAGCCGCGTTATCCGTACGGCGGCCGGGTTCAGAAGTCACTTCCAAGCCCGGCTAAAATCACGGATCTTTTCACAACCCTCTGAGGGAACCCATGAGCGATATTGAAGCACGCGTTAAAAAAATCATTGCCGAACAACTCGGTGTTGAAGAATCCCAAGTCACCAACGAAAAAGCCTTCGTGGCCGATCTGGGCGCAGATTCCCTGGACACCGTTGAACTCGTGATGGCACTGGAAGACGAGTTTGGCATTGAAATCCCGGACGAAGATGCTGAAAAAATCACCACGGTGCAAAATGCCGTCGACTACGCTATGAACCACAAAAAAGCGTAATCCTGATGGCTGGCGCCCCGAGAGGGTGTCGTCAAGGTCAGCATGACAGGCCGCTCATTGACAGCTGCCTGGGTGCTGGCAGTACCCAATTTTCATCCCCCCCGTCCTGGGGTGGGGTTTTATCCGGACGAACCTCTGACTGCTTATGAATATGCCCCGTCGTCGCGTTGTCGTTACCGGTTTGGGTTGTGTCAGTCCCGTGGGCAATACGGTGGACACGACCTGGGCCAATCTGTTGGCGGGTCAATCCGGTGTCGGTTTGATCAGCCACTTCGACGCCTCCACTTTCAGCTGCAAAATCGCCGCCGAGGTCAAGGGCTTCGACATCGAGTCCTACATGAGCGCCAAAGAGGCGCGCACCATGGACACCTTTATTCACTATGGCATTGCCGCGGCGGCCCAGGCTGTGGCTGACGCCGGCTTGCCCACCGGCGACGCGCTGAGTGAAGAGCTGGCCACGCGCATTGCCTGCGTGATTGGCTCCGGCATTGGTGGCCTGCCCATGATCGAGCACATGCACTCTGAGTACGTGCAGCGCGGCGCCCGGCGCATTTCGCCCTTTTTTGTGCCGTCCACCATCATCAACATGATCGCCGGTCACGTGTCGATCCGGTTTGGCTTCAAGGGCCCCAACCTGGCCATCGTGACCGCCTGCACCACGGGCCTGCATTGCATCGGCCAGGCCGGGCGCATGATCGAATATGGCGATGCCGATGTGGTCGTGGCGGGTGGTTCTGAAGCTGCGGTGTCACCCCTGGGTGTTGGCGGATTTGCCGCCATGCGCGCCCTGAGCACCCGCAACGACGACCCCGCCACTGCCTCGCGACCCTGGGACACCGACCGCGAGGGCTTTGTGCTGGGCGAGGGCGCAGGCGTCATGGTGCTCGAAGAGTACGAGCACGCCAAGGCACGCGGCGCCAGGATTTACGCCGAGCTGGCCGGTTTTGGCATGAGCGCCGATGCCGGCCACATGACGGCGCCCAATATGGACGGTCCGCGCCGCGCCATCGTCAGCGCCCTGAATAATGCCGGCCTCAATGCCGACCAGGTGGACTATATCAATGCCCATGGCACCTCGACGCCGCTGGGAGATGTCAATGAATCCAACGCCATCAAGGCGGCTCTGGGTCACCATGCCAAAAACGTGGTGGTCAACTCCACCAAGTCCATGACGGGTCACTTGCTGGGTGGCGCTGGCGGGCTGGAATCGGTGGTCACGGTGCTGGCCTTGCACCACCAGAAGAGCCCGCCCACCACCAATATCTTCAACCAGGATCCCGAATGTGATCTGGACTACTGCGCCAACACCGCGCGTGACATGAAGATTGACGTGGCCGTTAAAAATAATTTTGGCTTTGGGGGCACCAACGGTTCCCTGGTTTTCAAACGGGCGCCCTGAGGCTTCAGCTGCAGCGGTTACGACCATGTACAACGCCCCAGCGGTGACTTATCCGGTGGGGCGTTCGCATTTTCAGATCAGCTTGACCCTGGCTGTGGTGCTGGCGGGCGCCGTTGCGCAAGGCGCCTGGTGGTTGTCGTCGCCGGCGCACGGGGCGGGCCATGGACTGGGCTGGGTGCTTTGCTTGGTTTTTGGCGCCTGGTCGGTGTGGCGCGGACGGCACCCACCCAAGGTGCAACTGGCTTGGGATGGCCGGGACTGGCGCTTGCAGGCCGCTGCCTTGAGTCCGCCGGTAAGGCCGCAGGTCATTCTTGATGTGCAGCACCACCTGCTGCTCTGTTTGCGCCCGGAGACAGGGTTTGCCGTGTGGGTCTGGCCGGCACAAGAGACGCAGCCCGAGCGCTGGCTGGCTTTGCGCCGCGCCCTGTTCCATCCTGCTTCGCATCCTGAATCCACCGGTTTGGCCGCGTCGCCCGAGGTCTGAATGCCTGCTGACCAGAAACCCGTCACCGACACCACGCAGCCGCCCGGCGACAGCGATGCCCAGCTGGTGGAGCGGGCCGTTGCGGGTGACCAGCGCGCCTTCGAGCTGCTGGTCATCAAGTATCGGCGCCGCATCGAGCGCCTGATCGGGCGCATGGTGCGCGACGTCAACCTGGTGGAAGACATTGCCCAGGAAACCTTTATTCGCGCTTACCGGGCGCTGCACCAGTTTCGTGGCGATGCGCAGTTTTACACCTGGCTTTACCGCATTGCCGTCAACACGGCCAAGCGCTTCTTGCTCAAGCTCAAGAATGATCCTGCTGTTTTTTATGGCGCTTTGCAGTCCAATGACGAAGACGATGAAACTTTTCAACGCAGAAGTGAACCAAGCACAGACGAGACACCCGAATCGGTGTTGGCGGCCAAGGAGATTGGTCAGGCGGTGCACGCGGCGCTGGAGGCTTTGCCTGATGACTTGAAACAGGCGCTGACCCTGCGCGAGATTGAAGGTTTGAGTTACGAGGAAATCGCCGACCTCATGAATTGCCCCCTGGGCACCGTGCGCTCGCGCATTTTCAGGGCCCGTGAGGCGGTGTCCAACAAGGTGAAACCCATGCTGGAAAAGCAGACGGGCAAGCGGTGGTAATCAGCATTTTTTGGGCCCTGGCAGGGCCTTACGACAGAGGCGGGGACAAGCATGACAGACAGCTTGATTGAAAATAGTGAGTTGGTTTCGGCCTTGGTTGACGGTCAATTGCGCGACACCGAATTTGACCAGGCCCTGGCGCTGCTGGAACGCAGCGGCGAGGCCCGTCAGCGCTGGCACAGCTACCATGTGGTGGGCGATGCCATGCGCACCGGGCAAGCCGCCGCGAGCGCACATGATGACGAGTTTGTGCTGCGGTTGCGCGCCAGGCTGCAACAGGAGCCCGCGCCCTCGGCCTTGCGGACTGTGTCAGCTGCAAAAGTTCAGCTTGCTCCCCTGATGGCCAGTGCCAATGACCGCTGGTGGCGCCTGGTGGTCGGTTTGGCATCGGTCGCCCTGGTCACGGGGGTCGCATGGCAGGGCTTTCAGAGTCAGGCATTGCCGGGCGCCCAACTGGCCGTTGCGCCTCGCACGGTTCAATCGCCCCTGCCCCTGGCCCCGTCTGGCACACTGGCGGCGACCCCGGGGGCCGCGCCCGTCATGATTCGTGATCCGCAAATTGATGTGTTTCTTGCGGCGCATCGCCAGTTTGGCGGCACCTCGGCCTTGCAAATGCCTACCGGATTTTTACGCAACGCCACCTTTGAAGAGGGTGCGCGTTGAGCCGGTTCGCTGTTTTTTTTCTGGGCCTGGTATGGGGCACCAGCTTGGTCTGGGCGCAAAGCGGGGCCGACCAGCCTTCCGCAAAAATCCAGCTGGCCAAGGCGGAAGAGGCGCCGATCAGCCGTTGGCTGATGCGCTTGCACGAAGCAGCCAGGCAACGGACTTATGTGGGCACCTTTGTCGTCACCGCGGGAGATACCTTGTCTTCATCGCGCATCTGGCATGTGTGTGACGGCCAGCAGCAAATGGAGCGCATCGATGCCCTGACCGGCGCGGCGCGCACCACGTTTCGGCGCAACGATCAGGTCGTCACCTTCCTGCCCGAACGACGTCTGGTGATTTCTGAAACCCGTGAGTCGTTCGGCCTTTTCCCCAATTTGTTGAACCGGACCGATTCATCGATTGCCCGCTATTACGGACTGAAACCGCTTGGGCAGGAGCGCGTCGCAGGATGGGTGTCCGATGTCGTTCAGCTGGTGCCGGTCGATGCCTTGCGCTTTGGCTACAAGGTCTGGACCCATCGTGAATCCGGCGTGGTGGTCAAGTTGCAGACCCTCGACGCCACGATGGGTGTGCTGGAGCAGGCCGCCTTTTCCGAGTTGCAGTTCGGTGAGCCCGTCAGCAGGGCCAGTTTGGCAGCGTTGATGGACAACACGGAGGGGTTCAAGGTCCATAAACCTGAACTGATCAAGACCACGGCGGCGCAGGAAGGCTGGTTATTCAAGGGCCAGGTGGCCGGGTTCAAAGCCATGGCCTGCAACAAACGTGTGCACGCCAGTCCGTCCGACCCCGCGGCCAATACCTTGCAGTGGGTTTTTTCGGATGGTCTGGCCTCGGTGTCATTGTTCATTGAAAGCTTTGATGCCGCGCGCCACAGCAAAATGGTGTCCCATGAGGCGGTGGCCATGGGGGCCACCCACATGCTGACGCGGCGCCTGGATGACTGGTGGATTACCGCCGTGGGCGAAGTGCCCGGGCAGACGCTGGCATTTTTTGTTCAGGGTCTTGAAAGAGCAAGGTAAGTCTCCATTTCAATGTGTGTTTTATCAAAAAGGCTGAAGATGATTCGACTGAATTTAAAAAGTTTGTTCGCCTGCGTGTTGAGTGCCACCGTGGTGGCCACGGCATCGACCGCGATGTTGCCACTGTCACCGGCTTTTGCCCAGGTGCGCGCGCTGCCTGACTTCACCGATCTGGTGGAGCAGGTGGGGCCTTCGGTGGTCAACATACGCACCCTCGAGAAGGTGAATCCACGGCAAGGCCAGCCGGACCAGATCGACCCTGACATGCTGGAATTTTTCCGCCGCTTTGGTTTGCCAATTCCCAACATTCCCAATGGTCCGCGGCAAACGCCACCGCCCGGCCATGGGCAGAATCCCAACCCGGAAGAACAGCCACGCGGCGTGGGTTCGGGCTTCATCCTGACTTCGGACGGCATGATCATGACCAACGCCCATGTGGTCGATGGGGCCGACGAAGTGCTCGTGACCCTGACCGACCAACGCGAATTCAAAGCCAGGATCATTGGCGCCGACAAACGCAGTGACGTCGCGGTGGTGAAGATCGAGGCGACCGGACTGCCAGCGGTCAAGGTGGGTGACGTGGGTCGGCTCAAGGTGGGTGAGTGGGTGATGGCCATTGGCTCGCCGTTCGGCCTCGAGAACTCGGTGACCGCCGGCATTGTGAGCGCCAAGCAGCGCGACACGGGTGACTACTTGCCCTTCATCCAGACCGACGTGGCGATCAACCCGGGCAACTCGGGGGGCCCGCTGATCAACATGCGCGGCGAGGTGGTGGGCATCAACAGCCAGATTTATTCACGCTCGGGCGGCTCCATGGGCATTTCATTTTCCATTCCGATAGATGAAGCGGTGCGGGTGAGTGAGCAACTGCGCGCCACCGGCCGTGTCACGCGCGGTCGCATCGGGGTGCAAATTGAACAGGTCTCCAAGGAGGTGGCCGAGTCCGTCGGTCTGGGGAAGCCCTATGGCGCGCTGGTGCGCGGCGTTGAAACCGGGGGGCCGGCCGACAAGGCCGGCGTCGAGGCGGGTGACATCATCATCAGGTTCGATGGCAAAAAAGTTGAAAAATCCAGCGATTTGCCACGCATGGTGGGCAGCACGAAGCCGGGGGTCAAGAGCAGTCTGACGGTGTTTCGCCGTGGCGCCAGCAAGGATTTGACGGTGACCATTGCCGAGATCGAAGCTGAAAAAACAGCCGCCAAAACTCCTGAAAAAACACCTAAAGCCACAGAATCCAAAATGGCCCAGTCGATGGGCCTGGATTTGAGCGATTTGACCGACGCGGTGAAGAAAGAGCTGAAGATCAAGGGAGGCGTGCGGGTGAATGCCGCCATCGGTCTGGCGGCCCGTGCGGGCTTGCGCGAGGGTGATGTGATCCTGTCTGTGGCCAATGTCGCGGTAACCCATGTGGCCGGCTTTGAAAAAGTGGTCGCTGAGTTGGACAAATCCAAACCCGTCAATATTCTGTTCCGTCGCGGCGATTGGGCCCAGTACACGGTGATCCGATTGACTCCCTGATCAGTTGGGGTCAGAGCACGTCGCTGCGCGAGTGGTCTGACCCGCAAGGTTTCAGTTTAGTTGGGGTCAGAGCACGTCGCTGTGCGAGTGGTCTGACCCGCAAGGTTTCAGTTTAGTTGGGGTCAGAGCACGTCGCTGTGCGAGTGGTCTGACCCGCAAGGTTTCAGTTTAGTTGGGGTCAGAGCACGTCGCTACGCGGGTGGTCTGACCCGCAAGGCCTCTGATCGGGGGTGGCCCGACTTAATTACAATCGGGCACTTAAGTTTGGTCTAGCCAATCCGTTTGGTTCGGGGCGCGTCTCTCTGGAACGCGCCCTTTTTTCTGTTGCTCAATCACTCTTTACATCGGTTTCCTGGATGCATCACATCAGAAATTTCTCCATCATTGCCCACATTGA
>Ga0172381_10004207_pt1 | contig 14951 bp, 19 predicted proteins | sample Leawel6488metaG_FD_119754 | JGI IMG/M metagenome (GOLD analysis project Ga0172381, IMG submission 119754) | Leachate microbial communities from a municipal landfill in Southern Ontario, Canada - Leachate well 64-88 metaG | ecosystem: Engineered > Solid waste > Landfill > Unclassified | place...
AAAACAGAGGGTGTGTGCTTAAATAAGCCATAATCAGGTAAACAACGTCGGAGAAGCATCATTTTACGACGTTAAATATTTAATGGCTTATCTAAGCCCTAAATCACCCCCTAGCATGTAGTCAATAAGCACCCCCTATGACATAAGTTTGACACATTGGCAAGGTTGTGGGGTGGTAGGGGGTAGGGATCAGGCGGGTAGGGGGTGGGGGGTACGGCCCGCATATAAGAGGGCGGGCGTTATTTTCGAGGCATCCCCCCTAAAAATTATATTATTTTTTATATAATCCATTCCCCACTTCCCCACTCTATACAAAATAATTTCCCACTTGGTATCAACTCTTCCTCGGTTAGATACAAACGATTCCCCACTTTTAATATATGATGTTACTACTTAAGCCATTTTATGAACAAATATAAAGACACTGCTCAAATGGAATTAGCTATGAAGATTACGGGTAGGAATAAAGAAGCGATTAAAACTGTGATGTCCCGCAAAAACCTAACCCTTGCTGGAGTCGTAAGATTCTACCTAGGAAACATCCAACACCAAGAAGACGAGATTCAACCCAAGGAATCATTAATAGGCTTTGAAGCCTCCGGCACTTTAGATGACCAATATGTTTAATTCTGATAATACTTTTAGATGTTTAGAACAGATAAAATCCCCAAAGATGTAGAACAGAACAAAAGATACAGGATCAAACTCTTGAATCGCTGTCGGACTAACGCCGAACTCCGAGCTGCCATAATGAAGAAATGTAAAGAGGATAACGTCTTTTGGTGTAATTCTTTCGCTTGGACTTTAGACCCTCGGAAAACTCCCTCTAACATACCGTTTATTCTTTACCCGAAGCAGAAACGTATTTTTAAAGAATTGGATAGGGCCTTGGAATTTTCAAGAGAGAACATAGACAACTTCATTAACATCTACATAGACAAGCCTCGTGGGGTAGGAGCTACGGTAACGGTAATGAACTGGATCCTTCATAAGATGTTATTCGATGACAATTTCAACGCCCTTATCGGTTCTCGTAAAGAAGATTATGTTGATAAAACAGGAAATCCCGATACCTTATTTTACAAAATTGACTACACCTTAGACCGTCTTCCAAAATGGATGCTTCAAGGATATAACGAGAAATACAATCGTTCTTCAATGAGTATTAGGAATCCCGTGAACAACAACACGATAGACGGCGAATCTTCTAACCCGAACTTCGGACGTGGTGGACGGCGTTCTGTAATTGTAATGGACGAACTCGGTTTCTGGGAAACGGCCGAAAGTGCTTGGAGTTCTTGCGGACAGACAACGAACTTTAGACTGGCGATGAGTACCCCTCCTGATGACGGACGAGACTCATTTATTTACAAACTTCTTACAGGGAAAAAAGGTAAAGTCGAGACAATCGAAATGGACTGGCAAGACGTACCAGGGCGTGATGAGAAATGGCTGGCGAGTGTTAAGGAGAATGAAAGTGAAGAGACTTTCGCTCGTGAAGTTATGAAAAGTTTTGACGGAACAGTCGAAGGAAAGGTATATGCTAATGATATGAAGTTAGTCAGGATAGAGAAATGCGACTATAATACTAAACTTCCCCTATTCTGTGCTTGGGACGATGGTTTAGACGGAACGGCTTTAATCTGGATTCAAAAGGACTTCCAAACCAATCACCTATTCGTAATTGACTGTTATCAGAATTTTAACAAGGACATAAGTTTTTATGCTCCTTTTTTTGGATACCCTATAACCTCGACTTATGATTACAACGACTACGATTTAGAAGTTATCGAACGACATAAATACTGGAAAAGAGACATTATCCATTACGGTGACCCCTCTATTAAACAGACCCGTAACAATACAGGCGAGAGTTGTCGGGACGTTCTTCAAAGAAAGTTCAACATCTGGATAGAATGTAAGGACTGGAACAATCGTAAATGGAAAGACCTAAGAGACTTAACAAAGCCTCTTTTTCGTAGAATGACGATAAATCCTGAGACTTGTGAGAACTTCATTTACGCTATGAGAAATGCTCGTTATGTAAAACCCAAAGAAGGCTCTAACGCTGTTCAATCAGCCCAGAAGCCAATTCACGACTCAACGTCACACCTTAGAAGTGCTTTTGAATACTTTGCCGATAACGAACCTGCTGATTACTTTATGGCAGAGGCAGTAGAGGTGAGAGAGGATTTTGACCCTTATTCAATTTTTTAAAAAATAAATGGAAGAAGAAAAAGAACTTCGGTTGGAGATGACCGAGGAAGAAAAGAAATACAACTCCAAACTCCAAAAACGCCTTGAAGAAATCGAAAGACAGTATCAAGAGCCACGAGACGAGTGGGACGGAATGACTTACCCCCAGCAATACGAGGCAAATGAGAAAAGTGCTAATACATACATAGAACCCAAGAAGGACAAATACGACAATAACTTCCAATCTGGAACGGTTCAGAGCAAGATAAACGCTATCGGTTCTGCAATTATTAACTTAAACCTTTCTCCCGACATCTCAGCTTTCAATGACGATAACAATGAGATAGAAAGTTTAGGAAATGCCCTTGAAAACATCAACTTAAAAACCGAGAAACTCGAAGGAGATAAAGAAAAGAAGATTTTAAGACAGAACGAACTCTTTAAGCAAGGAACAGTCTTTGTTGAGGAAGTTTGGAAGTCTAAAGACGTTATTTCAAAGACCTTAAAAGGCAAATTCAATGGTCAAATGGCTATTGAGTGGTCTGAAACTATTAAGAAAGCTCTCCCCCAACCTGAAAGAAACACTTTAAGCGGGCTGGGTGTAAGACTTGGAAACATAGGTCAGTATTTCTTATCTGAACAGCCTGATTTATTCACGGTTGAGGTAATTCCTTACGAAGTAGCTGAAACTATTTATGGTAAATGGGATAGGTGGAAATACGTCCCCAAGAAACTTACTAGAAATCCTCAGACAGACGGAAAGCAGAATACGCAATACGGCTGGCATATTACCGAAGTTCAAGAAGGATATGTAGAAATCATCAAATACCAGAACAAATCAAAGAATGAGTTTGTTATTACTATAAATGGTATTCAGATGACACCTATTCAGCTAATCCCGATGGAACTATAAGCGGACTTCCGTTCTTATGGGGTTGGGACGATTACAACATCGTTCAGCAAAATCTTTTCACTATTTCGTTTAAATTCGCTTATGGAAAAGGTATCGCTGCTAGGCTTAAAAGCAACACAGCACTCCTTGACCATATGATGAGGTTGATGACGGAAAAGACAGAGGAAAGTTTTAAGCCTGCTAAGGCAAACTTATCTGGAAGACTTCTTTCTTATAAGATGTTCAAAGCTGGCCAGATAATCAACGGTGTTAGACCAGAGCAAGTGCCTAACTTCAATCAAAGTTCCTCAAATCAAGGGCCTACCAATGCTGAATTTATGTTTATCAGCAAGTTGCAAGAAAACCTTGACTTCAATTCTGTATCACCTAACTTCCAGGGACAATCCAAATCAGGCGAACAAACTGCTACTGAAAGCGTTTTGACACAACGTCAGGCAGAGGCTTCTATCGGATTTATAGTTGCGATGTGCGGACTACTCGAAGAGAAACTCGCTTGGCTTAGACTTTACAATATCTTACAGCATTGGTTTGAACCCACAGGAACAGTATTGGACTCTGCTAAAACTGAGATAGTAAATAAATATCGCTCAATAGCAGTAACCGCACCTATCCCTGACAGAGGTATCGGAGTAAACATCGTAAGGGCTGATGACAAAAAATACACAAGTGCTGACGTTCTCGGAATGGAAAAGGACTACGAAAAGAGAAGCGGTAAACCTACCAAGATTACAATTATAGACCCTGAATGGATAAAGACAGCAAAAATCATTTGGCAGATTACTATCGTTCCTAAACAAGAAAAGAGTTCAGACTTGTCAAAGGTTATGTTCAAAGAGTTCCTAGGAAACCTTATGGCGTTTGCTCCATATCTGAATATAGATTGGGGATATGTAGGAGAGCGGTTTGCTACTATGAATGAAATGGATAAATCTAAACTATTCCCTAACGGCTCAGGTCAAACGCCTATGCAACCCATTCAAGGTGCTTCGGGAGGGGCAACCGTTGCTCCTGTCGAACAAGGCTCAATGGCAGGAGTGCCAGATTTAAACGGTACTACAAATATGAAAGTCTAACAATAAAATATGCTGAAAGAAATATACGATTACTACTTCAATAAATCCGCAACTATTCTAAATAGGAAACAGCTTGGAAGTATAGAACCATTCATAGAGCTAACAGAAGAAGAACAAAATGAACTAGACCAAAACATTACAGGTCTATACAATCTAAGCTCTAAGATAGTTTCCAAGCTCGCCAGAGAACAAGAAGATTACATCTCACATTACTGCGAAGGTGAAAAAGACTTGATTTTCGGGCGTGGAACGCTTAATGGTATCGAGCTAGTCCTAGACTATTTGAATACACACCGAATTTTACCGGAAGATAAACAATAACATTAAAAAATGAAAATCACGCAGGAAGACGGCTCGGAATTGGAGGTGTTTACCGCCGAGGAAATCGAAGCCAAAATCGAAGAGGCTAAAAAGGATTTAGTCCCCAAAGATGAGTTGGAAAAACTTAAAAAGGAATACGAAGAAAAAGAACCGACCGACAAGGAGATTAACTTCGCTAAACTAAGAAAGCAAAAGACTCAAGCCGAACTCGACAAAGAGGAAAAGGAAAAAGAACTTGAAGATTTTAAAAAATCTCAAGAAGAAAAGATTGAGGGGCTTCGCAAAGAAATGTCCCAAAAAGAACTTGATGAGGATATTGCTAAAATGACCGATGACGAGGAAGAAGCAAAAAAGATTAAATTCTATTTCGACAAACTATCCGCAGGAGAGGACGCAAGTAAACGAAAAGAAATACTTACTTCCGCGTACAGATTGGCTGTTCCAGAAGCTACTATCCCCAACTTTCTTTCCGCCTCTGGAGCTGGAAGCAAACCCACTTCAAAGAAAGAAATCAATCCGGACATTATAAGTACCTTTGCCTCAGCAGAATTTAAAAAATCTAAATCTAAATAATGGCTAAAATTACAATTGAAGAGAGCGAACTTGACGCTCGTATCGCTAAAGCGGTAAAAGAAGCAAACGCCCCAAAAGAAGAGAAACGAAAGAAAGATAATAAGAAATACGCTTTTCTTCGTAAACTGGACGGAAAGTATGTTGTTGATTTTGAAGGAGGCAATCAAGAAGTAAAGAACGCTGACGGTTCTTACGACCTTTACACTACGTCAGTATTTAACGACGGGAAGAAAAAGAAAATGTCCTGGACGGAAATCAGAAATCTCGAACGTGAAAAAGTGGAAGTAAAGATTGAAGCTCTTGAGCCTACAGAAATCGAGGGCGACCCTATAAGAGTTATCGAATACAAAGAATGGAAACGTATTGAGAAAGACGACTTTGTAGAAGACGTGGTTGTAATTCCAAACGATTTGTTTAAAGTCAAAACTTCTGACGGAGAATTTGAGGTAAACACTAATGCAATTAACATCTAAATATGGAAAGAGATTACACAAAAGAACGTAACGACAAATGTATTCCTGTCGTGTGGGAGATTATGAAAATCATCTCAGAGAATAAAGGAAAAATCGGAGAAGTTACCAAAGAAGATTATGATAGTTACAACGATTTGCAGGTAAAAGTCCTTACACTTTTTAAGGAAAAGGATTTAACCCAAAATGATATAACTTACATTAAAGCTCTTTTGCTTCAAGCTGTAGAGTTGCCTTATAATCTATGCTCCGACTCAATCCTTAGAAGTTACGACAAAGCCGTGGAGAAAATATGGGGCAAAGAGGAGATAGACATTTCGGTATCAGATATTGATAAAGTTCTCAAAGCGGAAAAAGTAACAATAGAATAACAATTTATTTCGGTTAGCCTCGTTAACGGCTTTCGGTTCGCCTCGTCATTGGCTTAATACGCAAGTATTTTGTCAGACGAGGCTTTTTTCGTGTTACTAAACGTGAGGTAACAACCATCTATGGTTAATAGAAATTTATAAACTAAGAAAACTAAAATGGCTTTTAAACTTGTATCGGGAGATGCTCGTATCGAGCATTATACCGTTCCTGCTTCACAGGCATTCACAAACGGAGCTTTAGGTTATTTCGACGGCTCTGGTGGGGTAATTCCTGCTGACGCAACTTCTGGTGACCACACTGGTATTATCCAGAAAACAATCGCTACGACTGACGCTGATTACGCTTCTGCGAAGAAAGTAGAGTTTATCGTTCCGCAAGACAATAACGTATTTGAAGTTACTGTCGGAACTGGAACTCTTACAACCGCTATGATTGGTAACCGCTATGACCTCAAGGACTCCGTGTCTATTGATGTTACTGCTCAATCAAAAAAGGTTGTAACCGTCGTAGGATTTATTTCAGCTACCAAAGCTTTGGTAAAAATCAACGCCGTTGTTACTAACTCGGACGTTGTAACAAGTTAATCAATTAAAAACTAAAATATGGCTGTTCAAACAACTGGTATTTTAAACGAAGATACCCTTTCTGACTTCGTAGATTTACAGAAAGAGGAATTTTCACTCTATATGGATATGGTTGCCGAGGGAAACGCAAAGCAACTTTATATCGTGGACAACATTCCACTCCATACAGGAAATACCAAAAGATACAAAGAGTCCGATGTAGAAACTTTCGGAAGACTCAAACGTGAAGGTGAAGACGCAAAGAAAGCTTCTGTTGCTATCGGCTACTACAAGGATATGACCTTTAGACGATTTGCTATGGAACTCGACATCACTAAAGAAATGCGTGATGACTGCGAATACACCGACATTCTTTCTAAGATGACTTCACTTCGTCACTTCATTCCGCAGAGATTGGAACTCGACCTTACTCACAGACTTACTTTTGCCTCCGCTTCTTCTTACGTTGATATGGATGGTGAAACTATCAGTCTCACTATGGGGGATGGTCAGGTTCTTTGCTACGCTGCTCACACCCTTTCAGCTTCTTCTACCACTTACAGAAACCGTGTCGCTAACGACCCGATTTTTTCGGCTGGTGCGTATGAATTGGCTCAATCACTCACGACTACTGAAATTCTGTCGAACTTCGGTGAGAAACGTGTGATGAACTTTAACACCATTATCACCGGTGATGACCCCAACACTCGTCACGAAGTTGCTAAGGTATTGAAATCAAGTTCTGATACAACTCAGAACAACTCTGGTGTTATCAACCCGTTGGGTGGAGAGAGCCTCAAGCACATCGTGCTTCCGCAACTCGCTACTACCGCAACTGGTGCTAACGACTCAACCAAGAGACGCTACTGGTTTATTGCTGCGACTGGTCAAGGAACTGCTGGATGGCAAGCCTACTTCGCTGAAAAAGAAGCTGTCAATATGAAAACTCCCGAAGAGGACGTTCACAACGACAACTGGACTTTCGGTGTTCGTGGTCGCTACGGTATCGCTATCGTTTCTGGTCGAGGTGTAATTGGTAGTTTGCCGACCGCTTAATTAAAATCCGATTTATAGAGTAAATTCCTAAAAGGAAAACTGGTTGGACGGTGGCTATAAAAAGGAATAACAATAAAACAATGTTTAATTTGAATTCTGGTTATGGACAAGTAGTGGGGCAATTCCCCTTTACTGGCTCTGGAAAAGTATTTATTGTAGGCGATACTTCTACCGCCAACTACGATATGCTCAATCAAATCTTCACCCCGGACGCAGTAAGCAAACAAAGATACTTTACTACGATTGACGCTGCTATCTCTGAATGCACCGCTTCTGCTGGTGATGTGATTTACGTTATGCCAGGACACACCGAGACTGTTACTGCAACAAGTATCGCTCTTGATGTCGCTGGCGTGACTATCATCGGTCTTGGAAATGGCTCTGACAGACCTACTTTCACTTTCGGTGCTGCTGCTGCAACCATCACGGTTTCGGCTGATAATTGTGCTTGGAAGAACTGTCATTTTATCGGAAACTACGACAATGTAGCCTCTGCCTTCACGGTAACGACTGCTAAAAACTTTACTCTTGAGAACAACACTTTTGTTGACACGAGTGCTTCCCTGCACTTCTTGAGTATCGTGGTAACGAACGCTACCAACAATGCTGCTGACGGACTTGTCGTTCGTGGCAACTCTTGGAACGGTATGGCTCTCGCTCCCAACGCTTTCGTTTCTATCTTGGCTAATGAAGACCGTATTATCTTGGAAGACAATGACGTATTTATGTTGGCTACCAACGATGTAGGACACTTCGTTACCCTCGCGGCTAAGGTTATTACCAATGCTCGTATTCGCAGAAATACTTTGATTGTAGTTGGTTCTACTGACGCTACTGTCGGTATCTTCCTTACGGGTTCAGCTACTACCTGCACGGGTATCGTATCTGAAAATAAGGTTGCCTCGCTTGACACAACTACCGAACTCATCGCTACTGCTGGAACTAAGCTCTCATACTTTGAGAACTACTATACTGGTACTGCTGACGCTTCGGGTAAATTATGGCCAACGGCTGACGGTGCTTAATTGACAATTGATAGTCAACTGTCAACTGGGTTTCTCAGCCCTCCCCATTAAAAAGGGCTGAGTTTTAAAACTTAATTTAATAAAATGAGAAGTGTAAAAAGATACACGATATTCGATACTACAGACTTCACAAAGGCTGCCTTTACGGTAACGGCAGCGACTAATGTCTGTACCTCAAATGGACACGGACTTTCTGACGGAAATTGTGTGGAATTGAAAAGTGCCACTACTTTGCCCGCGGGTCTTAGTGCCGCTACTCCGTATTATGTAATCTCGGCTACGACTAATACTTTCAAACTTTCAGCCACTAAAGGTGGAGATGAGATTGATATTACCGATACGGGTACAGGCATTCATACTTGGTACAAAGAGGGTGCTGGAAAATCTGTAAATGTTACAGGACTTGATTACATAACTATCGGGATTGATACGGACGGAGGCGGAGACGCTGCTATGACTTTCAAAGTTGCTGTTTCCAATTCTGAAACTTGCCCCGATTTTGACAAAGTGCAATCCGTTACCAATCAATACGCATACGCTGCTTCCAATAATGTTGATAGCGGTGATGTGGTCAAAGGTTCTACTGGCGTGGCAGTGGCAGGTGCGGATACTAACACGATGTACTCGGTGAACGTGGATAATGTGGACTGGATTACCGTCAAGGTTTCAGGTCGCACCGAGGGCGAGGTTAAGATTATTTTAACCGCTATTGATGAATAATGGCTGATTACATTAAAAGTAAAGGCATTGCAGGGATTAAGATGTCCCAAGAAGTAAACAAAGAGTCTTACGAAAAATCTATTCAAAGACTTAAAAGGGAACTGGAAGAAATATCCAGTAAGGTTAATAGTGCCAAAGAGCTTTTAATGAACGAAGAAACAAAAACAGAAAGTGTCAGAAAAGAACACAAAAAGAAGTCTGACGATTTGGTTAGATTCCAGAGCGAGGAACGGTCACTCGCTCTACTAATCCAATCAAACAAAGAAAAGATTGACGAACAGAATCTTACATATTCCAAGTATAAGATTATGTATGAAAAGGACTTAGAAGAAATAAGGGAAACGCTGGCGAAAGAAAAACAAGAGATAGAAAACTTCGAGACATTGAACAAAGATAACCTTAAAACGATAGATTCTCAAAATGAATTTATAAGTAAATTAGTAATAGCTTGTGACTTTGGCAAGAAGTCTCTGGCAGGCTTCGAGCAAAAGATCCTGGATAAAAAGAAAGAGTTGGAAAAAGCTCAAGAAACTATCTCTACCGCAAGACTTATCGAGATCGGACTTGAGAAAAGAGAAGTCTCTCTTTCCAAGAAAGAAGACGTCTGCGAAGTAAGGCGAAGAAGCCTTGAAAGAATGTATAAAAGAAAACTCGGAATTAACTTAAATAATAAATTCTATGGCAAAAATATCTGAAAGTGTGGAGGTCGCTAACCTCTCGGAACTGGGAGATTACATTGACAACACCCCTGGTATGGCTATACCTACGCACGACTGTATAGAGACCACAAACTTTGATGGAGACGGGAATATATCGGAGGTAAACTACCGACTGGGTGGTACTGTCGCCAATCGTGGCCTAGATGGAACAATAGTGGCCACACTATATTTAACTTGGGACGTAACGGGAAATCCAATGTCCATATTTATAACTAAACCATAATGTATAACTTCGACGTAGTAGAGGGTAAATTAGTTTTGGTTGCCAAGGGGAGCAAAGGAGACACTGGCGCCAAGGGGGAGGCTGGTGCGGACGGAACTTCATTTATCTGGGAATCGGATTATGTAGCGGAAACGGCCTACTCAGTAAACGATGTAGTGTCTTACGGAGGTTCTACCTATATCTGTATTCTCGCCTCTACGGGCAACCTACCTACAAACGCGACATACTGGTCTTTAATGGCACAAAAAGGAGCTGACGGAGCAGATGGCGAGGGAACAGGAGATGTGGTCGGCCCAACAGGAGCAACTGCTGATCATATCGCAGTATTCGATTCCACTACTGGCAAGCTCATCAAAGACGGTGGAAAGACTATCGCTGAATTAGGAGGCGGAGGCATTACTTGGACGGAAATAACCGACAGCGCAACCGCTTCTGTAGATAACGGATATATCGCAAATAAGGGAACTTTACTCACCCTTACTTTACCCACCACAGCAGCAGTCGGTTCTGTCGTAGCAATATCAGGTAAAGGTGCAGGAGGGTGGAAAATAGCCCAAAACGCAGACGAGCAAATAATCTTCGGCAACAAATCAACAACGGTCGGGGTCACAGGTTATTTAGCTTCAGTTAATCAATATGACGCTATCGAGCTGGTGTGTGTTATTGCGAACACAACTTGGCTGGTGACGAGAAGTGTCGGTAACATTGAAATTGTATGAGCGTTCTAGTAGACAGTTGTGAATGGGACAGCGAGGTAGGCAGTGGTTTTTTATACGGAGATAGCGGCTTTAACACCTCCTTCGGACAATCTTTCTTTAACCCCCTCAGCGATAAAAACATAACGTCTTGCAAGTTTGACATAAAGAAATATTTAGTTCCGACGGGTAATGTGTACGCCAAACTTTACTCTCATTCTGGAACCTATGGTACAGATAGTGTTCCCGTGGGGGGTGCGTTGGCAGTCTCTGACCCGATAGACATATCGACGCTTATCGCCAGGGAGTTGGTAGAGTTCACCTTTTCCACTACATATAAAATGTTGAAAGACACGCACTACGTTATACAAGCGGAGTACTCAAATGGAGACTCAGACAGCATGAATTTGTTGCAGATGTTTGTCGGCTCGATCCCTCACGATGGCAATGTTTCTAGGCTGACACCTGGGGGCTGGGTAGGCGTTGCTGGTGATACCGCTTTTTACGTTTATGGCGAAACTGCGGCTACCCTCTCCAACATCTCATCAATCTCTAATATCTCATCTATAACACTATGAAACAAAACTCAATTAATCTCGATGTAGATATAAACGCCGACGGATTTGCTATCGGTGGAGGAACTACCGAGAGAAAGGTCACAGTCACTGGCGGAGATGTCGGGGTAACAGGCGGAGGCGGACATACCGTGACTATTACAGGTGACGCTTCTCTTGAAGGTACTAATACAGGAGACCAAACCCTTTCAAGCCTTGGTGCGGAGCCAGCTAAAGGAGCAGATGACAACTACGTCACAGACGCAGAAAAGGCTGCCCTCCATTCTCACTCCAACAAAGCTACTCTTGATAATATCACGGCTGCTTACACTACCGCCGAAGCAAGTAAGTTGGCAGGTATAGAAGCAAGTGCTAATAACTACACCCATCCAGCAACTCACTCGGCAGATATAATCACGGACGGAACAACCAACAAAGCCTACACCGCAACGGAAAAGACCAAACTCTCAGGAATCGAAGCCAATGCCGAAGTAAACAACATCTCAGACGTAAATGCTACCGACCTCACAGACGGCGGAGCTACTACTCTTCACAAACATTCATATAATAATTTAGACGATAAGCCGACTATTCCGACTCTTCCAGTCAAGGCTTCGGGAGCAGAAATTGACACAGGCACAGATGACGCTAAATTCGCAACCGCTAAGGCTATCAAGGACAGCAAAATTTCTTTCATAGACGGCACGGAAACCCTGACCAACAAACGCATTACATCACGAGTATCTACCCAAACTGATGACGCAACCGCAGTCATAGACACGGACGCTTGCGACCAATACCAACTGACGGCGATTGCTAATGCTACCGAGTTTTCAGTTTCTGGAACTCCGACTAATGGTCAATCACTTATTATTAGATACAAGGACGCTGGCACGGCAAAGGCTCTGACTTACGCCGCTAACACTTTCCGAGTAATAGGGGTGACTCTTCCTACTACTACGGTGGCTAATAAAACAGGTTACATCGGGTGCAAATATAATTCGGCTGACTCTCGCTGGGACGTTCTGGCGGTGGGTTGTGAGATATGATTATGGATAAAAGAATATGTAAAAAATGTGGAAAGGAGTTTTGTAAAAGTATCTTTACCTCTAAAAAAGAGTGGAAAACTAGGCTATATTGTTCTCACAACTGTGCAAACTCAGTTAATAGCTCAACAAGAGTAATGAAAAGTGAAACTAAAACAAAACTATCGAAAGCTAATAAAGGAAGAAAGTATCCAGAAAGGTCAGGTGATAACAATCCAAGATATTCTAAGGTTGAAAAAAATTGTTTGGAATGTGGAAGAACATTCTTTGTAAAAAATTATAGAAAAGATGAGGCTAAATTTTGTTCCAGAGGATGTGCATACAAATATAGGGACAAGGGTATATCCACAGAAAGCGAAAAGATAAGAAGAAACTCAGAGTACAGGATTTGGAGAGAACTGATTTACGAGAGAGATAATTGGACTTGCAGAAAATGTCTTGAACAGGGGGGAGACTTGAACGCCCATCATATAAAAAACTTTTCAGATAATATGGACAAAAGATTTGATACAGATAATGGCATTACACTTTGTAGGAAATGTCACTATACATTCCATTCAATAAACGGCTTCAAAAACAACACCTCAGAACAATTGAAAAATTTTCTGGCGGTGGGATTAGAAGCATAACATAAAAAAATGACAGACATAGCGTTAGGCTCTAAATATACATTCAATAATGCTGATACTGGTTCTACTAATTTCGGTGAGGATTGCGCTTCATTAGACAATAGCCATATTGCTAATATATTCATAGACGATGCTGATTCTTTTAAGATAAAAGTTATCGTAGGAGAAATAGCCTCTGATGGAAGTATAAGTTATGGGAGCGAGGTACAAGTAGGCACTAATACTTTGACGGATACTTCTGTTACTATCTGTTCTTTAGATAGCACTCATTTTGCAGTGGCTTGGGTATATAGTAGCTCATTGTTCGCAGCAGTATGTTCGGTGAGCGGAACCACAATAACGGTGGGTACTATAGTAACTGTTTCTTCTTCTTTGAATGCTGCAAGAGGGGCAAACACGGTAGGAATATGCGCTGTTAACAGTACAAAAATTTTAGTGACATATGTAAAAAGTACTTATTATCTATCTGCTAGGGCAGGCTCTATCGATGGTACAACAATAACCTTGGGCACGGAGGTCAGCTCTACATCTATCTACAATAACCCTACTACTACCCAACATGTAAGAACTACTCCTAAGACTATAGACAGCGACAAGGTCGTGGTGGTTTGCATGAATTCAAACTACTCTAAGATATATGCAGAGATAATAACTCTTTCAGGAACTACCATAACCTTTAATGAGGCTACTGATTTGGGAATTAATGTTGCCGTTCCTATGGAAATAGAGATAATAGATTCTACGCATTTTGTTATGTGTTATTACGTTTATTCTACATATTATAGATGTGCTTTAAGACAATTTTCCGTTAGCGGTAATTCTATATCGTATGTAAATTATGTTAGTGCTTCTATTGAATTATCAAATAAAGACGTTAGTGCTCCAAGTATAACTAAAATAGTAGGTACTGATTATTATATAGCAACATTATGCAACAAAACTGACGCAACTGTTTATTTTTGGATAGTATCCTATGCCGGAGCTTTTACTTTCGGAAATAGATATGATTTAGCAAGTACTAATATAGAAGCGAATGTAAGCAGGGCTTGCATAAATGGAACAAGCATATTGTATTGTTTTCATGATACACCAGATTCTAATAAAGGTAAGAACATAATAGCAAATTATGCGTCTTTGGTGCCCAACACCACTAACTTCTTTCAATTCTTTTAATTTAATATATGGCTTCAATAAAGATTGACAACTTCCCTCTCAATGGAGAAGACTCCCCTGTTTATTATTCAGAGAATATCAAGACTGTGAAAATAGGTGGTAAATATGCGTTGGCAGGGGGCAATTATTCTGTGCCTGTTATAAGTAACGTTTCCGAACTCACAGACCTAACGGATGTTGTTGGGATTACCGACAGTAACAATTACTCATATCTTCTTTGCAATAATGACAAATTATTCTGGTACAAAGATAGCACGCATTACAAGAGCCTAGGAGATATGGGGTCGGCTAGTTTTTATTCAGACATCTTGTCTACCAACATTATTGCTACTGACGGCTCTGTAATAACTAATCCGATACTATTCACCCAACAGCAGAAGATAGGACTTATATATGAAGGAACCAGAACAGGTTTGACAGGTTATGGAACTTCGGAATGGGTGCTTCAAAATGAAGGAATTGACTTCACTAAGATGAATCTAGTGGTTGGCGATGTCGTATATTTCCCGGGATATGGCGTAAGGGGTGTTATAAAAACTGGAGGTATCGCGGCCACCGCCCTTACCCTTACAATGGACTCCTCCACGGGTGCCGGCAGCGACACTATGGATTACGTTTTAGTCGCAAAGC
>Ga0172381_10004208_pt1 | contig 14949 bp, 20 predicted proteins | sample Leawel6488metaG_FD_119754 | JGI IMG/M metagenome (GOLD analysis project Ga0172381, IMG submission 119754) | Leachate microbial communities from a municipal landfill in Southern Ontario, Canada - Leachate well 64-88 metaG | ecosystem: Engineered > Solid waste > Landfill > Unclassified | place...
GATGATGTCAATTGTGACGTCCTGTTTTGCCTTCGCCAATATGGTCCTGAAATCATCATCGGATACATACCGGGGCCAATCGCAGGGACAAATGACCTCATCCCATCCATCGGATTCATCCCCCGACGCATCCCGGACCTGAGAGCCATGACCACTGTAATAGAATACTATGGAATCGCCCGATTTCGCATTGGCCACAAGCGATTTGAGCTTTGTCAGGATGTTGGCCCGGGTGGCCTGAGAATTCAGCAGCGTTGTGCCGGTGAAACCGAGACCGCGCAGGGTACTTTCAGCGTCCATCGCATCATTTATGCGCCCGGATGCGCCCGGATCGTTCATGGATTTGGCCGTGAGTGTGGACTTTCCATCCGCCACATCGTTCAGGCATCCCTGTAGATCGCTACCAGTTCCGGGGTAGTTGTTTATGCCCACTAGGAGATATTTCTTTGTCATGCAGTGTTCCCCGATGTGTTAGACCCGAAGTAGAATCCAAGTATGCCAGTCACGGACGCCCCAACCAACGCGATGAGCCATTTGGATGCCTCGATGGCGGTATCAGATTGGCCGTTCCAGATCAAGAACAGTACTGCCAGCCCCATCAACGCAATCGACCCGCCCCAGATAGCAATTACCGCAAGGGCAAGCGAATACCGCTTGAACTCCTGCAGCTTGTCGAGTGTGGTTAGGAAATCCGAAGCGTCCTTGACCGGTTCAGCCACGGCTTCATCAGTCATCTAGGTGGCCCCGGTCGTGTTTAGGATGCTGGCAGGCAGCGCGGTCTCATTTCCCGCGAAAGCTGCCAAATATGTCTCAGTCGGTCCCAAATCCTGCACAATCGGCCTCAACTCGGAGTAGTAGTGGCCGTAATCTGGCAGGCCGCCTGGATTCCAGTTGGCGATGCTATTTTGGGCCGATAGGTTTTTGGCTACATTCGGGTCAGTTCCCCTCAGATCGATTGCAGCGGATGATATGGCGATGCAAAAGATAAGCGATATCAGAACAAGTTTCATCAGAAGTGTACCCCCGGCCCTACCAGCTTCGTCCTCATATTTCGGATGGCGACTAACCCTAGGCCATTGGTTCCGTACTTGGTTTGCCACTGGTCGAGCGTCAGCATCGGGCCGCCGTTGGCCTCTCGGATCTGATAGAAGTCCTTTCCGTTATTGGCTACCGTCATATCCAGAATCTTCTTATTGAAGGTCACGCCGATGATGGTATCTGATTTTATCAGTTCGTCCGAAGTTTTTTCCTCTCCGGCGGATGTCATCCAGACAGCGCCCAGGTCCTTCTCCGGGGCCCAATTGGGAATCTTACTGTAGCCCCCGGTGGGTAGGTCATGCCCCGGCCCGGTATATTCACACAGGCCATCGAGCCAATTCTCTCCAATTGGAGCATCTGCAATTGCGTTTGGTGTCTGACATACTGGACATATCCAGTTGTCGGCATCGGTGGGCTGTCCATCGAGGACGTAGCCGCATTTTGTGCATACGAATTTTGTCATTTACGAATCTCCTGAAATCGATTTGTGTCGGCGACTATGTAATTTTGAGTGAATTGACTAGAATTTCTAGAGAATCCAAATAAAACGAAATATCTTCGGAATTATACAATTTTCCAAATCCAATCTGCAAATACAAATGGTCGTCGGGGAGATAAGCCGAAGCGGTGACCTTCTGCCACGCCTGATCCGATCCGAGCGCAAGCGCGGTGGTGTGCTCTCCACCATCGACGGAAAGCATTAGCGCGGGCGTTCCCGTAACCGCGCGAATTGTGGCAATGACCGAGATCCAGGAACCGGGCATGACATATAGCGGATCTGTCATCAGTCCGTGATATCCGACTGTTCCCGGGATTTCGGCAACAAGAACACTATATGAACCCGAATAATGGGTTGTGTCTTCTTCGCCAATGCCACATTTCAAGATTTCAGGATTTCCAACCGCGTTCAGTCCAACCGGAGCACCGGCATCCCAGGCGGCTAAATACCGATTTTCAAATATGCTAGCAGTGTTGCATAGATCCCGTCCGCCTATTATCCAAGTACTGGGAGTTCGCGTATTGTAGGCATCGGAGGACATCGAATAGTTTTCTAATATCCCTACATCAGAACCGGCATATATAAGATCATGAATTTGACAATTGCTACTGGCAGAATCTATTTTTATTCCACGTCCGAAAATTCCACCGTGGACTTGGACTTTGTCGCATCCAACCAAATCAAGCGAGTGGCCATGAGCGAAATTCAGATCTGAGTATCTGACAGAATCAAATCGCATCGGGGAAAGCTCAACGTGGGTGCCAACTACATTAAACCCGGTGCATCCGGTGATGTCGAATCCATATACGCTTTGCCCCTCCACCACCCCCCCGACAATGGTATTATCTCCCTCGTGGAATTGGTCAGAAAAGTAGATTCCAGTTTCTCCACCCTCGATGCAGGGATGTTCAATCGTATTTGCATTGCACGCATTATAAGATTCGGGGTGATACTGAAAGCAAATACCCCGTCCAAATCCGGCTGTCTCGTGATCGGCCCAATTGGGCAGGATTCTATTCGTGGTAATGACGGGATTCCTAATATGATTTATTTGCCCACCATGAACATAAATCCCATGCATCGCGGATGGGATATATATATTCTCAAATACGCATCTATGGGCACGAAGTGCATATATTCCAATGCCTGTTTGAGTTCCAGACAGGGCCAAATCTCGAAGGATCACGGCATGAATATTCGCAGAGGGTAAACCCATGTTGATGACATTAGCGTCCTTGGACCGTTGGCGAATCCTCGTACCGAATCCAGGTGAGCCGAATAGCCCGCCACCCGACGACGGCAGGTCAATGGCAGATATCCCGGAATAATCCCCGCTGGAAATATATATGCAGCCATTGGGGTATGCGCTTCTCGCGGCGTTGATTATGGCCTGGTCATCCTCGCCCACCGGACCGCTTGTTATTTTTCGGCCATCGCTACTATGCTGAGCTACAGTTTCCGATCCATCTATGTAAACTATTGCATCACAAATGCCATGCGGGGAAGCCGCAAACCGAGCGGCCTCACATATCGCCCCAAAGTGCTCGGGATTGATTATAGAGGTTCCTGGCGGGGAAGCAACCCGCTCTCTTTCTGACATCTCCAAATCGGCCATTTTGGCAGTATCTGGAGATATCGTTTTCATTCGCATTAGACTACCTTTGCGCCCCAACCAGCCACGGCCCAATCATAGGCGCTTACCATCATCGCTGGTGCCGGATCGGGGAATGCGTCTGCATATGAAACGGTCGCATATCTGCTAGTTCCGCCTGTAGTATTGCATGAAACTTTATCGCTCACACTTGATTTCCATGCCAGCCAATAGCTTTGTGCGTTTAGTGTAACTGGTGTGTTTATTTGAATAGTATTCCAGCTAGGGGCACAGGCGGTTGACCCGGACTCTGCCAATAATGCCCCCGGCGCTCCGGCGCTATCGGCGTATATTGCTACTTTCGCGTTAGAATTGGCAATAAATTTTATTCTTATGTCTACAATGCTACCAGCAACGGCACTGAATTTCTGCATCCTGAGTTGTGTATTCGTTGTGCCAGACGCCGCCCATGTTTTTTCGCCCGTGCCAATGACATTTCCAAGCAGCGAATCTTCAGCGATTGCCCCATTGAACGCGACTAGCCAAGCGTGCGCGGACAAGTGGTTGAGATAATAGATTTTTTCTAATCCAGTTGACGGACCCGCGACATACTGATAGGTTCCACTTGGAGCGGCATTTATCAACCCACCGGAGCCGCCTATTTGCAGAACTATAGGCGTGGCTGCCGTGTAATGGTTTGCGTCAGCGACGACCGCTCGATAGATGGCATCGATGACAGCATCCACACTTGCTTGATTGAGCCGCATAGATGAAAACCCCATATAAGATGCATCAATAGCATTTGCTATCCGCGCGGCGGCGGATGCTGGTATGATGAGACTTCCACTATTCCGAGCTTGGTAGACGCCACCGGCCCCGGATAAGGAAAATCCACCACATTCGCCGCGCCGCCTATCCCTCATTGACATCACAATCAGCTCTGCTCTCGGACCATCGAGAGAACTATTATATTTCCCGGCGTGTCAGCAAACGATATGCCAGAGGACATTAGCTTGAGCTTGATCCAAATAGACGTAGCTCCTTGTGCGCACGTAATTTCCTTTGACAACGATTGCCCATAATCGCCACCATCATGCACCGCTCGGACCATATCGATGGTCCCCGATCCTGGTGATTTTGCACACGCCGATGGGAATAGGATATAGCCCGCACGCTTCGCATATTCGGAGGCTATCTCAGTCCATGAATCGTTATTAGCGGCTACAGTTACATCCGAGTTCCTGAAGAAATGAACCTCGAATTGTGGCGCGATGGCGTTGTTATTTACCGATATTCGCATTTCCCGGATGGTGGCAGAACCACCGGCAACCCTGGCCCAATTGGTGATTTCGACCAGCGCGCCAACCGCGTCATACTGGCTGGTTGCGTCCATTCCAGTAAACAGCGTGTCAGATCGGACGACCGTATAGCCCGCGTCTACCTTGTTTGTGGTGCCTGGGGTGGTCTGGTCTATCTTCGCGGTGAGAGTCCCTTCCACCGCCGTCTTGATGCTATCGAGCTTGCTGATCTCGGTGGTCTGGTTTGCGCTTGTCGATAGACCGGACGGGTCAATCGTGGCTGATATTTCGGTATCCACTTGCAATTTGTAGGTGCCGTCGCCTACGGCAGTGACCGCCAATGGGCGGCCTTCACTATCATAAATTCTCACGGGTTGCGCCATAGTTTTTACCTCCTTCCACCATTTCTATGGACTTAAGCCAAATACTGATAAACTTCGACTGTACCGCCTATATCTGTATAGGCGTCTTTCTTTTTTATGACATAATCAGAAGTTCCGTTTCTGATAACATCATTTAGATTCATTGCGGAATTGGAATAAATTACGTTATCCGTCTTTGTCCATGCGCCGGATGCATTGTAGAAACCGGACTGCTTAAAATCGATTCTGGCATTGATTGCAGTTAAGGTTTCTACAAGGATCGGAGCCAATCCAGAATCTAGGACAGTGATAACCAGGTTGCAATCCAAGTTTGCGGTTACGATTGTGGGTAGCGCGGCCAGGCTTACGGTGCTCGTTTTTCTGCCAGCTTGTGCAAATGTAATCGTCTCCGATCCATTAATCATCAATGTGCCCACACAATCCGCATGGCCTGTAATCACAGAGGCCACTATAGACAGCTTGGAGCCGGTGGCGGGCCATGCCGCTGTAAGTGTTAGGGCACCAGATGAAAGCCCGCTGTATAAGGTCACAGGCCCCTCAGTAACCCGGTAGTCCCCCGATGTCAGGTAATCCTCGATCATGTGATTAGCACCGAATTCTCGATATACTTCTCTAGCAGGCCATATGCCTCAGCACTTTTCAGATCTCCTATAAGGGCCGAACCGGACCCACCAAACGTCTCTGAGAGTGGGCCAATGGAATATGACTTTACTCCTTGGTCCTGCAAGGTCTTTCGCTTTGCAGCGGTTATTGTGGCATAGTATTCTATCAGTGCCAATGCCTCTAGAGCACATGCCAAAAGGACCGAATCCGGCACTGTCAGAGATTCGTATGTGTAATTGTAATTATCCACATTGATTATATTCCCCCATGGACTGGTCTCGTTAGGATCTAATAAGTATTTACGTGGAAATTGCCGGGCCTGTGTATCGAGATATTTCAATCCGGAATAATCCAATCTGTCTATGGCACTAGTCGCCATCTGGATTGCTATTATTTTATTCGGTGTGGTTGCCGCCGTCCATGATGCAGTTCCTAACCGTTTCGCTAAGACGGCGTCGCAAAGTTGAACGGTAGCAAAATACCCATCGGTTACCGCATCATCTGTCATATAACCACCAATCTATGATAAGAAGGGCATCAATCGCCCTTCTTTGAATATTTTCGCTTTTCCTTGACTTCGTCGGCTTTGATCTGCTCGATAATGTCGGGCTTGATCTCAACTGCTTTGCCCCGGCGAATCAACTGATCCGCGATGTTATCGGGCATGGAGTATCTTTCGTTGGGCGAGAGCTTGAGCATTTCCTGGCCCCTGATGACGATATCCTTCATCAGACCCACGTCCCATAAGCGCCATCTATCAGGTAGAGCGTGCCATCTGATATCAGAGATATTCCAGCCGCGCCTGATGTGGTCATGAGCGTTGTTGCCCCACCCGAACCGCCTAACTTATCGGCGCCCGTTGCCGTAACCTTGACGTAATAAGTGCCCGGATCGACGTTTGTAGCTATCTTGTAGATCCGACCCGTGACCGTTGCAGCATCCGGAAGTGTTAGAGTCACATTGGCAGAATGTGCATCTATGCCGTAAGCAGTCTTCGTGCTGGCACTCGTCAGAACAGTATCTACGGTGGTTGATGCATTCACCGAATAAGATAGCGTTCTCGTGAGGGTGGTAGGACCTACCAGGGAAACCGCTCCGGCGCCTGTGGTAAATGTTGTGATACCTGCCCCAATCATGTTGCCATTAAAAGTATTGGTTCCAAGCGGGCTACTATACCCCCCCGTCATAGCGGAAAAGTCCACTGCGCCGCTTCCGGACAGGCCGGTAAGGCTCTTATTGGCCGCGAGTGTGGCATTTTCCAGGAGCTTAATAGGGCTCGCGCTTGCTGTTATGCCCGTGGTGCCCACGGTGATACCGGCTGCCCCGGACTGTGCCAGGCTATAATTGGCATCCTGTGTTATGCCTTTGGTGGTGAGCGGTCCGTTGATATCATACGCCCCGGTTCCAGAGGTAAAGGTGCTCGCGCCTTGCATGGTGTAATTCTTCAGGGTTGCTTGGATCACGTTTCCATTTGCGTAATTGGTTCCGGTGCTGGTATTGAAGAATCCAGTTGCAGCCGCCCAATTAAATACACCATTTCCGGCAATCGCTGTAAAGTCTGATCCTGCCCCGATTGTAGTATCTGAGGTAATCGCGCCGTTTACAACCGTAGTGCCATTGCAATACAAATTGCCTTTGACCTGTGCGTCATTGACTACCTCAAGTGCCTGAACCTTGATGCCGGATTGCGGCCCGGAATTGTAGGTCGGGTTGGGCATAGTCGCGCCTGCTATTCCAACAAAAAGGATAAGCAGGATAGCTAAAGTTGCTATATTTCTCATGTTTTCACCCTTTAGCTCGTGGATAAGTCGTAAATCAGGCCATGGAATCTGGTATCTCCGTAATCCATTCCGAGATGTGCTATCAACTGGAAGACATCAGCACCGCCCGCCTTGCCCTTCGGCTCGACAAACATAGCACCCTTGCCGGGGACAGGGACGCCCCGGATCTGGCACTTGTCCATGTCGGCAATCAAGATGTCATCAGTCCGCATGTATGGAGCGAATACAACTTCCGCCTCAAAGAACTGAGTCATGAGCTTGTTAACCCTGACACCACCCAGACCCGCGCCCGGTCCGCCCACCGGGGACCATCCGTAGAGGTCACTAAGGGCCTGAATCTGGAAGGCCCCGGCAAAGATTACAGGCCTGGTCATGGGAGCTCCCGCATCTGCCATCTTCTTGGATACCTCATCCACCATTGCCTTTGTGAGATCTGCGCCCGCCCCGGCATCAACGGCAGTAAATCCTGCGCCGGTTCCGGCAGTTTCCAATCCGGTGCATATGCCGCCAGTAGCTGTTACGGTGCTGCTGTCCACCCTGGGGACATAGACGCCCTGTAGGCAGGAAAACTCAAAGTCCACCGCCATCTGTTTCATGGCCATTTCGGTCTGGAAATCCAGCTCGGCCTGCATGAATTCCTGTGGCGTGCTGTAGGTTACGCCGGCGATCTTCAGCCTCTCAGCAGACTTGGCATAGGATACGGTGATGTTCCGCTGCATGATCTGAGCGGTGTTGAGCCCCTGTGCCTTGCCGTATGTGGTGGGTGTCTGTGCTCCGGCCACAGATGCATCTTCAGAAACCGCGCCCTGCGTGGCGGCTTCCAACAGAGTGTACTGATCCATTGGATAGGAAAAGCCAGGCGCGGGCTTCATGCCCCGGATGCCTCCCATCATGGACAGGAACGGTGTCTGGTTGGCCCCGATCACGTAGAACGCGCCGAGGTAGTTATCGGAATTATCCGTGTAGGTTATACTTGCATAGTTTGGTGCTGTAACCATTGAGTTTCATCTCCTAAATGTTTAGCATCTTCTGGTTGCCGAGAGACAGCAACTTCTTGGCCAGGACTTCCTTATCGTTCATCGATAGGGCGGCATCCTTGAGCTTGAGGCGAATTTCTGCCATCTCATCGTCTACTGTTTTCTTTCCAGTGCCGGGAGTGTCTGTTATTTGGGTACCCGTGCCCTGTGATTTGCTTTCCGGGAACATCTTCTTAAATCTGAGAATTGCCGTCTCGATATCGTCTTCTTCGCCCGGCATCATATCCAGAAGATCGGATATCGTAACGTCTTTGGGAAGGGCGAGCTTTGCCGCCTCGATGGCAGAACGCTTTTTCTCTTTGAGTTCGGCCTTCTGGATTGCCTTTTCTTTTTCGGCTATGGTATCTTCCAGAGCCCTGAGTTTGGCAAGAGCCTTTTCCTCATCGGATTTCTTGGCGTTTTCTATCTCATCGAGTCGCTTTGCCTTCGCTTCCAGATCAGCATGATTTGCGTACTTCTTCCTTTCCCGATCAAGTCTCTCCTTTACGATTCTGTTGAGATCTTCTTCGGTGAAAGTCTTAGGTGCCTGTTTTTCAACAGTCTCTTCGGTCTTTTCCGCTTCTTTCTTTTCGGAGTCTAGCGTCTGCTCCTTCTGCATTTCTTCTGCCATAATTATTATCTCCCTCTGAAAGGCCAGAGTGACCTGTTACTGTGATGATTATTATTCAAAAAAGAATTGGCATGGGTTAGGTTTTCCCCGTTTCTTCTTCTTTTTCGCCATTTAGAACCCCATCGGTGATGTCGATTCTTCTTTTGCTATCTCGACCGCCTTATCAGTTGGTACACCCAACTCCTCTATCAGATATTGCTTACCGATCTTGCCAGCAAATAGGCCGCTGGCTGCTAGATTTGTTATTCTCTGAGCCTCTTCCATCGGGATCTTAGGCATCGAGTCTTGCACATGGATAGTAATATCCTCAACCGGGGTGCCTTGGTACCTCATGGCAAGCTGAATAGCTTTCTTTGCTTGTGGGGTCATGGATCGTTCAAGGCGGCCACATTTGGCGAGTAATGGGGTGAGCATCAATCGATATGCTGTGCCGGAAACGACTGCCCCTTGAATATCCTTCGCCATCGCGACGGGTGGCAATTCCAATTCATTGAATAGATCCCCTATTTGCCTCTGTATGCTGGTTTCAGCAGGAACCAGGTTGCCGTCCCATGTGACATAGTGGATGTCGGGAACCGGGACATTGGGATCGTGCTTGTAACCGAAGTAGCGCCCGCCTCCCCGAAACATTGGCTTGTGGGTGATGGGGTTGAGTTCCAACATGCCCTTTGGGCCTATGAGATTGGGGTCGCTGTGTTTGTCCAAAACCCTGTCAACCTGGTTATATCGATCTACCAGCTTCTTGGCTATCGATTTAGCAGCATCATTGTAGCTGGATTTCCCATAAACATCTTTGGAAGTGCGGATATTGCTGATCGGAATAACCAGAAATTCGCCCAACCCGTGAGTTTCAATTTCCTGTATGCCAGGAAACTCATCGGAGAAGTTCGCAAACGGCTGCCTTTCCCCTATCAGTTGAGTCTTTTTTGTGGCAGATTCGCCCAATTCGTATACCCTGTGCTCGATATCGTTTTTGCTGTGGATTTCAACTTTCAGATAGCACTGTTCGCCTTTCTTGAATTTGGTTGCCAGCACATGATATTGGACTCTGCGAAGGTTGCCCGGTTCCGAGATCTGATTCCAGATCATAGGGCAATTGGACTGCAAGACTGCCTTGCCGTCAGCATCCTTGTAGATCTTTAGCAGGCCATCCCCGAGACTGTCACAATCCACCATCGCCTCAAATAACGTCTGGTGGAAATCGCTTGCAGCAACAAACTCTTTTACTGCCTTGTCCTCGGGAGAATCCGGTTCTGAGCTGCCTATTAGGATCTTCTTACCAAGCATGAAATCCATGCATCGGATGGTGGACTTCCAGAAGTAGCCCAGCCATGTTTTGAGGGAATCCTTGCCGTCTTCTCTGAGCATCCGGTTCAAATCGGGCCAAATCTCATCGAATTTGTTATCCCTGAGATGTATATTTTCCCGATATTCCGCCACGCGCTCGGTGTCACATGGCCATGGCTGCCCCTCGGTGAACAAGTCTTCTAATTTATTTATGGCCATGTAAACCTCTAAGCGATATTATTAAATTTCTGAGCATGTTTAGCAGCATTAACGGCAATCTTCATAGAGCACTTGTGACAAATATACAGTTCCGGGCCTTCGTATGTAGTTTTTTGCTGGTTATAGGCTTCCAGGGACAGACTCAGCACCTTCACGGCATTGGGAATTTCCAGGGCATTGTTCTGCAAGTCTTTGCCGCAGAAAAGACAAATTCCGCAACCGTGCTTGATTATTTGATCGTCTTCCATGAAAGCACCCTACGAATATTGAACCCTATTCCACAAATACCTGAGCATATCAGGCCCGTCATCGTTCTTTTTTAGCGGTTCATCTTTACCGCGATCCTTTGCCTTGTCATCCCAAACATAATTCATTAGCTCTTCAAACGTTTGCGGGCAACCGGGCCGATAGATGCTAATTTCATGCTGGAATAGAGCCTTTGCCAATGTCTGAATTTCGGCTCCGACATCGGTCTTTATGGCATGCCGGATAATGTCCCGTGAATCTAGGTTGGGATAATTCGACCTAAGTTCTTCCAAGAGGCTAAGGCCACCTCCACCGGAATCAACGTCTACCGCCTCCGGATCTATCTTATTGCAATAACTTAGTATCTCAGTACCGAACTCTTTTGAAAATTCGCTATTGGTCTTATTGCTAGTATAATGCTCTTTGAATAGTACCCACCGTTTCAATGATGCACTATATCCGGCCAATCCCATGGCGGTGGGGTGTTGCTGCCCATAGTCCATCGCGATTATGTAGCGGGAAAAGTCTGTAGGCAGAATATCAAGAACATAACCATCTTTGGGATCGTCGGTTAGGAATGGGTAGATAGCACCGGACGCTGCCGCCCACTCGCCCATGATCCATCGCTTATACCAGACGGTTCCTGGCACATACATGCTAGAAATCCATGCCTTGTAATCATCTGGAAGGTGCGGATTATCCGCCATGGTGAAATGGTAGAGTTTGGCTTTTATGGCTGGATTCTCAGCTCTCTCTATAACCTGCTTATGGAACCAATGGAATTTGCTCTCCGGGTTCATGGTCATGATGGCTTTGGCTTTGCCTACCCGCAGGCGACTTAGAGCCATCATAAAGAAGTCTTCCGGCCATGTGGTTACTTCATCGCCATACCAGGCATATAGGGACTTGCCCTGTATTTTGCTCCGGGATTTGGCATCATTTGCCCCATAGAGCCTCACTTTGTGCCCATAGATGTAGGCCACGTTGCCAGACTTGTAGCAGTTTTTTGCCCCCAAGAAGTCTGTTAGGGGGTCTAGCACGTTGGCCTCTAGGGTCAGTTCCGTCTTGCCAATCATGGCGAGAGGATATTGTTTTGGCGTCTGGCGAATCAACATCGCCCATGCTTCGGAGGATGTAACCGTTTTTCCAGAGGACACGCTGCCCCATAGCGGAAACAACTTCGAATCTGAATACAAGAAGTCTAGGATAACTGCTTCATGCTTAGAGCCTTCGTCTGGAAGTAGCCAGCCTTCATAAAACTCGTTTTCCATTTCGGGTACTCATTTCTGCTATTGCTCTGTCTATGCCAGGTGCATCGTCCTCTTTATCGCCGTTTACCTTCGCGAGCACTTCAACAACCTTAGCAGCACCACTTATGCAGCTTCCGAAAGATCGCAGATCGGGTTTTACCTCTTTGTTTTTGCTTTTTTCGTCGCCTATCGCGATCTTGGCCGCCCGAATTGACATGTCATAGATTTCCTTAGCGCATTTCATCAGATCCAATTGCTCCTTCGCGCCTTTTGTGAGATGTGCATGCTTTTGGAAACCTGCCATCATGTGCCCTTCGTCGCGATGTCTAACCAGTGCCCTCCTACCAAGACCCGTCCGCTGCATAATGGCCGAAATCGATATCCCGTTGACTAGATCCTCATTTATGCGGTGCGGCCCCCTATGCGACCTGATGTAATCACATACGCGGCAGGGTTGCTTTTTTTTGGCCATGATTCTTCCAGTGGCGTTTGTGGTGGTTGGCTAGGGTAGTATCTGTTCCCGCCCCAGGGAACTTCCTGGCTATAGATCGATATGAGGCGCCATCGTCTAGGAGCTGATCGATGTGGTGCCGGGGATAGCGGCGAATGAAGCGACAGACTTTGCAGAGCATGGTTGGGGATAAGTATATATTCCAGTAAAGCCTTATAGGTTTTGGAGTGATATGAGATGGTAACCAACTACGGGAATGTGTTTATTGTGTACTGCCCATACGAACCTATAAGGAAATCTGCCTCTTATGACAGGCACGGGCTTTCGAAAATGGAAGTCATCGATGCCTTCCGGGATTTTGCAAAAGGCAAACACCAGGCAAACCGAATAGAAGCAGATCTATCAGAGCTGAAAAGCTTGCCCGAGGGCACATATTCGATCACCGGAAGACAGAGAGTAGGCCACAGATACTACGGAGAGCTTCAGTGCGGAGAAGAGGTTTTCGCATCGAAAACGATCTCTTGGTAATTACTTTTTTGAAACTACGCGAAAGGGAAATCTAGGGATCATCTCACTCGATCCCCTGGAATGGATAGGTTTCTTAGGTAACTGGTAAGATATCTCCGTTGTTTAACGCCGTCTCGGCTAGAAATTCGCCAAACAAGCCTTCTTGGACCTCATCATAGCCCCAATTCCAGAGGAAGTAATAGGTATCTGATTCCATCCAGGACACACGGCGGAGCTCTTCTCGATAGGCCAACCTACGCCGCTTAGATTTCATGCGATCTTTGCACGAGGGGCAATTCCCACAACATAAGACATGAAATGGGTGGTAAAAGTCTTTTATATGATTCGGTCTATTGTAATATCTGATAGTTCTTGTCAAGGTTATCAGGACAGTTTCAAGGCATATCCAGGCCTTATAATCGCGCACCCGCCCCGAAACTCAGCGGGTAGCGGGCGGGTGTACCTTTGAAGGTATAAGTGGGCTCCATTAAATGGATCAAACCACCACGTCCTTTTGGCAGGATCTTAGGGCTTTAGCGCGCCTAGCCATGCCTCTATCGAAATTCGACATAATCAGAAAAGCCCGTTCGCCCCTTACTTCCTCCCATCTGCTAACAAGCGGCATAATTGTTTTCAGGAGCGTTCTTATAGGGCACAAATGTTATTGGCAAGGGGCAGCCATTCTGGCCGCATCCGCTTGCCTTTGAGTGTCTCTATTAGGACAAGTAACATACGCAACCTGTCTATTTATTCCTTTTGGTATGCTCCAAATTTCGCCGTATCCGATAACATGTGCCACATTCTCCAGTTTTGAATGAATTGTAAGAATATAATTTCCGGCCACACTTGCAATGGGTGACCATTGTTCTGACATTCATTATATAATCCCAAAGAATTTATTCCAATTAAAGAAATGCTGATGATTTGTAGCCGCTTCATGCGGCTGGCAAGGACCGCAGGTGACAAAATCGCGGGTAGATATGGCGAGTTCTGCTAAGTTATCATCGTCTTGCCACATGAAAACCTCGATAAGGTGTATAAAGGGTAGAAGCATCAACCATGCTTCACGAATTTTGTATAATTTCGCAATTTCACGGATTTAGCATTCTCTGATATGGTCGGTGTTTGAATCGGTAAATACAATTTAAGCTCTTCCTCCAAACCACGAATCGTTTTTTGATCTGCCGCGTGCTGTTTATTCAATTCTATTATATGGCTTTTAAGATCGCGAATTTCGATTTGTTCTGCTGAAAGACCGAAATCAAATAACTCATCGAATCGATCACCGCTTAGATAATAACTTCTAAGGGCAACGATCATTGAAGGAGTTAAATCAAACCATTCACCGTTTAACCTGTTCCTGGAAAACATCTTATGCAAATAATGTTCTAATGAATGGGGGTCTTTGCTTTGGATCGATGCAACCAAAATCAAGTTTATTGGAGAACATGTATTTAGATCACAAATCCTTTTATCAATATCAACCGCCTTGCCAATCTTGATAACCGGATGTGCTGCTCTCCACAACGCACTTTCATGAGTGACGATATAAACAAATCCTTCTTTCATCTAAGCATCTCCGATATGCTCCGAAATTATCAGTAGGTCAGGCACGTTCGGATAGCGTGCTTTTCAGGAGCTACCTTAGACCCATTCACTATTATCACATGGGTATTTAAAGATATCGAAGTCTGCTCATATCGATAAAGTATTCAAGAAGACTCTTGGAGGGTGGTCTTTAGCCGCGCCACCTGCGCCTAAAGCGGTACTCTGCAAAAATTGCCTATGAACTTCCCATAACCACGGTGTTTTTTTGTTTCTGATATCGGTTTTGTTGTTGACTCATTCCAAATCTGACAACTGCAATGAGCATATCCCCGTGAGTCATAACGAATTATCTCATCACATTTAGGACATTTGATACTGCCCCTGGGCATCTTGAATATGCGATGGGATTTGTATAGTGGATCTTCAGCAAATACTTGGACAAAATCTGCCTTCCATGCTTGACCCACTCTGCTAACATGCCCCGAATGGGCAGCTCTTCCTCGCGGTTGATAGATGTCCACGTGCTTATATAGTATCTCATTCTATTTATAGATATCTATTGGTAGTTAGCAAATATGCTTACTATTTAGAAAAAAGTTAA
>Ga0172381_10004209_pt1 | contig 14949 bp, 10 predicted proteins | sample Leawel6488metaG_FD_119754 | JGI IMG/M metagenome (GOLD analysis project Ga0172381, IMG submission 119754) | Leachate microbial communities from a municipal landfill in Southern Ontario, Canada - Leachate well 64-88 metaG | ecosystem: Engineered > Solid waste > Landfill > Unclassified | place...
GGATCTGAGTTTATGGAGATTTTAGAGGTCCTTAGAATCATATTCGGGTCGGTCTTCGTCCTTTTTCTTCCGGGATTAGTCTGGACGTTCGTATTCTTCGACAAGGATGAGATAGATGTGATCGAGAGAGTGGCTCTTTCTTTTGGCCTGAGCATTGCATTGGTGCCGTTGATAGTGTTCTATTTGAACTACGGATTCAGCCTAAAGATAAGCTTCGTGAACACATCATTGACAATTATCGGGATGATTGCTGCAGGAATTGTTCTTTATGCTGCGAAAAAGAAGCTGAAAGCAAAAAAGAACATCTCGGCATTGAAGCCTTAATTGAGCCTTATATTTTGTATGTACAATTAATGTCCATGAAGTGGCTCTAGACATCCGAGAATGGGCAGTAGCCATGGTAATCAGAACCCTCTGGGCCGAATAGAGCACTACGCTGGCGGGCGGTGCCTCAAAAGCCTCCGCAGCCGCTCCACGTCTCTCTGCTTCACTTCTCCCATCATAAAAAGAATGGCCATATAAAGCATACCTGCCGCAGCATAGCCAAGAAGAAGGGAAGCTCCCTCCAGATCCGCGAAGGAGATTGCGACGTAGAGGAGCAGTGAGGCCAGTAGAATCTTCGCCACTGAAGCTGCAGAGGTGAGAGACTCGTGCCTCCTGTAGACGTAGCCCGCAGCCAGTACGAGGCCTAAGGCGCTAGATACACTTGTCGCCCCTGCTGCACCTGTCATCCCCCAGACGGGGACCATGAGCTGGTTTAAAATGACATCCATCGCAAGGATGACTATGCTAAAGAGCATGGCCACCAAAGGCCTCCCCGAACCGCTTATTATGGTAGTCAGAAGAGAGAAAACGGCAAAGATGCTCGCCCCAATGATCAGCACCATTAGGGCTTCTCCAGCTGGCCGGTAAGATTCAGAGTATATTAGGGATACGAGAGAGCCAGAGGAAGCGGCTACCATAAAGGTCACGGGCACTATGAAGTAGAGGGTGTAGCGCAATGACTCGCTGATGTACTCGCGGATCTTCTCAGGTCGGCCAATGGATGCAGATACGGCCGGGAAGAGGGCGAGCGTGACTGCGCCCATTAGTGTGTACGGCACCTTGGCGATCATTGACGCTGCGGAGTAGAATCCCACGATCTCGTTCTCCATGAGGACCCTCTTTACGAAGAATAGATCAAGGCTCATGATCAGGTTAATGGTAACTGAGAATATTATTATGGGCACGGCAAAGTCGAGAATCTTCTTGAGGGGGAATGCCTTCCCCCTGAAGGCGCGAAAATCCATAAGGTAGATCCCGGCTGCTAGGGGAAAAAGAGGGGCTAGCACGAATCCCAGGACGGCACCCCACGCAGATAATCCCATCAGGACAAAAGAAAATATCATCACTGGCTTAAATATGTCATACAGCAGCATCAGAGCGGCCTGCATCTTATAATTTCTTACGCCATTATAATATCCTCTAATCATCATGAATAGAGCATACCCCGGCATCATCATGGATACGAGCCGGATAAATGGTGTGAGAGATAGATCATTCAGAGCTTTTGCCATCACATCTGCTTCGAAGAATAGCATAGAGGATATGGCGACGCTCAATATCAGTGAGATGCTCAAAGAGGTCCTCATCACCTCCCCTAATTGTTCTTCATGCTCGGAGATGTACTTCGAGGCGGCGGTGGGAAGACCCGTTGTGAGAAAAAGGTTGAAAACTGTTGCGATATAGATGATCACCGAGTAGATTCCGTAATCCGCAGGGCCCAAGTATCTCCCCAGGCCAATGTGTATCAGGTATCCTGAAAGGATGAATGCAATCTGAGCAATAAGAAGATAGGTTGTTCCCTCTACTAAACCTTGGCGCGCCATTCATGGTGGAAAATCTCTCGGGATGTTAAATGCCTTGCGCCGTGAATGAGCTACGGATGTTCTGTATATATACTCAGTAATATGACTAATATATAATAAAATTGGTACATATTAAGTCTGCAAGTCGGGCCAGAAAGCAAAGGGTTTATACAGGATAACCAGTTAGGCGAATGGGGGTCGGCTGTAATTAAGATGGCCTTGATGACCTTCGAGCTATGCATTCCAATAGTTATGGGCTAAAAGAATAGCAAGTGATGCTCGGATTAAGCCTTGAGATTGGCCGGAACAAGCAATTGGAGCAACATACATGAAGGTGACATTGATTGGTACACTTCCCCCGATTAAGGGGATATCTCCTTATTGCATGGAGTTGCTCAAATCAATATCCCAAAAAGCAGAAGTAGAGTTTATCGGCTTTAAGAAGCTCTATCCTGATTTCCTTTATCCAGGAGGGACCGCGGTCGCAGACAAGAGCTATTCCATCCCCTATTCGAAGGGGGCCGAAATAAGAAATATATTGTCCTACTATAACCCATTTTCCTGGATATGGGCAGGGATAACCGCGAAAGGCGATGTTATTCATGCACAGTGGTGGTCACCTGTTCTGGCTCCCGTCTTTTTCACGATCATGGTTATATGCAAAGCCAGGAAAAAGAAGATTGTCCTAACCTTGCATAATATCCAGCCGCATGAAAAGAGCATGATCACTAATTTTTTAAATAAAAGCATTCTGACGTTGGGGGATGCATACATTGTTCACAGCTACAAGAATAAGGAGACTCTCTCTAAAGCTCATGGAATTAGCCAGGACGATGTATCGGTCATCCCTCATGGAATCCTGAGGCCTTCGCCCTTAAATGGCGTTTCTACAAAAGATGCCAGAGCCTACCTCGATATCCCGCTAAACAGGAAAGTGCTTTTGTATTTTGGAAACATCAGGCCTTACAAGGGTCTGGACATATTGCTGAGAGCATTAGCGTATGTGAAAGATGATGTGGACGACGTGACCCTCATAATTGCAGGCGAGCCCTGGACAGACTGGGCAGATTATGAGAGAATAATCGAGGAAAACGGCCTCGATCCTTACATCATAAAAAGATTAGGATTTGTGCCGCCTGAAGAGGTCGAATACTACTTTCTGGCTTCTGACGTCGTAGTCTTGCCCTACAAGTACTTCGAATCTCAGAGTGGAGTCGGAGCTCTGGCACTGCCTCTGAAAAAGCCGCTAATCGTCACCAATGTAGGCGGTTTAACCGATTTCATCAAGGATAGAAGGGCAGTGGCAAAACCGAACGATGTAATGGATCTGGCGGACAGGATTATCCTAGCATTAAAAGATGATAATCTGATCCATAAGCTATCTCTGGATTCCGAAGATCTGGCTTCAAAGTATGATTGGGATAATATCACGGAAAAAACGGTTGAACTATACGAGATGGTGAGCCATGGGAGATAGCTTTAGATCTCATTCTATTGTTCTTCTGATTGCAGGCCTGGTGTTCTTCCTCCTATACATCCTGCTATATCCACGGCCTGAGTCCGTTGATGATATGGGCGGGCACCTCATTTATTTGCAGGATAACATAGGCATGTTCTTCATGAAATACTATGCCGAGACAGGGTGGCTGAAATACCCAGTACCTTATTATAATATGCTTCCCCTTAATATATCTGTTGCCTTTACCCCAACAGATGGGACCCAGTTTGGAGGTTATATCGTTCCCAAATATTCCTTGGGAATATTTCTGGGTTCAGGGGCATTAGCATCATTGAATGCGAATATCCTCTTAATTCTTATCCCCCTTGCTACTGTGCTCTCAGTGATCTGCTTATATATCTTAATTAGGAACATTTTTGGCGATAGGATTGCGTTAATGTCCGCACTCCTTGCCTTTATCATACCTCCTGTGGTGATTCACGGCTCGCGGTATTGTACAATCGGGGTAATTCCCTCCATTCTCTTCATGCTTTTAGGATTCATCTACTTCAAGAGGATGCTTAAAGAAAAGTCCTGCAGGGACTGTTTCTTATCTGTCCTTTTCCTAGCGACTGCTGCCATTAATAGGTATCCAGATGCGATCTTTATTGCACCTCTCCTTCTTTATATACTAATTGCGGACAGGACGCCCCTCAAGAACGGACGGCTGTTAATTACAGGCGCCTTCACCTTCCTCTTTGTTTTCTCTCCCATACTGCTGCTAAATAAGGAACTATATGGCAGTCCCTTTACTAGTGGCTATCAATCCACGGCTAATGTAATTTGGAGCACAACGCCAACCCCGGGTCTTGCTCCCTCCAATATACTGCAATATGTAGTATCTTTTTTGGGCTTTGATATAGAATTCTTCCTCAGCTATATAAATATGTATTTAGTGAATGTGGTCCCTCTTCTCTTTTTTGGATCTATAATCGGTTTCCTATATATTTGGCGTACCCATTCAGATAATATGGCGAGGGCCTATTGCCTTTACATGGCGTATCTATTCGTTGCTATCTTATTATTCTATGGGGGACGCATAACCGGTGGATTCAACGAGTTTACCATAATGGCATCATTCATTCGTTATTCTCTGTTGTTTTACATATTGATGCTACCTCTATTTGCGGTAATCTTGCGCAGATTCGCGTATACAAGCAAGAAGGCCGCCGTCCTTTTTCTATCCATATTCATCATCCTCTGTACGGTTAACTCGGTGACTCTACAAAATGGCATCTATGATAGATATAATAGCCTAGGGACGAATGAGGGATTTTACAACTCCGTTATCAGAAATACGGAACCAAATTCTGCAATAATAGTCCTTAACGAGGATAGACTGCTGTTCCCTAGCAGAGCAGTTTTACTAGCGCCTTATTTGGGAGTTAATTATACTAGCTTGGATTTGAAAAAGCAATCCTTCTTCAAACTTCCTCTAAATCTCACGGCCATAGCCCAGAAGGCGGGTTATATGGCCAATATGGGAATACCAGTTTATATTGTGGAGAGAATTGTCGATAAGGATTTTAAATCTGCCCTATACAATAACGGTTATAAGCTAAAGGTGATTGATCTTGGGCTAGGATACAATAAGCTATATAAGCTAGTTGTAGCTGAGGGGGAAATTCACCTCCCTAAAGCATGAGTGCTTCCAAGGAGCAAAGGATCTTAGTAGAACGGTTGAGGCAAAATGAGGCTATCTTTAACAAACAATAAGTTATTCATCGATCTGACCATAGTGGCATTAAGTTTGCTTATCGGGGCCATCGAGTACATCTTAATAACAAAAGTCAATGAATTAGTCGGATTCGATAATATATTCTTTATATCATTAGCTGTTATGTCTACCTTTATCGGTATCTTCCTTGTATTCATGAATAGGATATACCACAGATTTTTATTTGCGGGACGAAACCAAATCATGCTGTGGTCCTCAGTGACCCTTTCTCTCTTTGTTATATTATCTAAATTATTAAATAATAATATTGGCTATCTGATTCTGATCTCTTCAGTCTATTCGGTTTTTCTATACCTATGTATTTATGTAGGTTCCAGTTTAAAGCACAATTCTAGCACGTATTTGAGCTTAATTGGAGGAGTTTTTGGTGGTTGTCTTGCCGGGGCATTTATTGGAAACATATATCTTCTTCAGGTCAGATCTTTACTGGATGAAGGCTATTTCCTATTATTGTGTGCTATATTAAGTATGATCGGAGCGCTCACTGGCGTTATCCTATCCTTACCAGTGTCAAAGAGCATAGAATTGCTCCATTATAGCGTACAGAAACAGGCATATTTAAACAGATTAAATAAATTTATATTAATATTTTTCGTTTCTATTATTGTTCTTCTTCTGATGATAAATCTGAACAATTTTTGGAATAATTTAGACATAAATCAGCCACAGATCGCGGGTGCCTGCGAAGATAATCCATTTATATATTGCAATATTAGCGATAACATAATAGATTACGATAACTCGAACCTAGATAAGTGCAATGCTACAACAGATATAGTAAATTTCCTGGCAGCCAAAAACAACAAAACCATAGATATTCTCGGGAGCTTATATCTATTGTCAAAGAATGATGCCTCGGGAAATAGCTTCAAAGAATCCCTACTGAGAGACGCAAATAATGATAAGTATATAGGCACAGAGGGCGCAGATAGCAGCTTCAAATTCTGGCAGTTTGATGCCATGATCCGAGGTTATTACTATCTTGAAGCCTTGAAAAAGAACCCACATTTATTCAATGCATCGGAGAATAAGATCCTCTTAGAATGGTTCCGGAGGATCAACGATGAGGCTTTTAAGGTGAGCTGGGTTGATCTGGTATATGGCCTGGAAATGAAGAAAATACCCGATGGCCCCTATGCAAATCAGGAAATCGGCATTGGATTATTATCAGTTTTGTCTGAAATAATGAAGGACGAGTACTTAGACATCTACACGAAAGATATGGACTACATTAACGCGACCGCTAGAGGGTGGAAGTACAATTTCCGTAACCCTGATGATGGAATTGTATATCATCAATCAACCTGGATTAAGAATGCCTATGTAATGGCAAGATATGGCCAGCAAGAAGGGCTAATAGGTAACAACAGCAGGAGATCGTTTGAGTGGATTTTGCTTCAGTGGCCCCCGAATGGCATGTCTCCCGCATATAACATGCCCTTTGATTATACGCCCTATGACGTGATGTTTCTCGGATCCCAAATATTCAACGATGGACGATATTTGTGGTTAGCTAACAAAATGCTGAACGACGAAATGCTCAACTATAATAGAACCGCTGACAGCGTATTGATGACCGGCTCGTTAAACGACTCCCTGGTTCCAATAAAACCAACCGTTGGATCCTGCTATATAGAAGGTACTACCGGGCTCGCCCAGAGTCCAGGGCTCTTGAGGCCGGATAAAATTGTGCTAAGAAATGGCTGGAATTACGATAGCCTTTATGCTCTGTTGAACTTGAGGTTTTCTGGCTGGCACTCGTATAAAGCTACTAATTCCCTTGTTACTGTAATGTATGGGAAGCCATTCATAGTGGAAGGCCTGTCCTATAAGCTGTTCTCATGGCTACCGCGAGGTAAGGCTGTCTTGAGAGATAAAAAAATAGATAGATATGATTTAAATACCTTGCAGATAAAAAAAACAGGTTTCCAAGAGGCCATCTACGAAATAACCGGATTTGATTCGCCCTGGTTCCAGGATACACCTAGGTTTGCCGATGTTGTCCTCATAAATACCACACCGATAGCTGATTATTCTATGACGAAAGTATCTGACTGGCATGGGTGGGACCATTACAGGACCATGATTTTAGTAAAAGATGAGGGAGAGCCTTTTTTAATCGTAGCAGATTGCGCCAGGAGCTTATCTCCTGGTGAGACTCGTATTACCTGGCACCTCAAGGGAAATGCTACCACATATGGTCCATCAGTTATGCTGACGAATGGAAAATATAATATGACAATATATAACCCATCATTGAATAAATCTTATGAGGTAAAAAGCTATTCGGAGAATAGGAGCGATGTTGCCTGTGAGATCCATGCGCCGGATCTCTGCCTGCAGACTATCGCCCGGAATACCTCTGAAGCCAATTATCTCACGATCATGTTTCCAGGAGGTAACAGATACTTAATAGATCATGATATCAAAGAGCAAGGCATATTGAAGATAAACTTATCAAGAGAGTACTGTACATACGGCATTAAAATAGATCCTCTAGAAGGAAGGGTAGACATCGAAAAACGTAATTGATTGACTCTAATATTATGCCACTGCTGCCTTATTACAATATATACATCATTGGTGACATCTTCGCTTTCGGGATATGGTCGTCAAAGATTGAATTGACATCCCTAAGTAATGCCCCTACGCTCAAGGTTCAAATTACGTTTCTCATCACCTTAACCATCGCTGTAAAGTTGCACAAGATATTAGAGTAGGCTTGGTTTGCCAGAGGACAATGGCAGTTCTCCAATCTTATATATTCACGTACTTCCTTCGCCCTCTCCGACTGCCAGATCTTCATAAAATCATAATTCGCCTCAGGGCTCCGCAGACTTCCCATCGGCTTTTGGTAGCCAAGAACACAGCAAGGCCATACTTCTCCATAAGGATTTATATGGACATTGGAAATACCTGCATAACAGGGAATAACCTGTTTCTTGTACCTGAGTGTCTGAGTGACAATGTCATAGTAAACAAGGCGAAAGGCTTGTGTGTATCTCGATAATGCCCCTTTGGACTTGAGGTCTTTCTTTATTACTGAGGAGAAATACCTCACAGCATTCTCATACTGGTCAGCTGATGGAGTAATGGGATCGGATAACGTGAACAGCTCAGATCTTTGCTCAGCGATCTCATTGATATAGCTATCCACGTTCAGTTTATGTGCGTAGTCCGAGACCTCTTCGATGTCGTCGACGTTGAACCTGGAGATCACTGTGCCAAGGTTAACGTCCAGGTTCGAATACTGCTCCTTCAAACGCTTCAGGCGATCCAGGGTTTCTAACACCTTCTCGAAGTTTCCCTCTCTTCCTCTAATGAAGTCGTGCTTCTCACCCACACCATCAAAAGACGGCTTAATAGTAAATGGAATTTTGCTGCAGTTATTCTCTTTCATGATCTCCAATATCATCCGAGTCTTTTTCTCAATCAGCTTAGGTGCCAGAGCATTGGTCGGGGTGTGAATTACTCCTGGCGTCAGATATTTGCAGGCAAGATCCACTATCTCTGCCAGGTCTTTGCGAAGAAAAGGCTCACCACCACTTATATTGAAGAAATAAATATGACCAATGCTCTTAAATATCTTTTCTATCTCATCGATCTTGAGCTCATTCTTTTTCAGCTCAGGATTATCTCTGTATACCTTCCAAAGGTTGCATGTCTTGCAGCGAGACTGGCACATGTTGGTGACAGAATAGGTTAGGGTGACCGGCATAGGCGGCTTTATAAGCCCTTCTCTGGCCATCCTAAAGGCCATCACTTTGGGTAAGAAACCACGTACATAAGAGGCGGTGGACATTTAGGTTACACCTTCGCTGTATACTAACTCAGCCAGCTTTTCGATGTTCAATTCGGCCATCTTAAATATAATTTTATTTTTTTGGTTTATCGTTTCCTTTATCGATCGCCTGTTTAACCAGACATCATCTATCATATTGATCAGGGCATCCAATTCAATGTTATCTGACGGATTTTCTGCGTGCAGTATGTACTTTTCCTGGCCGATCTGCTCCATATAAGCTTTGCCCTTAGATGCATAGTTAATATCGATCAACGGTATGCCTGATGATCCGCTCAGAATCAAGGAGTGCAGTGGAACTGCCACTAAGAGTTCTGCCAGGGAGAACAGGCCTTTGATCTCCTCGGGCTCATAGTCGCCACGTATAAGAAAAGCCTGATTCTTGTTCTTCATAATTTGGATGATCTCCATCGAGAACGTATCATCCATGGCGGATAACTTTTCCCCTTTATACGCAGGGATAAAGAGCACATCTGCTCCATACTTCTCGATTACGTAATCTGCAGCCTGAGCGATGATCTGCTTGAACTCCTTAATCTTCTCATGATATTCGAGGGGCAGTAGCCCGAGCTTCTTCCTGTAACTGAAAGGAAGAACGCTATGAGTCCTATGAAACACGCTTCTCATGGAGAAGGTCACTTTAGGCCTTCTAATGTCGTATACTCCTTCTTTAGCCAGGATCGCTTCCGCCCTTTCTCGATGGCAAGGGACAAGGTTATTGGCCACATCAGCGGCTTGAATTATCTCAGGCTTATTGATTCTCATATTGGCCAGCATCTCCGTAGATTTGGTGTCCCTGGTGGTAATCAGGTCGAACTTGTTCATGACCAAGCGAGAGAGAAGCTTGCCAAAGGATGTGATTTCATCGTCCTCACCTATGCCAACACCATAGGCTACCACCTTTTTTCCCAGGATTTTGGCGATGGAGGGCCTCATCAATATGTAAGGTATCATTGCCAGGGATGATTTGTCTTGGATCAGCTCTCCACCTCCTACGATTAAAACATCGCATCCAAATATAGCACTCAGTGTGTTCATTGCTCCCCTGACGCCACCCAGAGGAACTGCCAAAACATTGAAGGTCCCTTTGGTGTAAGCGAGATCGCTGGAGAGGACGGATATCTCTGCATCTGGTATATGTTCTCTTATCTCCTTGAGCATTTGAGAGAAAATTGCCCTCTCACCCAAGTTCGTTCTTATGCCCTCGAATTGTGCCTGGTTGGCTAGAAATATCCTGGGTCCACTATCATTTTTCATATGCATCCCTTCGTGGTAGTTATGGCCTTCTCCGGGCAGCTGTAAATGCACTTAAGGCACCTTAACTCCTGGCAGATATGTCGGTTTATTCTTATATCATTCACTAGCACAATCGCATTTGCCGGACAGATCTTTGCACATTCACCGCATAGAGTACATTTTCTTCTATCTATTATTGGCCTCACGCCGAAAAACCAGTGGAGAGATGGAATTAATGACCTATTAGCAATCTTTGAGTAGGCTAGATCCGAGGCGTACAATCCCCAAAAGAGCAGATTATGTACCTTATGCCTGATGGTGCTCTTTCCCCCCAAATTTGCCACGCAGCCTGGAGAGTAATCTCCGAGTGCCTGGATATCTCCCGTGTAGCCTAGCTCCTTTCTGGCGATGGATATGTGCTGTATCCTCCCAGGATCAATCCCCATCATTCCACAGCAAATGGTATCTACAGCAGTGCTGTTTCTGCCAGCAATAATGTAATTTATATCCTTCGTCTCACCAAAGACAGCTCTCCCGCTCATAAAGCCCAGGCCGTCCACGATGCTGATATCTGGATGTATTTTTTTATTAATTAAAACGATACCTTTTGATAGATCGCTGATGTGAATCCTCCTTCGCGTGTCCCTGTGGACGGCGCCGATAAGGTTCTTTAGGGCTAAGGATACCGTTGTCACTGAATGCATCTTCAGCTTGGGGATATTAATTAGCTTATCGCATTCGAAAAATACCTTTGGTACCTTCAATGGAAAACCGTCTGCCTTCACCTTGCAGAACTCCCCTTCATCAAAGTTAATTATACGGACATCGTTATCTATTGAAAACTGGCGTAATCCTAGGATTTCGAAGGTGTTTCGGGTGTTAAACTCAAATCCAGCGCTCTCTCCTATAATGGGCGTCCCTCCGCACCTTCTTACCTGATCCACCACCTCTGAGAGAAGGATGAGATTGGTAGTAGCCTCGGGGAAAGGTGCAACGAAGTTGGGTTTTATGAGCACGAGGTCGCCTTCCTCTACGATGCAGCACAATCCCCCCATCATAGCTAGCATAGAACCGACGGCCTTTCGGATTTTGACGTCCTCTCTCTCACATTTGACAACGAATACTTTTTCCATGTGGCCGATCCCTCATGCCTTTTTGCCAACTAGATAAAATATATGCGAATATATATATTTCAACAATAATGGTATGGGAAGTCTTTCCAGGAGGTACAGGCCTTTTACCCAGTTGGGGGCGCCCACCTTAACACAGCTTATATATGGCACTTCCCAGTCCACGCAATTGAAATCCTTGTTGGACTTATGAAGCCTGATATCCCTGAAGCCTATTGAATCCGGCCAGGGAGGACAATCTACCACTCCCGATTCTACGACCTTTAAATAGTTTCTGGCGAAGAACTTTTTTAGGAAAAACGGGGAATTATATGAGATATCTCCGTGGGTCCAGGGAACTTTCGCATATCTATGAGCGAACCTGTGCATGGGAAACCCTATATTGAGACGATTTACCGAGAAGATGGAGACGTACCCCCTGGAAAGCCGCGTCATCTCCCTGATGAGCAACTCTTTCTCCGGATAAGTTGGGATAAAGGCGAAATTCCATACCATATCATAGCTTTTTGAGGGGAGATATGTGTCGTGTAAGGAGTCTACCTCAATGAACTCCACATTTTCCTCGACACCCAGGTCCTTATAAAAGCGCAATGATTTGCTGTTGCCGTTGACTAGAGTAACTTTGCACCCCGCAAGAGCCAGATCTAAGGAATAGAGCGAAGGGGCAGCTTTTGCGCCTCCCGCCGGCATCTCCAGAACCGTCTTTATCTTGTACTTGTCCACAATCTTATTAAGACAATGACCTAATGCATAACGCTCGTAGACCACTCCGAAAGGCTCAGTCTCTGCCATCTATCCTCTAGATCAAATTGTTATCTCGATAATAATTTACAGTTCTCTTCAAGCCTTCCCTCAAGGTTATCTTGGGGTTATATCCAAGTTCCTTGCGTGCCTTTGAGCAGTCGCAAGAATGATTTGCAGTGAGACTCACAATGCGATCTCTAAAAAGCGGCGGATCGATTTTAGATATCTTTGATAACCCTTCAAAAGCCACTGCCGCAATCAATGCCAACCCGTTGGGTATATGTCCCGGCGTCTTTACTCCTAGGGCCTCAGAGGCAGCCTCAACGAATTCATTCATTGTATAAGGCCTTTCATCGGATATTATATATATCTCTCCAATCGCTTTATCGCTCATCGAAGCCAGCAATAGGCCATCTACCAGATTGTCAATATATACCCAACTGGTCTGGTTTTTTCCATCACCTATGATCCTGAAAAGGCCTCTCTTGATCATCTTCATCATTTTAAGCTTGTATCTAACCTCGCCGGGTCCATATACCATGGTGGACCTGACTATGGTAGAAGAGATACCGAAGTCCTTCATGTACTTCAGAACAAGTTGTTCACCATCATATTTGGTCCTGGCATAAGGAGTTGAGGGATTGCATGTCGAGTTTTCGTTGGCACCGTATGTGACATCACCGATAACCGCTCCGCCGCTAAGGTACAGGAACTTCTTGACACCATTGGAAATAGATGCGTCCAGCAATCTTCGGGTTCCCTCGACATTTACCTCATATAGATCGCCTTCGCAGATACCCGGCCCCCCCAATAGCGCAGCCAAATGATACACTATTTCAATTTCCTTTGTCGCTGTAACCAACGAAGATTCGTCCTTCAGGTCGCCGTAGACTATGTCAATATTATATTTATTAAATTTCTCGGCTTTCTGGAAATCTCTGGCTAGAACTCGCACCTCGTAGCCACGAGATAAAAGTTCATGCACCAGGTGGCTGCCAACAAATCCAGTTGCACCCGTAACTAAAGCTTTCATTGGATAACGCCTTCTGTTGAATCAAATAAATATGTATGGCTCCTCGCTATTTGATCGTGGGTGAAAGTTACTGGGAAATCGATTGCATGAGTTCATTATGTCCGTTGACATTCATTGTGTTATTTGCTGGCGCTTTTCAGTAGCCTACGGACAGAACCTCATTGAGTAATGGCATTCGTGAACGGACCCAAACGAGTCCCAGGTCCCGCTGCAGGAATCAATCCTTGCGTAATCTCACCAGCAGATGCCCTCCTTATCTTGACAGGAAAGCATCCGCCGTCCCTCTATTATTATTCGCGAATGCATAAGCTCAAATTCCTTATCAAGTTTGCTGAATTCCGGCCATTCCGTCATCACCAGACAGGCGTCCGCTCCACGCAAAGCATCTGCCGCACTCTGGCAGTACTCAATATCCGGAAAGATCCTTTCCATGCCCTCGGATGCCATAGGATCATAGGCAGCCACATGGGCACGGCCTTCCCTGAGCGCCCGGATCACGGGAATGGCTCTGGACTCTCGCACATCGTCTGTTCCATCCTTGAATGCCAGCCCAAGGACTGCCACTCTTTTGCCTTCAAGTTCACCTATTCGGCTTTGCAGCAGCTCTACCATCCTCGCAGGTTGTCGATCGTTCACCACCATGACCGAGCTGAGCAGAACAGGATCCTCTCCGAGGTCTTGGGCGAGCTTAATTAATGCAGCAACATCCTTGGGAAAACAGCTCCCACCAAATCCAACACCTGCATTCAGGAACCTGGGGCCTATCCGGCTGTCCATCCCAACTCCTTGCATAACCTCGTGGACATCGATGCCAAGTCTCTTGCAGACATTGCCGATCTCGTTTGCGAAGGAGATCTTGGCCGCGAGAAAAGCATTTGAGGCATACTTGGTCATCTCCGCAGATTTGATCCCCGTTCGGATGATCGGCGAATTAATCCTTTGATATGCCGATTCGACCAGATCTCCAGCCCGTTTGTCCTGGCTGCCAATTATGATCCTATCCGGATTCATGAAATCCTGGACTGCCAAACCCTCTCGAAGGAACTCGGGATTCATGGCAAACCCAATCTCATCCGGCTTCCTGCCCGAGTACCTCAAAACGGCAGGAATTACAATCTCCTCGGTGGTGCCTGGCGGGACCGTGCTCTTCACCACCACGACGTGATAGGCGTTGCGATCTTTTTCTGAGCCTCCGTCGTTTAGGGATTTTCCAAGGGATTCGCTTGCTGAAGCGACCATCGATAGATCTAATCGTTTATCTGCGCTCGATGGTGTGCCTACACAAATAATCGACATATCAGAGCCGCTGATGCCGTCGTAATCCGTGCTTGCATGAAGATTTCTGCCTACGTGGACCGAAAGGAGATCCTTCAGGCCATTCTCATAAATTGGAGGCATGCCGGAGTTGATCGCCTTTGATTTATTCTCGTCAATTTCAATTAAATTGACAAAGTGACCCAACTCTGCAAAACATACTGATGAGACAAGACCAACATAGCCTCCGCCGACAACACAAATCCTCATAGAGCATACACAATTAAACGTTCTTGAAGCAAATATAAAAAACCTCCGCAGATGACAAACAATAGACGCATTTGCACAGGATCATTCCGTGGAGGATGGGTATATCCGAAAGACAAAAATCAGTATCTATATCCCATTTCGCATATACCAGTCGTTTGCCTTCATAAGATCTCGTGGAGTTCCGACATCGATGTGGATGCCGTCTATCTTCCTGTAGAGAACCTTCTTTTTCTCATTGATCATAACCTTCACGGAATCAGTAAGCTGGATCTCTCCCTTGTGGCCAGGCTTTGTCTTCCTGATCGCATCGAAAACATCCGGCTGAAATACATACATCCCTATCGCACCCAGACGGCTGAATGCCTGCTCAGGCGACGGCTTCTCCGCGATATCCACA
>Ga0172381_10004210_pt1 | contig 14945 bp, 23 predicted proteins | sample Leawel6488metaG_FD_119754 | JGI IMG/M metagenome (GOLD analysis project Ga0172381, IMG submission 119754) | Leachate microbial communities from a municipal landfill in Southern Ontario, Canada - Leachate well 64-88 metaG | ecosystem: Engineered > Solid waste > Landfill > Unclassified | place...
ACGCCATCGCCGCCTTCGAGGAACTGGCGGGGCGATTCAACTCGCTTCAGGCGCACGTGGAGAACCCGCCGCAACGGGCCGTCCCTGACGGGTACATCCTGAAGGCCAAGGATGGGTACGTGGCCCGCAAACCCCGACGCTCAAAATCTGTAAGCAATTCGCCTACCCCTACCACGGAGATACCCCCGGCTGTCAGCGAGTCACCTGCGCGATCTGGTGACGTCCTGATGGACATTCCGGGCTGGTGGAGATGCCTGTCTTGTGGCGTTTGGGTGCGCGATGAACTGGCGGTGTGTACTGATTGTCACAACAGGCGCACACTCGTGAAGGTGGAGGCCCCGCCAGAGGAGCCGATGTGTGACTGTGGGCATCCGAAAACAGGACACCACTTGGACGGCGAACTCACGAAACCTTGCCGCGAGGCGACCTGTTGGTGTGCTGACTACCGCCCCGACACCATCCACCCCGAGGGCCTCGCCGTCTGCCGGTGGGAGGTAGGGAGGTGGGGGATATGAACCCCCGCCTGAGCTACTACGGAGAGCTAGACGAGATCGAGATGGAGTTGGGAAAGGAGAGCATGAAGTACGTTTGCAGCCACGCCAAGGAGTGCAACAAGGATTACTGCACAGCATTCAGGGAGCATGACAAGGGTGCTTGGTGCCACCCCGTGTATTGCACCGAGGTCAACGCGCGCGTGTCGTGCATCCCCGTCGAGCCGGAGAGGGTGTGGTGCGCCAACCCACAACGCTACTGCCCCGATGCGGCAAGCGCAAGAGGTACGCTCAACCACGGTAGATGCACTCCGTGTAAGTGGTTAAGGGAGGGTGATGCCCCCTCCTCCGGCCTGCTTCAGCGCATGGGGATGGCGACGTGGGTGCTTGACAATAACTGGTACGTGGTGGGCAAGGCGCGGAATGGTGGATACCCGATCATCTCCAGCCGGTTCATGAGAGAAGATGAGGCGAGGAGCCTTGCGTTGGGATGGCAAGGGGTTGCACTGCGCTGGCAGGACGGCCTCAGATGAGCTTGATACTGCCGGACGAGGAACTGGAGAAGATATGGGGGCGATGGATTACCGACCCTGAATGCAGGGAGCAGTACTACCTCGCTAAGGCGACTGTCCGTGCCCAGGCGCGGCACATGGCGAGGGAGATTGTGAAGTTGGCAGAGGACCAGGCGGTAGCGGCAAGGCGCACGGGGAGCATTGCCGAGGCTGTCCATCGTACCGCCTTCCATCAGGAACTAGAGGCGTGGCTACGCCAAGAGGGAGTGATGTGATGCTGTTCAACGTCAACGAAAAGGTGCAGGTCAGGCTCAACGACTCGGGCCGCAAGATTCAGGCTGAGTACCATGCGCCCTGGAGTGGCGGGCCGAAGCCTGATAGTGACGGCTGGACGGAATACCAGATGTGGGAACTGATGCACATCTTCGGGCAGCATTGCTACATGGGGCCAGAACCACCCTTTGCGACCGTAATCAGGATCATGGCTGGAGAGTCCGAGCGTGACGCCCTCCGCGCCGAGGTGGAGGTGCTGAGAAGGGCGGTGGAAGACAGTAAGTCCGAGATGGCCATACTGAGGGGCGCGTTGCGCGGGGTGCTTGAGTGGATGCCAGTCTTGGCCAAGATTGAAGGGGCCATCTCCGAGGCGGGGAAGGACAAGGAGGGAGAGGGATGAGTGACTGGGAAGTGCTACGCAAGTCCTGGCACTGGATTCTCTTGGGGGCAGTGATAGGCGGTTTGCCGGGAACGATCTGCCTGATAGTGGGGTGGTTGGCATGAACGAGAATCCAGAGAGCTACTACGTGATCTCTATACCGGAGTATGTTGGCGGGTACTACGTGTTGCAGGACTTCATTGTGCAGACAGTGAAAAAGCCCCACTGGTTTCACCGCCTGATGACTCGGCTCCTGCTTGGTTGGAAATGGAGGGACGTAGCATGACCGTCCACTTCCCCCGACGCACACGCGGATGTTACTACGGACGCCCCGACCCTTGCCTGCTCTGCATGATCCGCATGGCGTGGGCGGTAGTGAGAGCGAGGTGGGGATGACCTGGCCTCCCGCTGGCGTTGACTGGTACTACCACGACGACGCTGTTTGCATAGCGCACGGCGATTGTCGGGAGATACTTCCCGACTTGCCGAAGGTGGACTTGGTACTGACGTCCCCGCCGTATGACAACCTGCGCACCTATCGCGGTTATGAATGGAACTTTGAGGAGACTGCGCGAGGGCTATGGCCGCTACTTGTCGATGGCGGAGTGATTGTCTGGGTTGTAGGCGACCAAACGGCAGATGGTAGCGAGTCGCTAAGTAGTTTTCGGCAGGCGCTATATTTCCACGACATCGGTTTCAATCTCCACGACACCATGATTTACGAAAAGGCAGGCGTCAATTTCCCCGATACCAACCGCTACTATCAGGCGTTTGAGTACATGTTCGTATTCACCAAGGGTGCCATCAGGACATTCAACCCAATAGTTGACCGACGAAACGAATATGCGGGGCAGAAGGTGCATTCCCATTGCCGGATGCCCGATGGGTCACTGAAACCCAAGCCGTGCATCGGTAACATCACCCCCCAATATGGTTGGCGCTATAACATTTGGCGTTACGCACACAATAAGCCGGACGAACGCGGCTTTCACCCGGCCACATTTCCCGAAGCGCTGGCGCGGGACCACATTACGTCATGGTCAAATCATGGCGGCCTCATCCTCGACCCCTTTGCTGGCTCCGGCACCACCTTGAGGGCAGCGAAGGACTTGGGGAGGAAGGCCATCGGGATCGAGATTGAGGAACGCTATTGCGAGATAGCGGCCAAGCGAATGGCGCAGACGGTGATGGCACTATGATCTCCCTCGACCCCTCCATCATGGCGGGCAACCCGGACCTGGTGAGGCTCAACCCGGAGTTGAGTGAGAAAGCAACACCCAAGCCGAGGAAGTACCGCAACACGCCGACCGTCTACCGGGGCCGCGTCTACCACAGCGCGAGAGAGGCGCAGTACGCGGCAGAGCTGGACCTGAGAGTGAAGGCCGGGGAGATCGTCGGGTGGGTGCCGCAGTTCCCCATCCCCTTGGAGGGCGGGACATACGTGGCTGACTTCCTGGTGATACTGCCCGACTTCAAGGCGGAGTTGCACGAGGTCAAGAGCGAGGCGACTAAGGGGCTACAGGCTTACAGGAGGAATGTAAGGGCCGTCAGGGAAAGGTATGGGAAAGAGATTAAGGAGGTGCTATGAAACTGGAGGACATTGGATTCTACACACTCTCCGACCAGAGGGCTAGGGACGTGGCCGCTGCCGTACCCGGAGCGGTGTGTGCCTGTGAACGCGCGCCGTTCCCCTTGCAACGCGTGGAGTTGATAGTCACTGACCGCTGCAACTTCCGCTGTCGCTACTGTCGGGGAGTCAGGCCGGAACTGAGGGGCGACATCCCTGTGAAGGACGCCATGAGAACGCTGGAACTGTGGGCAGAGGGCGGCATGAGAAACGTCCGATTCTCAGGCGGGGAGCCGACCCTTTACCGGGACTTGCCGCTCCTGGTGTCTACCGCCAAGGAGTACGGTTGTGAGCACATCGCTATCTCCACCAATGGCTCGTCGCCGGGAGCCTTCTATGAGAAGTTGCTGGAGTGCGGCGTCAACGACTTCTCCGTGTCGCTGGACGCCTGTTGCTCGGCCACCGCTGACATCATGGCTGGCACCACGGGGCCATTCAATCACGTCGTAGGGAACATCAAGCGTCTATCCGCGCTGACCTATGTGACGGTCGGCGTTGTGGTGACGGAGCACAACCTTGGGGAACTGAAAGCGACGGTGGAGTTTGCCCAAGACTGCGGAGTTGCCGATGTGCGCGTCATCCCGGCGGCGCAATACAGCCGACACCTGAAGCCACTGGCCGACCGGCTGGACTTATCGAGGCACCCGATCCTCCGGTACAGGTTCATGGCAGACAGGCCGGTGCGCGGGCTGGAACCTGACGACTGCCCGACATGCTATCTCGTCTCTGACGACATGGCCGTGGCTGGCCGATGGCACTTCCCCTGCATCATCTATTTGCGGGAGGGCGGTAACCCCATAGGCGAGGTCGGGCCGAACATGCGCGAGGAACGGATGCAATGGCTACTAGATCACGATTCGTGGACAGACCCCATCTGTCGGAACAACTGCCTTGACGTGTGCATCGAACACAACAACCGAGTCAGGGATATTCAGTGGAGCAGGGTCAAAGCCGAGGCGCACCCATGACCATCTCCCTCGACCCCTCCATCATGGCGGTTAGGCTCGTCCTTCCCTGGCCTGACGCGCGGCTCCTGCCGAACCGCAAGTTGCATTGGGCGGTGAAGGCAAGGGCCACGATTGATGCCCGCTCTGAAGCGCGGTTTGTTTCTGAGGATTGGCGCAACCTAAAGGCGCGTGAGTTGAACGTCCGTATACCTCGCCCGTTGCTCTTGAGTTGCACCGCCCGCGTCACCTTCTACCCACCGGACAAGAGACGCCGCGACCTGGACAACCTCCTCAGGGCGTGCAAGCCCTACTGGGACGGCATGGTGGACGCCGGGCTACTGGTGGACGACTCGTGCATCAAGGAGATCAGCGTGAGGATGGGAGAGCCTGACAAGGCGAATCCGAGGACTGAGATTGAGTTGGAGGTGAGATGAAACCGAAGGACATAACCAAAAACACCCGATGCCCCTGCTGTCAAAGCAAAACCACGCCCCGTCACTTCAAGGATGACCCAATAGGCGGCCTTCTCCCATCGGGTTCAGGCTATGACATCACTTGGACGGAATACTGTTGCGGCAGCGCGAAGCATCCCGGAGGTTTGTTTCAGGAACCCTGCACCCTGGCCGACTACAAGGACTGCGAGTACAAGGAGGCCCAATGAGAAAGCCATGCTCCCATCACTGGCTGATCGACACCGCGACAGGCCCGACATCCCCGGCCAGGTGCGCCAAGTGCGGCAAGGAGAGGGAGTTCTCTAACCAGTTGATCTACAAGAGAGTCGGAGGACACAACGAGTGGCGTGCGCCCAGTCAGCAGGACATCAGGGCCATGGCTCAGGAGAGGGCCACATGACCAAGGCACACGGCGGCATCCAGCGTAGCGAGGACATGCACCTATTCAAGGATGACGCCTGCGCCTCTGTCCACGACTGCGCGACCTGCGAGTATGCCAAGGAGTGCCAGCAGGAGGACAACAAGTACGTGGAGCGCACCTATAACAAGATGTTCCAGGGCGAGAGGCCCGCCAAGGGCCATGTGCTTGGTAGTCCTCCAAGAAAAGTGGTATAAGCAGCACAACATGAGACGATGAGGTGACGTGATGAAGATGGAAGGGCGATTCGCCGTCGATCCACGGGACGCAGAGATCTATGTGGGAGGTGAGTCGGTCCTGTGCCGTCTCCTCCACATCATCGAGGAAGGTGACGAGATTCGCCTTCAAGTAGACCGCATCGCTCACCGGCAAGAGGTGCCGATGTTCCAACCCCGGGGCGAGATCGTGAGAACCATCTGAATGGAGAGCTTTCTTGCTGGTGCTGCCGTTCATCGTCGCCTTCCTGCCATTCGTCATTCTGTTGAGTCGTAAAGATGGGTAGACCTCCAAAGAAAACACTCGGGCAACAGGTAGCCAAGGCAAGGCAGAACGTCCTGGCCGACATCCTGCGCGCCCACATCTCGGCCCGGGGGCTGGCAGATCCCGCGTCCCGCAAAGAGGTCAAGGAGATGCGCTCTGACGCCCTGCCCATCGTCGAGGCCATCAGGATATCCATGCTGACCGGCGACCTGGACCTGGACAAGGAGTGGTGTGACGTGGCTGACAAGTTCATGGACCGGGCAGAGGGGAAGGCGGCACAGAACCTTGTCCACAGCGGCGGGGTAAAGACTGAGGTGGAGTTCGTTATCGGGAAGGGATATGCCGACGGCCACTAAGGTCAAGGTGGTCTGGAACCCCATCAACAAGCAGCAGGCCGATTTTGTGGCCTGTGACTCGCCGCGTGCGCTGTTCTCTGGAGCTTTCGGTGCAGGCAAGTCGATAGCCCTCTGCGCCAAGGCGCTGCAGCTCGCCATGGACTACCCGGGCAACTTCGGCTACGTCTGCCGCAAGGTGCGCGCCACCATCGGACTCTCCACCCTCAAGACCTTCCTCGACCTGGTGTGCCCTGCCGAGTTGATAGCCGAGTACAACAAGAGCACCAGCCTCATCACCCTGACCAACGGGAGCCAGCTTCTATTCGGCGGGCTGGACGACTTCTTGAAGTTGGGGTCCCTCGGCGCCGGCGGCATCGGCTTTGTCGCCATAGACGAGGCCATCGAGACGGTCGAGGATGACTGGAAGATGCTGGAGGGCAGGCTCAGGCTGCCCAACGTGCCGCACCAGATATTCGCCGCCACCAACCCGGGCCCGCCTTCCCACTATCTCTATCGCATGTTCTTCACCGAGCACCGGGGCGAGGTCTATCAGGCGTCCACCTTCGACAACGCGGCCCTGCCCGAGGACTACAAGCAGCGGCTTAACGAGTTCGAGGGCATCTACCGGGACCGCTACGTGCTCGGCCTCTGGAAGGGCTTGGAAGGGCTGGTGTACTCGGCCTTCGATGACCGGACCTGCCTGATACCGCGCTTCGAAGTGTCGCCGACCTGGCCGATCTACAGCGGGCATGACTTCGGACTGGCCAACACCGCCGCCATCTTCTTTGCCGAGTCGCCCGGGACCGGGGACATGTTCGCGTGGCAGGAGTACCTGCCCGGCTCCCACCTGTCCATCCATGACCATGTGCAAGCCTTCAAGGACATCACCAAGGGGAGGCCGGTCCTCAAGCGCGTGGGCGGCAACCACCAGGAGCAGGAGATCAGGTACGGCTACACCGCCGAGGGCTGGCCCATCACGGAGCCGAAGTACTCTCTCGACAAAGCCTACCAGATCAAGAAGGTACAGGCCATGCACCGGCTCAACAAGATATTCGTGTTCAACGACCTGACCAACTACGTCAGGGAGAAGATGTCATTTCAGTTCAAGAAGGGGACGGACATCATAGAGGACGAGGCCAAGTTTCACCTCATGTCGGGGGAGAGGTACATCCTGTCCGACTTCACGCCCGAAACCATCCAGCGCAACCAAGGCCCGAGAGTCAACGCGGTAACGTAGGAGGAGCGATGGAACAGGTAGGCATGATCTACAACGCATCTCCGAATGAGCGCAAGGAATCGCTTGAGCACCTGCACTCTACCGAGAACGACACCAACAACGCCCCATTCCTCGGCAAGTGCGAGGTGTGCGGCGACACGCACCTGATACTGACCGTCGGCCAGTGTGGGAAGGGCTGATGCTGAACGGCACCTGGAGCGTCCGCAAACTGCCGCCTGTCGCGGGTATACCCTGTGACCGCTACCGCGTCGAAACCGTGCAGCATTTCAAGTTGTACTACTACCACCTTGAGGTGCACTGGAATTGAGGTGCGCCAAGTGTGGGCGGTTCGTGTCAGTGAGTGACATGTGCGTGGCGTGCTACCCGGATGGCGCCTGCGAGGTCAAGGTGGACATCGATGACTTCTCGGGCGGGGGTTACTACTGCGACTTTGTTGACCGGCCCGCGCCTCTCTGCCGTCGCATCCTGCGCGGCATCAAGGGCATCATCTGCTGGAGGGGCGAGGACTGATGGACGCGGCTGACGATGCCAAGGTGCTGGCATTGAAGCACGGGTACTGCGAGTACACCGTCAAGGTTCAGGATCACAAGGTGGTGGATGTCAAGATGCACCTAGACTTCAATATCGCCAAGGGAGAGCGTGTGCAGTTTCCAGTAAGATAGCCGACTAACGCTGGCCGGGAAGCCGGAGGCTCAGAGGTACGAGAAGTACCCTGGGCCTTTTCTTTTGGGAGATGAACGTATGGCAGAGACGAAACAGGTAGACATAGACCTCGCCACTGTGGAGGCCAGGGAGAAGGCGCTGTCGGAGCGGTACACCCGCATGGACTCCGACATGGACCTCTACAACCTCGCTGACTACGTGCTGAAGAACCACGAGGGCAAGAAGGTGCCGGGTTCCTACCCCATCACCAGCAACCGGCCTCGGGTGTTCGCGGACAGGGTAATCACCGCCCTCCAGGGCTGCAAGGTCAAGTGCAACGTGACCATCAAGGGCAAGACCGGGGAGAAGTCCAAGAAGATTGAGGACGCGCTGAAGCAGTTATGGCTGGCAGTTGACCTCTACCTGTCAGGGATGGGATACCCGACGCTCATCTCCTTCATGGCGGGTCAGGCGGCGCTCCGGGGTGGCATCAGCCTGCTTGTCTACCCCTACGAGGAAGGGGGATTCCTCATCCCCCACGTCGGCCTGTGGGACTGGCGTTATGTGGCTACCGAGAGGGGTAAGAGCGGCCTGAAGTACGGCAGCCACCGCATGACCAAGGACAGCGACCAGATATTCGAGGAACACGGTATCACCATCGAGGGTGACGGCGCCGAGGTGGTGGACCTCTGGCTGGTTGGAAAGCACATCGTCTACCTCGACGGCGACACCGCACCGGGGGTCAAGCCTGACACGGGGCTGGACTACGCGCCCGTGGTCGAGGCCATGTGCAACCTGACCGCCTTCACGCAGGACGTGAGCTATCAGAAGTACATGGGCGAGTCGGTGTTCGCCGCGCTGCGTGGGACGTATGACAACCGCAACGAGGCACTGTCCGTCCGGCGCACACTGGCCATGAAGTCTCTCACGCAAGGCTTGCAGTACGGGTCGAACCTTGGGGAACTGGCAGTGGTCAACGCCAGGGACGTTTATGGCGACCTCAAGGTGCATTCAGTCGAGAAGGACGGCGGCTTCAAGCCCATGCCCGAGAAGGACATCAACCAGGCGGCCATCGAGATCATGCAGATACTCGAGCAGGACACCATCTTTGGCGGCCTGTCCACGCTGGAATACGGCGATATGCCCGACGACATGACGGCGGCGCAGTTGAATACCGTCCTCTCCAAGACCATGAGCTTCATGCACCCCCGCAAGTCGGCCATGGAGCAGGTGCTGGAGGAAGGGTCCTACATGTTCCTGAACCAGATGAAGCAGCGCGGCCTGCCCAACAAGTGCCGCATCGGGCATCGACTGATCGAGATACCGGACTTCGACCTCAACGAGGACGTGGACATCGACTACGAACTGGTGATCGAACTGCCGCAGCAGGTGATCGCCAACTACTCCATCAACGCGGCGGCAAGAGGCGAGATATCCAAGGTGACCAGGCTGCGGGACATCCTTCAGGTGGAGGATCCCGAGGGCGAGATATCCAAGCTGCGTATCGAGACGCTGGAGGCCATTGACCCACGGCTGGCGGCCTTCCTCACGGTGCGCGAACTGCTGGAAAGCAAAGACCCGGACGAGCAGGCGCTTGGCGCGTTTGGTGTGCAGTTGCTCGGGCTGGCGCCACAGCCCCCGGCACCTCCGGCAGTACCCGGCGCGGAAGGCGCGCCCATGCCGCCTCAAGGTGGCCCGCAGGGCCAGCCTCAACCGGGTAGCCAGGACCAGGGGATGCTCAGGCAACAGATGATGGCGCAGGCGATGGCTCAGTCTCCGGCCGGTAAGGGGCCACTACCCTCACAGGCACCGGCCAAGCCGAACCCCTCGGCGCTGCCTGCGCTCTTGAAAGGTGGAAAGTGACATGGCAGATAAACCCAAAGTGCAGTTTACCAAGGCTGACCTGTACGGGCTGGTGCAGCAGAACGTCAACACCCTGAAGCCACCGGCACAGGCACAGCCGATGGACCGCTACGCCAAACTGCGCGAGGCACTACAGCGAGGGAGGATGAGGCCTGGTGGTCCCACTCAAAAGGTCTGAGATCATCGTCATTCTCTCCATACCTACTCTCGAATTGGAAAGTGAGGCAGACGTGGCTATTGCAACCGATACGATCTGGACAGCGAAGGGCCAACTGGCAGTAGCGACTGCCTCGGCCACCGCCACGGTGCTGGCGATAGGCACCAACACGCAGATTCTCTCCGTCTCGACCGACACCCCGGCGTGGATAGACATGTTCGACGCCACCGACCCATCGACTCAGGCTTTCGGTGACACGGCCACAGTGGGAACTGCGGCGACCGCAGCCCACAGGGACCACAAACACGCCATGCCTGCGGCTCTGGCTACTGCATCTGGTATCACGGTCTCGGCCACTGACAAGATATTGGGGCGCTCATCTTCCGGGGCGGGCGCTGTTGAGGAAATCGCCTGCACCGCAGCGGGGCGGGCGCTTCTCGACGATGCGGCAGCTTCCAACCAGCGCACCACCTTGGGACTCGGCACCATGGCGACGGCGACGGCCACTGACTACGTGGCCAACTCCCTGTTCACCGCCTACACCATCGCGGCGGCAGACACCAGCGCGACACCGCAGGCCATCACCCTGGCGGCCTCCGAGATGATCGGGCGCAAGGCTACCGGCGGCATCGTGGCTCTGGCCAAGACTGATGTCCTGACCATCCTAAATGTCGCAGACGGCGCGGATGTCACGGGCAGCAACGCCCCACAGGCCCACACCGCAAGCCACGTGGTAGGCGGCTCTGACACCGTGTTCCCGGCGGCCCCCGGCTCGACACAGTACCTTTCCTGCACCGCTCTGGGCGTCCTGGCATGGGCGGCATCGAGTACGGCGGCACACAAGGACAACCATGACCCGAATGACGGCAGCGACCCGCTGGACACGGCCAATGCGGCTGAGATCAGCGTGGTAGTGGCGGCCGGAACGGGTACATCTCACTCACTGGCGCGGGCTGACCACGTTCACGCCATCGTCCACGCCATCACGGACAACCACATCCTGACCGTAGACGATGCGGCGGCAGCAGACAACGACTTCTGCATCTTCACGGCTTCGGGCATCGAGGGTGTGACCTCCAGCGCGGCCCTCACCCTGTTGCTCGCCAACACCCTGGCCGAGAACGATTCGATCAAGATGGACGTGGCTCTCTCTGCCGACGGCACCTGGAACGGCATCACGCGGGCCGGGACAGCCGGGGCAACGCTGGCCTTTGGCGACCTCGTCTACTTCTCGGCAGCCGATAGCCGATGGGAACTGGCAGACGCCAGCGCGGAGGCGACCACCAAGAACCTGCTTGGCATCGTCATCCTGGCGGCGGCCAACGACGGCGACGCCACCAACATCCTCTTGATCGGGACGGTGAGGGCTGACACCGCCTTCCCATCCTTCACAGTGGGCGCGCCCATCTTCGTCTCCGAGACGGCGGGCGACCTGACCAACACGGCACCGACCGCCTCGGGCGCGTGCCCCAAGGGATTGGGCCATGCCATCACGGAGAACGAGATTTTCTTCAACCCCGATGTTCTCTGGACGGAGCACGCATAGATGGCAGCGATAGACATAGGCTCAGGAGCCACCAACCGGGCCGGTACGGTGTCGGGCGGCACCTACACGGACATCGACCTGAACAACCCGTCCAACGCCACCGGGACGCTGACCAGCGTGGAGATATGGGCGGCCACTGACCTGGCCGGTTGCGTGGTGGGCACCTTCTACGAGAGCGCAGGGGAATGGTACTGCCGGGACTCGGCGGCCATCGGCGCGGTCACGGCGGGAAGCAAGCAGACCACCGATGTCTCCCTGACGCCCATCACCGTGCAGACGGGCGACTACCTGGGCATCTACTACACCTCCGGCTCGCTGGAGCGCGACACCTCGGGCTACGAGGGCTTGATGTACTACCCCGGAGAGTTGGCAGATGCCGGGGACCATGGCGTCTATACCCTGCTGGCCGGTGACTCCATCTCCATCTATGCCACCGGCACGACTACGGCATGGGCGCAGATGGCCAAGGTGGACGGCGTGACGGCCACCGACCTGGCCAAGGTGGGCGGTATAGCGGTGGCCAGCATATCCAAGGCTTGCGGAGTGGAGGTCTAGCATGGGCGGTCTGACACGCGCACAACTGATGGACCAGATGAGCAACCCGACACAGGAGGGGGCGGCTGCGACCGGGGCAGCCATCGTGATCGCCATGTCGGACGCCTCCACGCTGGAGAAGGCGATGGTGGAGGCCATGGGCGGCATCCAGCTTGACGGCACGGATGACGACGACGACATCAATACCGCGATCGTTGCCCTCACCGGCGGCGGCCTCATAGAGTTCACCAGCGGCCATGCCTATTGCACGGGCTACATTTCCCTACCCGCTTCGATCCCCTTGACGCTCAAGGGCCAGGGGGCGGCTACCATCTTCTCCTTCAGCAAATGCGACCTTGTGGCCTCATCCTACCAACTCATCACCAACTTCAACGGGACAGACCGTAACGACCTGACTGATATCGTCATCCGCAATATCAAGTTCGTGGACGAGAACGAATCAGCCTCGTCTGCCGCATCCTGGGCCATCTCCACGGGTGCAGTCACGGAGGGCACGGCTTCACACACCAACGTCACGGTGGAGGACTGCGAGTTCGACCACTGCGGCTTCAAGGTGCTCAACGTGGACAACGGCAAGGCCGTGGTCAGGAACAACTACGTCCACGACATAGCGGGTTACGAAACCAACGACGCCGCCATCTGGGTGCGCTGGAATGATGCCTTCACCAACGTCTCCGGCAACTACGTTGACACCGTGTATGCGATGGCGATTGCGGCCTCAGACAACAAGAAGGTGCATATCATCAACAACACGGTGCTCGACCCGGCGCAGACCACCACCACGGCAGGGGGCATCTGCCCGGACAACAACGAGATGGCCGTCATCATGGCCAACAACATCGACGCCACCACTGGCATCCTCTCTGAAGACGAGGTCGGCCAGATCATCATTTCCTTCAACAACATCTACGGCATCCAGACCTCCGGCTACGGCATCCTGTGCTGGAACAATGGCGACCGCTCCCCCTACGGAGTCATCATAGAAGGGAACGCGATCAACCACACCAACTACGGCGTCTACTTGGATTCCGTAGCCGATGCCCTTGTGTCTCACAATAAGATCAAGGACGTGGGCCATACCGGCATCTACGCGGGGGATTCTAAGTCCGTCACCCCACGCAAGATACAGATTCTCCACAACGACATTTACGACTTTGCCAGCATCACGGCTTACGCCCCTGGTGTCCGAATCGCGGTGGACTACTGCGACGTGATTGGAAACAACATCGACGGCAACAGCAATACCAACGCCAGGGGCATCATGGGCAACAATGGCACTCAGGCGAATTGCCGCATTCTGGACAACAACATCATCGGCATCAGCGCCGCCTCTGCCAAGATGTATCAGGTTGGCACCGGGGCCGTGATCGAGCGCAATGCCGGGTACGTCACCGAGATCAAGGGGACCAGCAGTATCACCAGCGGCTCTACTACCAAGGATGTCACTCACGGCCTCGCGGCTACTCCCACGGTCATCAACGTGACCTTTGCCGAGGCCGGCAGCAACGACTACGGGCGCTGGTGGATATCCAGCGTGGGCGCCACCACTTTCACGGTCAACGTGACTGGCGATCCGGGCGCGTCCAACCTCGACTTCTGGTGGGAAGCGAAGGTCAGGTAAGGGGGCATTCATGGCATCAAGTTACGACATCTTCTCGGATACCGAGTTCGGCTATGCCTTGGACGAGGCGCTGCGGGAGTTCTCGCAGTACATCCCACACATCATCCCACAACCCTACACGCTGGAGTGGCGCACCGGGACGGACACAACCGGCACGGCTGGTAGCATTACTGATACCACCGAGAGCCAGTTCCTTGCGGGGGACGTGGGCAAGTGGGTGAAGAACACCACGGATAACACCTGGGCGGTGGTCAAGACCTACACCTCCACCTCCGTGCTGGTGCTCTCGGCTGACATCATGGACTCGGGCGAGTCCTACGAAATCTTCAACGAAGGGTGTAGCGACCACAAGAGCATCAAGATAGACGATTCTCAGGCCGATTACCTCAACATCGACCACGTGGAATGGCCCCTCGGAACCCGTAGGAACTTCACCCTCAACGGGGACATCCTGACCCTGGACCTGGCATCAAACCCGACCGAGACTGACGACCTCCAGGTGTGGGTGTACGTCAACTACCCGCACTTCATCACCGACCTGACGGATCTGGCGGCAGAGGTCAACCTCACGGCTGGCTACTCGGCGGGCGACACCTCCATGATTCTGAACAGCCTCCAGACCAGCGGCACTATCGAGCAGGGGCAGGAGTTCACGCTGGTGGGTTCAAGGAACAAGTACCGCGTCACCACTGATGCCACTATTGCCACCAACGCGGCCACCATCACCTTCTGGCCCCCTCTGGACATCACCGTGGCCAATGCCGCCGTGGTGACGTTCATCAAGTCTACCCTGACACAGGCCACGGAGACGCTGGTAACGGAACTGGCGGCGGCCAAGAGCGCGCTGAACAAGCCCCTCCAGTACATCAACGACTTCTGCGGGGCGTCCCACTGGACGAACATCGACACGCTCATCACGGCCTCCACCACTCAGGCCACATCAGCCTTGACGGCGCTCTCCTCGGGCCTCTCCCTGATTGTGGACAACCGGACGGCAGCGGAGACGGCGCTCGGCATCGCTACCACGGCCTTGGCGCAGGACCGGACAGACATCGCCTCGGGACTGGCGAAGGTCATAGATCAGGTGGACGAGGCCGAGACGCAACTAGACCTAGCCACGGCGCGCATCGCTCAGGCGGTGACGGACGTGGCATCTGCCCGGACCTACTTCAATACGGTCAACATCAACAACCCGGAAACCTCCTACCTCCAGTCCGCGCAGGGCGAGATGAACGTGGCTCAAGACTACTTCGGGCAGGCTAAGACCTACCTCGGATTCTCCAGCACCACCAACTCCGGGTATCTCGGCCGCGCCAACGCGGAGTACCAGGCGGCCATGGGCAAGATCGCCGAGGCGCGGGCGCTTCTGGACACCGACACTCAGGCCATCTCGAACTACATCCGTCAGGC
>Ga0172381_10004211_pt1 | contig 14945 bp, 14 predicted proteins | sample Leawel6488metaG_FD_119754 | JGI IMG/M metagenome (GOLD analysis project Ga0172381, IMG submission 119754) | Leachate microbial communities from a municipal landfill in Southern Ontario, Canada - Leachate well 64-88 metaG | ecosystem: Engineered > Solid waste > Landfill > Unclassified | place...
CATCTAATATTAGTTGAACAATTTCCAATTTCATATAAAGAATGCCCATCAGAAGAAGAAATTCCAGCTATTTTAGGGTTACACTCAAGACATCTAGTATAAAACTCTTCAGCCTTTTTATTAGAATTTCTTGGTGTTAATCCTGGAATCCAAACAGCCTCCCCATTAAAAACTTCTAGAGCATCAATATCCCCCATCAAATGAGTATTCCTCGATAAATAAATCCCTATTCCGGCTATATAAAAAGGATGGTCCGCAATTATGATTCCATTATTATCTTTTGCTTCTTTAATTGTGTCCTCAACTGTTCTATTTTCCTGAAGATATTTTCCTTTCTCTAGTCCTAAGACTAATAAATGCCCTTGTTTTGTAGGAATTTCCTGCCCCTTAACAACTAAAATTTCTTTCTCAGGGATATAAATTGCATTTCCTTTATCCTCTCGTTCATATCCTTTTAATTCAGAAAAATCTTCATATCTATGGTCAGAGAAATTTACTAATCCCATAATCCCATATTTTCCAAGCCTATTTCTAGCCCGATCTATTGCTTTATTAAATATTCCTGTAGACATATAACTTCCAGATTTTAAATGATTATGCAAATCAGCTCTTATACTATATATCATTTTAGTTTTCTCCTAGTTTCTCTATTAATCCCTTCAATCTTTGTTTTGCTTCTGCTGCTTTTTCATATTCTCCCTGACTCTCATAAAGGGGGATTATTTGTTCTAGGATTTTCTGTTCTTTAGTGTAAATATCCTTATAATTGCATTTAACTTCCAGTTTTACCAATGGAGAATCTGTCCAGATAGAATGAATTTGTCCTCTAGTATGTCTTGCATTAGTTGCATTTCCAAGCTGTTTCTCCAAGAAGCCCAATGTTGGTTTGCCTAATAATGGTTTTGTCTTTATTGTAGGCTCTCTAGATACAAGATAATAGCTTATTGCTATTGGTCCTGCTAATGCTACGAAGGTAATGCCCCCCAGTACTTCTAAACATGTTGAACTAATATATTCTGGAATTATTCTCATATTTTCATTAAAATCTAATACTATTTAAATTTTTTGTTTTGTAACTACTGCTCAGTTATATAAAATTACTAATTCTATGGCGAGCTTCAAGCCATATCAGCCAAAGAATCAATATTCCCGCATCAAGTGATGGAAAGAAAATATCTTTTAATTGACTGGGAATAAATCTAGCAAGATTAAGTCCGTAGGACAGAAGCGAAACAGGATAAAATAAAAGCAAGCTTCCACTTAAAAAATCAAGGAAAACATGAGTAACTATTCCCAAAGCAATCATCAAGAATATAATATGTAACTTCAAATGATGCTTGCCAAAATTTCTACTCTTAAACTTCCAGGTTAATGCAGCTAAAATTAAAAATATAATCGGAACAAAAATACTATGTGTAAAAGTTCTATGAACTTCATTAATAGTAAATCCAAAAAAAGAAAGTATTGAATAAAGTGCAATATCTAAATCAGGAAGAATTCCAGAAATTCCAGCTATAAATACATAGTAAACCGGAAATTTCTTCTTATCTACCATAAATTCCCGAATAAACTCAGCTATTAAAATTGCAAAAATTATGTGGAATACCGCCTGTGGCATTATTTCATATCCTCAATTCTTATTATATGATATCCAAACTCTGTCTTTACAGGTCCGATAATTTGACCTTTTTTCCCGGAAAAACAAGCATCTTCAAATGGCTTAACCATTTGTCCCTTAGTAAACCATCCTAAACTTCCGCCCTTTTTTCTTGAAGGACAAAGTGATTTTTCCTTAGCAACTTCCTCAAATTTCTTTCCTTTTTGAAGTTCTCCCATTATAATCCAAGCTTCCTGCTCAGTCTTTACAAGAATATGGCTAGCATTAACTTTCTGTGGCATATTTTATTTTAATCCTATGAATATTTAAATTTTCCCCAGTTTCTTTGCAAGTTTCTCTGTTTCAACTAACAAAGAATCAATTTCTTCAAGTCCCCTATCCCAGAATTTCTCGTCACTAATATTTATTCCCATTTTTAGAAAGATATTCTTTGGCGAATCAGATAGTCCCGTTGACATAAATTCTTTTACTTTTTCTATAAACTTGCTGTCTTTCTTAACAAAGTTTTGCATTGCACTTGAAATTAATAATCCTGAAGCATAAGAATAAACATAAAAGAAATTTCTTATATGGCTCCAGTATACCCACCAATTTTCACTTCCCTTAGATTGTTCAACATATTCTCCCATATAACTAGACATATTCTTCTGAAATATTTTTCCCATTTCTTCTTTAGATAGATAACCTTTTTCCCTTATTTCTTTATGCAAATCTTGTTCAAATTTATAACAGGCAATCTGCCTAAATATAGAGTTAATATAATCAGTAAGTTTCATCATCATTATAGCCAGTTTAGTTTCATCATCACTGTCTTTAATCAATGTTTCAAGAACAAAATCTTCCATAAAAGTGCTTGCTACTTCAGCAGTTGAAGTAGGAGTTCCAAAATTAATTGAATTCTGTTTTTCTTTTATTAATTCATTATTTATGCCATGCCCAAGTTCATGGGCCAGAGTAAGAACATCATTTAACTGCCCAGTATGGTTCAGTAAAATATAAGTTGGATGAGATATAAGACCATAATTGCAAAACGCACCGTTTGTTTTCCCCTTTCTTGGAAAAACATCAATCTGTCCCTTTTTCCTAAATCTTGAGAATATCTCTAAAAACTTTTTATCTAACTTTGAAAAGACTTCTTCAACAAGCTCTACCGCTTTTTCAAAATCATAATCTTTCTCAATTTTTCCATAAGGTACATTTCTTTCATGATACTCTAATTTTTTTACTTTCATTAATTTTGCCTTCAGTTCATAAAATCTTTTTGGGATATCATTCCTTCTTGATACACTCTTTATTAAAACATCAACAGTCTTGCTGTCAATATCATCTGACAAATGTCTTGCATAATCTGGCCGAGGCATATTTCTTAGTTCATCATCTACTTTTTTATTCAGAATTATTGAATTCATTTCTGGTTCTGCAATTTCAGAATATTTTTCCAGAATATCATTAAATGCTCTTGCAGCATCATCTCTTACTTTTTTATTCTTATCACTTACTAAACTTAATATTTCAGAAAAATTCTTAATTTCATTTTTCTCCCCAGTAAAAACCTCTCTTTCTTCTTTTGCAATCAAAGAAGAAGTCATCCTTACCCAATTGCCATAAGCAGAAGAAGATTTTAAGGCCATTATTTTTTCTTCACCTTCTAAAAGCACATGTTTTCCCTCTTCAAACAGCTTCTCAAGAAAATGCCTATACTCAATTAAGTGCTTGTCTTTCAAAAACTGTTTTTGTTTGTTTAATGGAATCTTAGAGAGATTTATATTAAAAAATCTGAGTTCATTGTCTAGTTTCTTGCTGAATTCTTCAACTTTGTTGTATTTTGCTTTCAATTCAGGACTTGCTTCATCTTGGCCTGTCCTTAATGCAAAATAATACTCTTCTCTTGCCCCAGTTCCATAGGTCCTCATAAGAATTTCATATTCATCAAGAGCTTTTTTCAATGTTCCCGAGTCTGTAAGATATTTTTTATTCAATCTCCATTTTTTTGCAAATGCAAGAACCTTTTTTCTGTTAAGTTCTCTTTCTTTAGAAATCGCAGGGTCATTGTCTCCCTTAAACAATGGAGTTAAATTCCATACCTTTTTTTCCATCACCAAATATATCTTAGATATTTTTTAAATCTATTGTAATTATTAATCATTGTTAAGTTCAGAATTTATCATAACTGCCTTATCTATAGAAACATTAATTGGCTCATTTGCAGGATATCTAATAGTCAGATTCATGCTTTCAGTTCTTTCTCTTTGAGATATATGTGAAAATTTAGTGTAAGGGTACCTTATAAAAACTTTGGGAAGTTTTGGATGTTTTTCTTTAATGATCTCATACTGTCGGGCCATACTTACAAAATGCTTGTCTCTGCTCCATATTTCAAAATCCTTCCTTTCTATTAATGCCTGGGTGCATGCAGTTATAAATAAAGTCAAGTCTTCAACTCCTGCCTTTAAGTTCAATGTTTTTTTGTAACGCTTTGCAGTCTCATCATGTCCCAGGTCTATAATTTTTTCAGCAGGAAGTTTGTCCAGATGATTCTCAAGATTTTCATAGATAGCTTTCTTAGTGTGCAAATTTCCCCAAAATTCTAGGTTTATAAAAGGCAAGGAAAAATATGACTCTCTAAAAGAATTTATGTTAAATTTTAGCTCATTAAAAGTTGACTCTGCAACAAGAAGATTTTCTTTTTTCTCTATTTGGCCAAAAAGCACTTTAAAATAATGCTCTGCAGACTCTCTAAGTGTCTCATTGACTAATGCATCAAATTCATGGTTCCTTATTCTGGCATCTAAATATCCAAAAATATCATTTGGGGCAATTGGTGACTTCGGTCGGTTGCTTGGATGAGGGTGAAAAGGCAAAGTTTCAAATGGGTAAATTGGGGGCCTTATTGCATTTACATCTAAAAAAATTACTCTTTCATTGTTTTCTAATACCAAGCTTATAGTTCTTTCTAAATCTTGAAATGACATAGGGGTTAACATCTTAATTTGATTTTATAAATGTATGCTTTTTACTACTTAGAAATAATAAATTTATCTTAAATTAACTAATCAACCTTTCCATCTTTCCTATCATTATCCTTATACGCTTTCTTAACCTTATTCTTAAATTCTAAGAATTTTCCCTTTTTGATAGCTTCTCTTGCTTGTTCAACTAATCTTTGTAAATAATATAAATTATGATATGTAACCAGTCTCTTTCCTAAAGCTTCATCCTGACTTAATTGATATCTTATGTAAGCTCTCGTATATTTCTTGCAGACAAAACAATCACATTTTTCATCAAGTGGCTTTTTGTCTTCCCTATATTTAGCATTAAATATTCTTAACTTTCCTTTAGAAGTCATTATCGTACCACGTCTGGCATTTTGTGTAGGAAATCTTGAATCAAACATATCAACTCCTCTGGATATAGCTTCTAAAATTTCAACAGGATGTCCTGCCCCCATTAAATAAACAGGTTTATTTTCAGGAATTATTGCCCTCTGTATTTCAACAGCATGATACTCTTGCTCTTTGCTTTCTCCCAAAGCAAGTCCTCCAATAGAATATCCATCAAAATCAAGTTTTACAAGTTCAGTTGCAGATTTCTCTCTTAGGTCATCATGTATTCCTCCCTGGCATATTCCGAATAATAACTGCCTTTCATTCTTAGGGAGTTTTTTTTGCAGTTTGTCATGATGCTTCTTGCATCGCCCCGCCCATAAAGTTGTCTTTCTTATTGCCTCTTCAACCTGCTTTTTTGAATGTTCTATTAAAGGCATAGAATCTAAGCACATTGCAATATCACTGTTTATATCAAGCTGTATCTCCATATCTTTCTCAGGGGTAATAAAAATTTTATTTCCTGCAAATGGATCTTTGAATAACACCCCCTCATCTGTAGAACTTAAGTATAATGTAGGAGAATACATCTGAAATCCTCCAGAATCAGTCACATTTATCCCAGTATAATGCATGAATTTTCCAACACCTCCAAATTTTTTTATCATTTTCTCTCCAGGATTAAGATGCAAAACCAGAGTATTCGAGATTACAGCTTTTGCTCCCATTGAATTCAAATCCTCCGTAGACATATGCTTCACTCCAGCTTTAGTTGCAACTGGCATAAAGAAAGGAGTTTCAATCTTCCCCTTCTTAGTTGTTATAACTCCAACTCTTGCTTTTGTTTTCTTATCTTTGTGTTTTATTGTAAAAACTTGGTTATTCTTCATCATATTCTCTGTATAATTATCTTTTTAAATCCCTCCCTGTTTCTTAGTTTTTAAAAGCTTGAATAAACCCTGGCTTTTAAAAAGCCTGAAACTGAAAGTTTCTTGATTTGCAAAAGAGGAAAAATGGGGCTATTAGAATTTAATGAAGACGGAACTCTTAAGATTCCGGAATTTATGAAAAAAGAAAAAGTAGAAGAAAATCCCGAGTTAGACTACCTTTATGTTCTAAGAGCAATAACAGAAATTCCTTTTCCAGTTGGCAAAAAGCTTCTTATAAGTTTCCTTCAAAGAGACATATTCAATAAGTCTATAATGAAAAATAAACTTGACAAACTTAAAAATTTTGGAAAGTTGAGATATTATACTGAAGATAAAATTGATGCCCTAATAGAAAGGCTGGCTCTAAATGGGATGATTGAACTTAAAAAACTGGAAGAAGATAGTTTCTTTAAAGTTTATTTTATAACAAAAAAAGGCAAAGATGAATTAGACAATCCTTCTATGCCTAAAAAGAAAATTTCAACAACAATCTCAGACACTAAAACAGAAATAACCTCCCAAGACTTAGAGTTATTTAGAGAATTTGGCAGCTTTTTAGAAAAATACAATGATCCTCAGAAAAAAGCGATAATCTCTAATGCTGAAAAAATACTTTGTATTGCAGGCGCAGGATCTGGAAAAACAACAGTCTTAACAAAAAGAATAGAATTCTTGGTAAAATATCGTTCTGTTCCTGCTGAAAAGATTCTAGCAATAACCTTTACAAGAAAAGCCAGACAAGAAATGCAATCCAGGCTTGCAAGCCTAAACTTATCTGAAATTAAGGTAGAAACTTTCAATTCTTTCTGCGAGAAAATCCTAAGAGATAATAGCTCCTTAATTTATGGCAGAGAGATGAATGTCATGGCCTGGGGAGATAAAATGCAGGCAATAAAATATTCTTTAGACAAGCTAAATCTAGACATAGTTAAGGCAGTTAATATTTACTTCTCAGATAATCAGAGGCATAATAAGACTGATGAAGAGTTAATCTTCTCTTTCATTAATGACTGTTTTTTTATTTTAGATTATTATAAAAGCAAAAATGAAAAATTAGAAGACTTTTCTTTAATGTCAGAAGCAAAAGATAAAGAGGGTGCTAAGATGATTTACAATCTCTGCAAAGAAATAGAAGAGTATATGAAACAAAATAGTCTCAGAGATTATACTGACCAATTAATTGATACTCTAAAACTTTTCAAAGAGCATCCAGATAAAATTTTGAAATTTGATCATGTTCTTGTAGATGAATATCAGGATGTTAATTCTTCTCAAGTAGAATTAATAGAGTTCATCTCTGAAAAGAACCTTTTTTGTGTAGGTGATCCTAGGCAATCAATCTATGGCTGGCGTGGTAGTGATATAAGCTATATTCTAAACTTTAACCAAAAATACCCAGAATGTAATGTGATAAATCTCACAAAAAACTATCGTTCAAATAAGCATATTGTTGACTTAATTAATGCTTCAATAAAAGAAATGAACCTTCCAGACTTAGAGCATAATTTTGAAGGAGACAAAAAAATTAGTATTTGCAATTTTGATTCAGAAGAGCAGGAATATCAGTTTGTAGTAAATAAAATCAAGGAAACTCAGGAAGATAGAAATGAAATTTTCGTCCTTTCAAGAACAAACAGGCAGTTAAAAGAACTTTCAAAATTAATGAAGATGGAAAATATAAATCATATTATAAGAAGTGATGAAATTCGCAGTACCGTAATTGCAAAAAACGGTGATGTAACACTTGCAACAGTTCATGCAATAAAAGGTCTTGAAGCAAATACGGTTTTCATAATCGGATGCAATAATCTTAATTTTCCCTGCCGTGTTTCAGATCATCCGGTTATAGAGATGGTTAAAACTAATGAATATGACAAAGAAGAGGAAGAAAGAAGACTTTTCTATGTTGCAATGTCTCGCGCCAGAGAAAAACTTTTTATGAGCTATTCTGGGAAAAAATGCACATACTTCATAAACGAAGATATGAAAAGAATAATCCAAAAGAAAGATATCGAAAGTATCTTTGAAACAAAAAAAGAAAAATCTCCAGACCTCATGCAAAGATTTCGCCAGTGGCGCCTGAATAAAGCAAGAGAAGAAAGTGTTCCTGCTTATTGCATTCTTACAGACAAAACCATCCAAGAAATAATTTCAAAAATGCCACAAGAAAGAAGAGATTTAGAATCAATTTACGGCCTAGGTTATACAAAAATAATGAACTATGGCGATGAAATTTTAGACTTGCTTGGTTGAGGAAATATTTTAACAGATAAATTAATAAACTTTAAGACTTTTTAATAAACATGTTTGGAAATGAGATCTTTATTCAATGTGTCAAGATACTTAAAATTTGGCAACCTAAACAGAATTATTCTAATGAGAAAGATTACCAGGATGACTTGCGAGATTTTTTATTTAAAGAATTAAACAAACCTCGACCTTTTTCTTTTGGAGAAGATAATCAGATAAATATAAAATCTGAATCGGGTCGTTCTAAGTGTGACCTTGCAGTTGGAAGAGCTGTAGGTATAGAATTAAAGTTTAGTAAAACTGGAAAAATTAAAATCTCAGATATTGATCGATTAGACGGACAAGTTAGAAGGCACATAAAAGATTATTCTCAGGGAGTAATTGTGGTTTTAGTTGGAGATATAAATTGCTATTCTGAGGCAGATGTAAAAGATAAAATAAATGAAATAAAACAATCCATTAACAACAGTCTTGGCTTAAATACTTACAACTTAGGATTAGTTAACAAATCTTATAATAAACCAGTTCAAAAACAATCTTCTTCGGGATTTAGAATAAGCTCTTTAGGATAACTAAAAGCTGTCTGAAACATAATTAAAGTAGCATACTTAATTGATTATGAATTTCTAATGCTTCTTTATGTAACTCTTCAACTCTTTTATCAGAATCTTCAAGATACTTATCTTTCTTTCTAAGGTTTACCTCGTTCTTCCTGCCTCTTTTTGTCATAATAAACTAACTTTAAAGAAATATATAAATTTATGTTTCTCTCTATCTTAGTAAAAAATAAATCTCCTTTATTTTTGTAGCTCCTTAACAATTGATAACATCCTATTCCTCTAGAACATAAATCATTTTAAATATAATTTTTTAACTAATAACATGAAATCTAAAAAATTATCCCTAATTGCAGCACAAGCAATTATCGGAGCAGCATACGGCACAGGTTCTGCTTATTACACACTTAAAGACCTAGGAGATCAAATGGCCAGCGCATTCCTTCCAGGGCCTCCATGTTATTCTAGTTTATTAGAAGAATGTGCAAGAAAAGTAATATTTAGACCAGCTATAGCACTAGAAAGTTTAGTCTCAAGTTCAAATGAGCTTATTCAGAACCTAGGTTCTGTTTTTGTGCAATGGCCAGTTGCTTTTGGATTAAATTCTGAAAATGCAGCTTATCTTGCTTCAGGAGTTTTAGGAGCAATTGCCACTCCGCTAATATGCAAAGGTGCAAGTTTATCTTACAGAAAAATTTTCAATAAAACAAAATAAGACTAAAATTTTCTTTCTGAAATTTTTTGATCTCAGAAATGCTAGATTTATCGTGTTTATGATGAGCTAAAAATTTTCATAATTTTCTTTCTGAAATTTTTTGATCTCAGAAATGCTAGATTTATCGTGTTTATGATGAGCTAAAAATTTTCATAATTTTCTTTCTGAAATTTTTTGACTTAAAAACTTAAAATACTCTTCAGGCTGTGAATTTGCCATTTTCTCTACAATAAGTTCTGGTGTAGAATTTGCAAGTCTTCCAAGGACAGGATTATGATCTACTATTAAATTAAAATTTTCATCAAGGCCCTTAGCTTCAATGCCATCAATTCTTGCAAACTTTGGCAAAACTTTCTGTATCTCATATCCCAAATGTGTTGCAATAACAAGATAGCATCCCTTTTCAAGAAAGTATTCTGCAGTAGCAGAAATTATCTTTCCAGCTACTCCTGGTTCAGTTACAGATTCAATTTCATCTGCCAAAATTAATGTTTTATTCCCCGGTTTTATCTTAGACATCTGAGTCAATAAAGTTTCAAATGCTCCTTTATTTGCCGAGCCCTTATTCTTTGCAAAATAATATATCTCTGTAAAAAGAGGAATTTTCATCTCAAGTTCTACAGGAATCCCTAGCTGAGACAAAGATACAATTTGAATAATATGTTCTAGTAAGGTAGTCTTTCCCCCAGAATTTGCTCCTGTTAATATTGAGCACTTATGATTTTCATTTAAATTAAATGAAATAGGCTGTGCCTCTTCCAAAAATAAATTTTTCGCATTTTGAAAACAAAGCTCTTCTGAATGAATAATCGAATTTTTCTTGTCAAATACAATCTGGGATAATCCTGAAATAAAATCAAAATAAATTAATTCATCAGATAATCTTTGCAGTTTTTCAGGAATCTTAGTCAATTCATCAGAATGTCTCTTTATTGTTTCTGCCAGACTTGTAAACTCTTCTGCACTTTGTTTTTTCAGTAAATTTTCAAGTTCGTGTTCATCAATCTGAACAGGTATAGCCGAGATAAATATACTCTCCGGAATTTCTGAATTTTTAATTGCCCTGTCTATAACTCTCTTTAGCTCATCAGGCATTTTATTATTGCTTAACATTGAGAATAAAGTCTCTCCAGAAATTGAAAGCTGTTTAATCTGCAACGATATTTCCTCGTTTATTGCTTCAAGCTTTCCCTCTACCTGTTCTCTAGTTAAATTTTCAACAGGTTTATTATTTGTCAACTTCAGCAAAGGTGTAAGTTCAGTTACAATTTTACTTATTTTTTCATTAGAATCATTCTTAGCTAAAATTTCAAGATTATACTTCCATGAAGAAAGCATCTCCACATATCGCTCTAAATAAACTTCATCTACACTGTCTAAAAATACTGACTGCGGTAGTCTCTCTAAAATTGGAGTAAAATTTTCACAATCTATAACTTGGACTATATCATAAGATTCTAAATCAGAAGCATCATTTTCAGAAATCAGAAATTGCACAGGAATATTTAGCTCTTTTAGCTTCATTAAAGTCTTATCATCTTCAGTTACAACAACAATGCCATATTTTGGCTTCCAACAACCTTTAGGCAACTTTAATTCCTTTAGAAAACCATTCTCTTTTTTTTCAAGACCTCTAAAAAAATCCTGTCTCTTCTTTATTTCTGGAAGGCTATCAGTAAAAGGAAAGCATCCCCAAAGATTAGAGCTCTCTTTAAATACAAAATTTTTTGAAATTATTGACAAAAGCCTATTATGCACATTCTTAGCATCCCGAGTCTTAAATATAGATTCATCTAGTTTAATCTGAGCCTTTTCCTTGTCAAAAGGCGAAAGACGATTCTCTTTTATAAAATTTAATATCTCTTTTTCCATGTTAAAAATTCCCCCCATTTACTTTGAATTTTTAATCACCCCGAAAATCCTAAGATTTTCTGGATCATCAAGTCTAAGATTTGATGTAGATTTAAGTAAACAAGAACTAGTTTTAAACATTATTGTGAATTACATATAGCATAAGCTCTTGTTTGTGCTGCATCAGCATTCCCATATACTAAAGGCATAGACACCAAGGTAACAGGCCTATAATGCCCAGCTACAATTAATTCCTTAACATTAACTAATGTTTCAAGTAAAAGTGTCTCATTTCCTAAAAGGACCTTATGGCTGTCATCACATCTAAAATCATCAATTGAAAATGAATCAATCCCTAACATATTAAGTCTTGGCATTTTTTCAACAATATACTCTGCAGTACTTTTTGCAATATATGGAAACTTCCATTCAAGCTCATTCTTTGATTTTCCTTGCAGTCCTTTATTTTTCTTTAATTCCTCTGAAAAACCAGTATAGATAATAAGGCCAGATATTTCCCTATCAAATCTTCCTGTATACTGCTCTAACTCATCAAATCCCAAAGATCCAAGAAATCTTTTAATATCTTCAGGCCTAATTTCTCTATTTTTTAATATGTCTTCCCTAGTTAAGTTTAGAACAAGAGCCTCATTGACAAATTTATTCAAAGGATATTGATCAATTTTATTTCCTCCCGCGATTTTATGTGCAGGAGAATCAATATGTGTTCCATGATGATTTCCCATCTGAAATATAACATATCCAGAATTTACTCCATCTGCCTCCCTTTCCTGTATCACTTTAAGTTCGTCATCAGTAGGATACTTGAACATTCCTCCCTGAATAGGATAAGTAAGATCAACTAATTTTGTCATAGCCCCAATACTTCAGAACTCATTTTAAACATTATTGTGTCAAACACCAATATAAAAAAATAAAAATAAAAATAAAAAAACTGTTTATGGAGACTTCACAGCATTCATGCCCGTAAGACTGAATCTGGCATCTCCTGTTCCAGTTATATCCAGCTTCTTGGTATTCTTGTTAAAAACAGTTGTTACTTTTTCAGAACTTAATCTCTGGAGTTTCCCTTGTTCCTGGAAACTTCCACTCATAAGACTATATTCTGTTGTGATAGAACTTGTTGTTTCAGTAGACTTTACTTTGTTAAGAGCTAAAGTAACTATTGCGCTAGTTTCAGATACGGTTGTGCAACTCTTACCGTAGTTTGCTGCAAAAATACCTAACTCAGAAACATCCAATTTACCATCTCTATTCATGTCTGCATTTGTACACCAAGAGTTAGCACCGCTACAATCAGTTCTCCCATAGTTTGCTGCAAATATTCCCAAATCACTTACATCAACTTTGCCATCTCGGTTCATATCAGCCCCATTACACGAATCTACAACTGCTTTAGCATTTAATACTAAATTAGCAGTGCTTAAACCAGCTATATCATAGTTACTTGCATAGAATGTAGAGAAACTACTCTTAAAATTGGTATAACTTTTAATGTAATCTACAGAACCATCTTGCGCAGAAATTGTATAATAAGCTGCACTAGCAAAATTCATAACTGAAATAATCATAGCTAAAGCTGTAATACTAAATAAGACTTTACTTTTCATTTTATTACCTCCTTTCAAATTTATTGAAAACTAACTGAAACTTCCTAAAACTAATCAGGAAAAATCTAGTTAATATCAACAGATTGCAAAAATTCACTTAGATTTAAAGTTATATATGGCACTTATCGTGTCGCAAGTCCCAAATTAAATTTATATTCAATTAAGGGAGCTATCAAAGGCAAATAATCTTTAACTCTTTCATTAGTCAATAATTCCTCTTTAATCTGATTTCCAACATAAATTTTTTGAGCAGCTCCAAACAGAACTATCCTGCTATCCCAAAGTTGTATAGTCGAGCCTTTTCCTGCAATAAATTCCAAAGCTTTTGAAGTTTCAAATTGTCTTGGACTCTTAAAGCAATCAAACCTTGCAATTACTATTTTCAATCCTTCTGCATCATTAAGTAAAAGTACATTCTCCCCCGGCTTTACTTTTCCCTTTAAATTCTGATAAATTATTCCTTTTGCCATTCTTTTCTCTATTTTTAGGAGATTTTTAAACCTTATGCCTTTGTAACTACTGGATAGTAATAAGCTGTAGAAAGATTTAAAAAGGATGGAAATTTAGTCTAAATATAAAAAAAGAGTTGTAAGTATTAATCTAAGAACTTAGTATTATACAATTAACCGAATATTATTAAAATGACAGACAAAAATAAAACTCAAGGTTTTTCTTCATACAAAAAAGGAAGAGAAAAACACGGATTTCCTTCAAAGAGGGAATTTGGATTTAGAGAAGAAAGATTTGAAAGAGAGGAAAGAAAAGTAGTTACTAGTATAATTGATTTAAGAGATGGAGACTTCTATCGTGGTGTTGTTAAAATTATGAGAAAAAGTCAGCCAGGCCCAGTAATATACTCAGTTAGTGATGGTTACGGAAGCGCTGATGCAGTAATCAAAGAATGTGAATTTGAAACAGATGACGTAGTTGAAATTTCCGGCCCAGTAAATGAAAGAGCAGGAAAATTACAAATAGAGCTAAAAAGAATCGACCTTGCAAAAATTGATTTTTCTTCAATAATCGAAAAGAACTCTAAACCAGTTGAAAGAGACTTTTCAATAAAGTCAGAAAGACTTGAAAAAATGAAGCCCTTATTCTATAAAGTTGCTCAAAGAATAAGAAAAGCCATTCTAGAAAATCAATCAATAATGATAAGACATCATGCAGATTCAGATGGAATAAATGCAGGTCTTGCAATTGAACAATCTTGCAGAGGTTTCATGGAAAAAATAGGAATCAATTCAGAATTTAATTTATACCGTTCACCTAGTAAAGCACCATTCTATGAAATCAGCGACGTCTTCCGAGATGTAGTCTTAACAAAAAGACTTATTGAAGGTCACGGCCAAAAAAAACCTTTAGTCCTAGTTCTAGACAATGGTTCAACTCCCGAAGATGTCTTCGGAATAAGAACTCTTAAGAGTCTTGGCTTTGAGATAATAGTTATCGATCATCATAATCCAGTTGTAGTTTATGAAGGAAAAACCTTAGTAGATCCATATTTATCAGCTCATATTAATCCTTACATAGTTGGTCTTGACAGCCAAACTTGTGCAGGAATGTTATGTTATGAAACAGCAAGATTAATTTTTGAAGAATATGAAAATCCTTCAATTCCAGCAGTTGCAGGAATAAGTGACAGATGCAGAATACAAGAAACAGAAGATTATATAATCAAAAGTGGAAAAACAAGAGAAGAATTAGAAAGTATTGGAACTGCAGTAGACTTTATAGCTTACAATCTTAAATATGATGCAGGAAAAGGATTATTCGAAGAATTATATGCTAATCCTGAATTCGTTAAAATAATCATTGAAGAAGTAAACAAAGGAATTGAAAACCAACTGCAAAGTACAATGCCTTATCTTAGAACTCAGGAAATCGAAGGAGTTACATTCTCTACAATTGATCTTGAAAAATACACTATGAGATTCAAATATCCAACACCTGGAAAAGTTATTGGATTACTGCATGATCAAGTCACAATTGGAAAAGAAAATCTTCCAATAATCAGTCTTGGAGTGTTATCTGATATGGTTATTGTTAGAGCTACTAAGCCAATACTTCC
>Ga0172381_10004212_pt1 | contig 14942 bp, 15 predicted proteins | sample Leawel6488metaG_FD_119754 | JGI IMG/M metagenome (GOLD analysis project Ga0172381, IMG submission 119754) | Leachate microbial communities from a municipal landfill in Southern Ontario, Canada - Leachate well 64-88 metaG | ecosystem: Engineered > Solid waste > Landfill > Unclassified | place...
AAATGAAAACTATGAAAAATGTTCAGAACTCAAAAATAAAAAATAATATGAATGATTTAATACATAGAAATGACGATGATTTACCAGCCGTAGAAATATATGAAAATCTATTTGTATTTGGGGTGGTTTGTTGCGAATGTGGTAAAAAACTGTCAAAAGAAGAATTACTTATGCATAGATATATAGGTATAACAAAACCTGAAGAAATGAGTTGTCAGGGTTGTTGGATGAAACAGGCTTATTGTTTAGATTAAATGTCGCATTTACACATATACCAGAAAGTTAAAACTCCTGATGGAAATGGTATTATAATAAATATAAATTGTCCATTTAATGGATTATATTATGAACCAGATAGGGCAACTTGTGTGGTTTGGTATGGTGTAGAGGATTCTCAAAATGGTTGGGCTGCACAAGAATATCCATATAAAAAAATTTTAGAATTGAATAATAATAGAAAAGAAAAAATTGAAGAAATTTTTGGGAATACTATCAAAATGGATTCTGAGAAGAAAGAATAAACGTGAATCCCACAAATGTTTGCATAAAAACTTAAATGAGATGTTTGAAACGATAACACAAATAAATAATACTATCGAAGATATACTTCTTATTAATGATAAAAAATATATCAGGAAAAAGAAACTTGATGATATTTTCGGTGAAAATATAAAAAAATAATATGGGGAAATTAATTAGTAAAGTTTTAGTTAATGCAAATTGTGGTAGTGTAAATGCTGGTAATGGTATTACTCATATTAAAAATAATTTACAAGATGCCATAGATGATTTAGAAAAACGAATCGAATTATTAGAATCTCCTTCAAAATTAAGAAAAGCTAAACTGGAAGAAATTTTTGGGTTTGAAAAAAAATATAATACAAACATGTTAGATTATTTAAAAGAAGAAATTATAAGAGTTTCTGAAAAACATTTTAAACGGACTGACCCGTCTGGAATGCTTAATCATTTAAAATTGGAAGTTCAAGAATTATCAGAAGCCATTGGAAAAGACAATGAAGAAGAAGAATGGGCAGATTGTGTACTTCTTCTTTTAGACGCTTTCCGAGTTCGTTATGGTGATGATGTTTCATTTAACAAACTATTACATTTTGCTTTAAATAAATTAGACAAAGTGGATAAAAGAAACTGGAGTGAACAACCAGATGAGAATGGAATTTTTCATAAGAAAAATTAAAATAAAAATATTATTTATGGAGTCTTCAAATTTAATTATTAATCACCTCGATGGAGAGAATGGTAAATTGTTTATCAGCCCGGGTGTTTACGTTCGTGATTCTAATACTACTTATACTAATTATGAATACGTTTCACAATTAGAAACTGAGCTTAAATATTTAATGGGTCAAGTTGCTTTATTAAAAGAAAGAATAAATTTACTCGAAAACCCTGCAATTTCTAAAGTTAGAAAAGATAAAATAGAACAAATATTTACAGAAGACTAAATATGAACGAAGAATATTCATCTGATTATACAAATCAGTACACTAAACCAAATTCTATTGAATATGTTGAGAATTTAAGAGCTAAAATTGCCGAATTAGAAGAACGTATTCTGCAATTAGAAAATGAATCTAAACAATTAAATGAAATTAGAAAAAGAAAAATAGAAAAAATTTTTTTAGATTAAATGTATGTAGATGATAATATAGATTTAAATTTTTTTGAAACTGATAACGTTGAATTATTAAAAAAGCAACTTAATTTATACGAAATGATGAAACGGATTAATGTGGATAGTTTCGCAGTTTCAGATAACATTACTTTAGATTGTGGAGAATGTATTAGGTATATTAAAATTAAAATATTGAGATTGGAACGAAAAAAGAAATTAAAAAATATATTTGAAAATGAGAATTTATGAATGATTTTGATTTTATAAATTGTAATGATAAGGAAGAATTGAAAAAGCATTTGAATTTTTTTGAGTATTATATACAATCAGGTTCTAAAATTAATGTATATGGTGTGGGTTATGATATGAATGACCAAGAAATTATATTTTACATTAAAAGAAAAATTAATAGTATAGAACGGGCTGAAAAAATAAAAAGTCTCAAAATTTTTTAAACAGAACTTATTAAAATAACTATATAGAATATGAATGAATTATTATTTGTTGATAGTGATAAATATGAATGTGATTTTTGTGATAAAAAAGAACATTGCGCTCATATTGATTGGATGAATAAATGTGTAATAGTTATTTGTAAAAGATGTTTAGATAAATTCTCTAAAGAGATTGAAAAATAATTAAATAAAAATGAATAAAAAAGATTTAAGTGTTATAAATATAAATGAAATTTATAGCAAATTAAACAACATTTTTAATGAAAGTCCTCTCATGAAACTTCAAAAAGAAATTAATGAAAGTCCTCTCATGAAACTTCAAAAAGAATTCAATGATATATTTAAAAAATTGAATAAACAAGATTTTAATAATGGATTAGTAAGTAAAATTAATTCCATAAATGAAACACTTAAAAAACTGGGGGTATATAATAATCAACCAGAATTAATATGTGAAATAAATTCTAAAATAGAAGAACTTGATATAAAAGGGTTGAGAAAATTAAAATTAGATGAAATATTTGGTGATGAAATAACTAAATAACATAAAAAATAATAATATGAAATGGTTAATGAAGAATTATTTAAAGATAAAAGAGTCCTTATCACTGGGGGTTCGGGAAGCTGGGGGAATGAATTAACAAAACAATTATTAGAAAAAGACCCTAAAGAAATTATTATATATTCCAGAGGTGAACTCGCACAAGTAAATATGGAACGTAAATTTCGTAATCCAAAATTAAAATTTGTTATTGGTGATGTCAGGGATTATGAAACGTTAAGGAGAACTTTAAAAAATGTTGATTATGTGTATCATCTGGCAGCATTAAAACATGTACCTGTTTGTGAGAATCAACCACAAGAAGCTATAAAAACAAATATAGATGGCACTACGAATTTAATAAATGCTGCCATTGAGAACGGGATTGAGAAAGTTATTGATGTATCTACCGATAAAGCTGTTAATCCATGTAATCTATATGGTATGACCAAGGCTGTCGGTGAAAAACTTATCATTCAGGCCAACAATTTAAATTCTAACACCAAATTTGTATGTGTCCGAGGTGGTAATGTCCTTGGTTCAAATGGTTCAGTCGTTCCATTTTTTATTGACCAAATTAAAAAATTCAATAAGGTTACTATCACTGATAGTCGGATGACCAGATATTTTCTTACACTATCTGAAGCCATACATCTTCTATTTAAAGCATCTGAATTTTCTCATGGGGGTGAAACATTCGTTATGAATATGCCATCATTTTATATTCAAGATTTAGCAGAAGTATTAATTGATTATTATGGAAATGATACCACTGAGATAGAAGAAATTGGAATAAGAGAAGGTGAAAAATTACATGAAATGTTAGTATCTGAACATGAATCACCAAATACCTACAAATTTGATGAAGATTATTACTCTATTTTACCCACTATAAAAATTGATACTCAGGAAGCTATTGAAAATTATTACAAATTTAAAAATATTAAAAAAGTAAATTTTAAAGAATTCACTTCACAAGATAATTTAAAAGGGAAAGACGTATTAAAAGAATTTTTGGCTTTGGGTGGGTTCTTGACACATCGTTAATGGTGATTAAAAAATAATTATTATACATGAATAAAGTGTTCGTTTTTGGTAGTAATGGCATGTTAGGTAAATATGTCTATACTTATTTGAAAGAATCTCTCACGGATTATAAAGTTTCACCTATAACACGGGTGGAAATGGATATAACGAAACTATCTTATGAAGATTTAAGAAGAAAATTTTTATTTCTTGGTTTATCTAAAAATGATGTGATAGTTAATTGTGCTGGTATGATTAAACAAAGGAATGACAGTCCTGATACCGATTTTATAATGGTTAATTCATTATTTCCTCATTATCTGGCTCAACTTTGTAAACTACACGAAGCATATTTTATACACATTAGTACTGATTGTGTTTATGATGGTCTTACAGGTTCTTATGATGAGAAATCAAAACATAATGCAGATGATTTATATGGTAAATCTAAATCTCTTGGCGAACCAGTTGAAGCATCTGTTATAAGAACTTCTATTATAGGTGAAGAATTACATAATAAAAGGTCGTTATTGGAATGGGTGAAATCTAATAAAGGGAAATCGGTTTTCGGTTTTACAAATCATAAATGGAATGGCGTTACTTGTCTCCAATTGTCTAAGATAATAAAACAGATTATATATGATAATTTGTATTGGTGTGGTGTAAGACATATATATTCACCAAGAACCGTTAATAAAAGTGAGTTGGTGAATATGATTTCAGATGTTTACAAGCTTAAAATCACTGTAAATCCAAAGGAAACTACTGATAATTGTTACAGAGATTTAACCTCAGTTTACGATGAGGTTAGTTATTTTAAAATTCCAGATTTATTGGAACAACTAAAAGAATTAAAAGACTACAATGTACTCGACAGATAGTTCGTTCATATATACATATTCGAATAATAGTAAAGTAAACGGTGTACAAAGTGGTTTATATTATACATACACTGGCTCTATGATAGGTTATGCTAATAGTATAAGAAAAAAATATGGTTTGATTTTTTGTTATTTAAGGGATATAGATACACCATTAGATTTCAACTCTGTTAGTTACTTTGACCCTCGGAGAAACAGGGAAGTTGTAAAAGAAAATAAAGAAAAATATGCATTAGTTTCTTATTATTATTATAATGAAAGTGAAAATAAAATGACACTTATTAATTTCCGTTCTTCGAGTGAGCAGTATGTTAAATTTAAAACTTTTAAAAAGAATTTTAAATTATACGGTGATGATATAGATGTTAATAACCCAGAATTCAAGCGTCAAATTAGATTGATGAAAATTAAAACGTTAGGTTTGTATTAAATAGTACATTTAAATGACGGATGGATGCACAAATATTTAAGGTTACATTATATGTAACCTTTCCTTTTTTATATATAAAAACAAATTGTATTTTATAAAGATGGCTAATATTCAATCATTAGAAGTTAAGATGTTGATTCATAAATTAGATTCTATTAAAAAAGAAATGGAATTTAAAAATGAAAAGTTAGAATATGTTAATGATTTATTCATGAAGGAAATTACAGTAAATGATGAACCAATAATTGAAGATGAACCAATAGTGGAAGAAAATATACCAGTTGAAGAAAATAAAATAAATGAAGAAGTTAATTCCGATTCGTCCGAACAGTCAAAGGAAGAAGTAGTTAATGAAGTTCTCGAATCAGTTAAAAATAAAATTGAATTACCACCAGATATCAAAAAATTGTATAGAAAGATTACTACATTAACACACCCAGATAAATTAGAAGATAGTGATTCACTGAAAACTGAAAAATTAAAAATGTATCTTGAAGCAACAACGGCTGCTAATAAAAATAATATAGCAGCTATACTCTTGATAGGGTATAAATTAGGATTAGAAATTGATGTTGTAGAAAATTATACTGAATATATAAATAGAGAAATAAATAATTTATCTTTACATTTAAATAGTATTGAATATACAAACAGTTGGATTTGGTATCACACCCAAAATGAAAGTCTAAAGAAAATTATGATTGAAAGAATAAGAGTCCAAATGTTAAAATTTAGAAAAGAAGCTAAGTAATGAAATCGTTTAATCCTAATGAATTTAAAAATTTTAAAGATGGATATATATTAGCTCCATATAAAATAATTATAGAATCTACTATCATTTATGATAAAAATGGGGTTACCACTATTTACCATATAAATCGATTTAAAAGATGGATGATTAAAGTGGAAAAATTTATATACAATTCTGTTAAGAAAACCCTCACATAAATAATTTACTCAACTTATAATATTTTTCAATTATAAATCCATTCTTACATCTCTTTTTATTTAATGGTATATTAGGATTATATTTTAAATATATATACTAAATATTTTTATTTAGTTAAGATTCATATTTAAGATAAATAATTTAATATATACAAATGGTAAAAAGTAATCTTTAAAAATGGCTAAAAAGCTTCATGGTAAACAAATAAAGGATAGTACAATATTACAGGCACATTTGAGTTTAACTACCCCTATTAATTCGGGTGATGCTGCTACTAAAATATATGTTGATAGTTTATTAACTGGTTCAACAACTGGAGTCACATCATTATCAACAGCAATTTCAACTGAAATATCAACAAGAGGTTCTGCTGATACATCATTATCAACTGCAATATCCTCAGAAATTTCAAATAGAATTTCGGGGGATTCCTCTTTAGAAACAATTGTTTCTGGGTTAACAGCCGAAGAAACAGTTTCAAGAACTATTTATATTTCAACCGCAGGTTCTGATACAACTGGTGATGGTTCATCTGGTAATACATATGCTACTTATTTGAAAGCTATCAAATCTATTAGACCGATAATAAATTCTGGTGTAACTATTACTATTGATGTAGCTGCTGGAACATATACAGTTGATATGATAGAAACCGATAAATACACGAAAAGAATGTATTTGGGTCGAAATGCTGGTATAACTGTCAGTGGTAAATATGTGACTGATGTTTCAGGATTAACGATAACAGCCAGTTCAACCCCTTATATTTATAACGTGACTGGTTCAACGTTCACTGTGAACCAATACCAAGATTATTTCATGTATAATGGGACAACAGCTTTTCCAATTGCATATAATAGTGCTACTACGATTAATTCAGTTGTCGGTGCGACTTCATGTACATCTATAATTCATAATACTACAACGTTTAATATTGCGAATGGTAATTTTACATTAAATATAGCATCTCCATATGTCCAGAATTTAATATTCAACAATATTGATATTACTAACCCTTCTGGTGCTATTAGATTTATTAATAATGGTATATTAGATTTTCAAAATTCTAAAATTACTGCTACACAAGGTAGTATTGTACAATCAAGTTATAGGAATAATTTCACAAACTGTGCTTTTGTATTGTCATCATCATCTTTTACACCTGCTAATACTAAAGTTCAATTTAGGAATACAACGATAAGAAAGAGTGGTACTAAAACTGGTATCGCAATGTCTTTATCAGCACAAGGTTTTTATATACCACCCACATCAGCATTTGGTTTATATTTGTACAATTGGGCAACTGGTATCGAATGTTTTCAAGGTAATTTCGAATTTAACCAAGCAAATAGTTCTGTTGTTTTTGATAACTGTACAACAGCTATCACTATTAGAAATAATAGTTACGTTACATTCACCCCGTCTTCTGTTATTTATTTAAATAATGTAACTACATTTTTGGGTGTCGGCACTGAAACATTATATGGAAACTATAAAGTATTAGTTCAGTCTATAACTGGTGTGCCTACTACCTATGTAGCATCAGCAATATTATCAAATGGTTTGTTTGATTCAGCAAAAAACATAAGCATTTATATAAATGGTTATAATAGTAATACTATATTGTCAAACACATCAGACATTACTGTAAGTGGTGTTACTGGTTTCTCAGGTTTAACATATATTACTGATTTTTCAAACAATTATACAAATAGGTCTTTAGTGGATAAAGGTTTTGTGACTGGGTATACTTCTGGTATGACATCTGCTAATACTTCACTATCGACAGCTATTTCGTCAGAGATATCAATAAGAGAAAGTGCAGACACCTCACTATCATCTGCTATTTCATCTGAAATTTCTACAAGAAGTTCTGCTGATACATCTTTAAGCACAGCTATATCGGTTGTTAGCGGTGGTACTCCTATAACAAATTATGGACTTAATAGAATATTAACATCTGATGGTACGGCAAATGGCATAAATGCCAACACTGGTATGACATTTAATTCAACTACAAATACGTTATCATTTAATAATTCTATTGTTAGTTTAAGTGGTTCAAGTAAAATAAAATTTTATGATACACCAGATAGTAGAAGTATACAAGCATTGCAATCATATTATAATTTTGATGTTGAAAATTATGGAGCATTATTAATTGGCCCATTTATATCATTATTTGGGGATGACACGCCAAGGACAGCTAATCATGGTGATAGTATTATGATGAGAGCTGAGAATACAACTGGTGATGGGGGATGGATTAATATTATTGCTGGTGGCGGTAATAGTATTGGTGGTGCTGCTGTATTCAGAGCTGGTGATGGTGTTTTATCAGGTGGTACTACAATTATATCAGGTGGTGTGAGCGATAATTCAGGCGGTGATTTAATACTTGAAGGTGGACTATCACGAGTGGGTGGGGTAATAGCTGGTAATGTTAAAATAAACAGTGGTTCATACGTGGATTCTATACCAGGTGCTACATACATAGAGGATAAACAATTAGGTTCAGTTTATATTTACACAACTGTTGATTCTGGTGCTAAAATATCTATCGGTGATATTATGAGGTATTCAGCTACTGGGTTGTCATTCACTAATACTAATGATATTGTAAATAAATATTATATTGACAGTTTAGTTAGTGCTTCTGGTGGAACGGTCATTTCAAATTATGGTGATGATAGGTTACTAACATCTGATGGTACACAAAAAGGGATGGTTGCTGAATCTAATTTAACTTTTGACGGGAGTCAAATGTTATTAAATGGTAATCTAAATATTCTGGGTAATTTATATGTTTCTGGTACTACTGTTACTATTAACACCCAAAATATGCAGGTTTCTGATAATTTGATTTTGATAAATAGCGGTGAAACTGGCTCTGGTGTCACTTCGATTATAGCTGGTATCGAAGTTGAAAGAGGTTCATTAACAAATTACCAATTTATATTCAATGAAACTTATGATACATTCAGGGTTGGTGAAATAGGTTCGTTACAAGCTGTTGCTACAAGAGAAGACTCACCTATTTCAAGTGGTATCACATTTTGGAATAACGATACAAAACAAATATACACAAGCTCTAATTTGACTTTTGTTAATTCACGTTTAAATGTGAATGGTTCGTTGGCTGTTACAGGTAATACTTACATATCTGGATTACCATCATCGAGCCAATCAAATGTTTTATTTTATAACACATCAACAGGTCAAATAACATATGGTACTGCGTCTACTGGTTCAGTGACTTCTATTTCAGCAGGTAATGGTATGAATTTTTCAACTATTACATCATCTGGTTCAGTAACTCTTGGTACACCATCTGATATAAATACTGGTTCTACAAATTCTGTGTCAACTAATTCGCACACACACATTTTTAATTCTGCGTCTTATATTACGGGTTCGGATGGTATTTTAATAAACGGTAATGGCCAATTTATTATTGATAACAATTATATTACAAATTCTACATTAGCTAACCTATATTCTTACACTGGTGTCACTTCAAACAGAGATTTAGGTATATTAGTATCAGGACAGACACTTGGTATGGTATATATCACTAATACTGGTACTACAACAGCCGAAGTTAATTTAGGTACAACTGTGACTGGAAATGAAATAACACCATATAAAACTATTTCAGTGACCTCTGGTGAAACAGTATCGGTTACGGTAAATATGAGATTATCAAACACTGTAAATACAACAATTTATATTAATTCTGCAACGTGGACAAATGTTAATTTAACTGTTCAGTGGGCTAATATCACATATAAAAACGCTTCAACAACCATCAGCCCAGGTGACTTACCGATGGCCAGTGCAGTTTCATTAGGTGCTATAATGGTTGGCACTGGATTGTCTATTAATGGTAGTGGTGTTTTATCAACAAACTTGAATTTAGATGGATTATCAGACGTTACAATAACAACACCGTCTTCAACTCAAATATTGACTTATAATGGTTCACAATGGGTTAATTCTGGTATATCTATTTCTACTAATCTTGATAGTTTAACTGATGTTACGTTATCATCTTTGTCAGGTGGACAATATTTAGTTTATAATGGTTCGCAATGGGTTAACTCTGGGTTAACTGGTGCTGGTGGGGGATTTTTGGGTAATATTACTAAAAATTCGTCAGTTCCAAGTGGTTTAGCAGATAGCCAGTGGTATAGACCCGAACCACAAAATGATGGAACATTTAACTATACTTTTGATAATTTCTACGATAGTGGAAGTATTGCTATAAATGTTAATTTAAGTCTTGAAGATGTATTTCTTAGATATAATAAAACTGGTAATTATTGGGTTAAAGAATCATACAATAGACCATTAACAAGTGGTAAAACATGGATTGGTTCGACAAATAACATTGTACAAGAAATAGATGTAGTTGATGAATGGGTTAGTACCGAAAGTGGAATAACTTATATTGGTCAAAAATATGCTTACCCAACTCATACTGTATTTAAAACGGATTTTGATGTATTTACAACTTTGCAAAATTTTATATTCGTTCAAAATATTAATCTAAAATCTATTGGTAATACTGCTATATTAACTATTCCAACAGGTAAAAGAGTATTGTTTAATAGATTTAAATTAATAATATTGAATGACGCTTCACCAACAGCATTTACTATAAGTGTTGGTAATAATAATTCTTCTTATAATAATTTATCACCTTCATTGGTTATTAACGATGTGTTAACGAATGAAACATATGAGTTAGAAGTAACTCAAAATGCAGTAACACAGTCATCTGGTAGTGTTGTATATTTTAGGGTGTCCTCGGCATCTACGAATGTAAATCCATTATCAGCGCATTTATTAGTAGAGGGATATATCTTTTAAAAATATATAAATTATTATGATTAAGAATAAGGATGATACTATATTAAAAAATAAGGATGGGTATATACTTAAATCAACTGTAATAAATTCTTATTTGGCTTCAACCCAATCATATTATTACAGGTATACAATCACGCTAAGTGGTGTTACAGCTACTAATCCATTTAAATTTTATTTTGAAAAACCTACTGGGATGGTGAAAATAGTTTATACATCAAATGTTACAAACTTTGACCAATTGATATCACCTACCAGTGAAAGCAGTTCAAAAAAAGTTTACACATTTGGTAATTTAAATTCTGTAATAACATTTAAAACAACATCAGATAGTAATTACGATACTGGTGATTTGTTTGATTTTATGAATCAATTCCCGAACTTGGAAACATTAGAATTCCAACATAGTTCATTTAGTAATAATATAAGTTATAAAACATTTCCAAGTAGATTAAAATATTTTCACATATATGATAGTACAATAACTGGGAATATAAATACTATAAACAATATAGTAAATTTAGAAGATTTATCGCTGAATTCTTGTCCAGTTACAGGTAATGTATCTAATATACCATTTAGCAATTTAAGAAAAATATCACTCAATAATGTTAATACTTTGAACTGTAACATAAACAACTTATTTAATAATGTAAATCTTGAATCGTTTTTTTTGAATGGAAGTAGTTTGGTAACAGGTAATTTATCTACAATTGATGTATCAAAATTGAATTATTTCTATTATAACAAATCAATTACTTCCAATCTAATAACTGGTGATGTGACAAACTGGATATTTAGTACTGGGTTAACTCTTTTTACATTTATAAGTGGTTATTATATAACAGGAGACCTTACAAACTGGGATTTTAGTGATACAAAATGTACATCAATATTAATACATGATTCTAATTCATCAAATGGTATAATAAGTGGTGATTTATCTAATTGGGTCTTACCAGATACATTAAAAGATATCCAAATATCAGGTTTATATCAAGTTACACGAGTGCCACTTAATTATTCAAATACAAATCTAAATTCATTCAATATTAATAATATGACCTCTTTAACATCAGTGACTGGAATCACATTTCCAACTGGTGTTACATACTTTTCATTAACAAATAATGGTAATTTAATAGATGACATTAATAATATAACATTACCAAATAGTTTCTCCATCAATTTATCAAGCAATAAATTAACAGGTAATATACATGACTTTACAATACCATCGGCTACCACCTCACTATTTCTTTATGGGAATTTAAATATCACTGGTTATATATCTGGTTTAACTTTTAATTCAGCAATAACTAATTTGCAGTTATATAATAATAATTTATATGGTAATATTACAGGTACGGTTTTACCAACATCTCTAATATACTTTTATTTAAGTATGAATGATATTTATATAGATTTTGATGAAGGTGTATTCAATACAAATAATTTAATTTATTTAACATTAGGTTATTTAAGTGGTATGACGGGTAATATTGATAATTTCATTATAAATAAAAATATGCAAGCTTTAGATTTAGCATATACACCCATATCAAGTGATATGGGAAATTTTCCAGCTCATAAAATTCAGAGTTTCGCAATTCGCAATTGTTCTCTCAATTGTGATATTTCTTCATGGTACGGTGGGACAGGGGTTACTACATCCTTAGATATAAGGAACAACCCAAATTTATCTGGTGATACTACATCATGGATTATTAGTGGTACAACAAATTTATTTTTAGATAATACTGGCTTATCAGGTGCATTAAAACATTATAATGTTTATACTTTAATTGCTTCAAATTCAGAAATATCATCGAATATTAATACGGATTTTAATTTAATAAACAGAGCTTTCGATTTTAGAGTAGATAATTGTAATATACAAGGAACTTTGTCGGGTGTCACTTTATATAGTGGTATTAGCAATTTTTATATAAATGGTAATACTGGTGTGACTGGTTCTAATGCCTTTATAGATTATTTGTTTGTTAATAAAAAATATTTCACTTATGTTAATTTTTCTATTAATATTTCAGGTATAGGTGACACTGTATCGGGTACAACAGAACAACTTGGTAGTTTGGGTACATATGGTGGTAATGCGTGGGACTTAACTGAAGCACAGGTCAATTTCTTATCAAATGGTCTGGATTATACAGGCTCTGGGTCTAATACCCCTTGGAATCAAAAAGAGAAAATATATTGGATGGAAAATGCAAAAATTAGTTCAACTAATAACGCTAAAAGATACATAAATTATATTATAACGTATTAACTAATTTAAAAAAGATTATTAATATATAAATAAAAAATAATATGTTTTAAATGCCTAAATCAATATATATAAATGAGGCAGCTTATGTTGAAGGGATGATTGTAACTGGCATCACATCATTATCAACAGCAATTTCATCTGAAATTTCTGTAAGAGGAAGTTCAGATACTTCATTATCAACAACAATTTCAACTGAGACTTCTACGAGAGCAACTGCTGACACATCATTATCGACAGCCGTTTCAACTGAAATATCAACAAGAGGTTTAGCCGACACTTCATTATCAACTTCATTATCATCAAGGATATCTACTGAAACCTCTCTTTCAACAGCCGTTTCAACTGAAATATCAACAAGAGGTTCAGCCGATACATCATTATCAACTGCTATTTCAACAAGAATATCAACAGATACTTCATTATCAACAGCCGTTTCAACTGAGGCTTCTACGAGAGGTTCAGCCGACACATCATTATCAACTTCATTATCATCAAGGATATCTACTGAAACTTCGCTTTCAACAACAATTTCAACTGAGACTTCTACAAGGGGGACTGCTGATACATCGTTATCAACTGCTATTTCAACTGAAGCTTCTACGAGAGGTTCAGCCGATACATCATTATCAACTGCAATTTCTGGTGAAGCCTCTACAAGAAGTTCTGCTGATACATCTTTAACAACAACAATTTCAACTGAAATATCAACAAGAGGTTCAGCCGACACATCTTTAACAACAACAATTTCAACTGAAATATCAACAAGAGGTTCAGCCGATACATCATTATCAACAGCTACTTTACAACCTTGGGTTGATATTAATCGTTGTGGATTTTTAAATAATAATGAAACTTCAATATCATTTAATGATACAACATACACATTCACATTAGCTGATACGGGTAGTGGTTGGTCATATTATAGAGGTGGGTTAAAGTATACAATTAGTGGTAATAAAACGGTCACGCTACCAGGTACACCGCCAGCAACAGGTACATATTTTATTACATTAGATTCAACTGATGGAACTATAATACAATCAACAACAGGGTGGACTTTAACTGATTTGAAATTACCAGTTGCTACTATAAGATGGAATAATTCAAATACTCCAAAATACCACATGGCTGAAGAACGACATTCAGTTCTTATAGATAGAAGAATGCATAAGTATTTACATGAAACATCTGGAACACGATTCGTTAGTGGTGGTGTATTAACTGGCCCGACTGTACAATCAGCTACTGACGCAGATAATACATTAGGTGTAAGTGAAACAACAATAGCAGATGAAGATTTAATACAAGTTCTTTCTGGTCTTACAAGACCTAATGGTACAACAAATGCGTACAATATATATTATAGAACCAGTACTACTGGTTGGACATGGCAACCTTCTGAAGTTCCGTTTAAATATACGACTATTGGTTTTGTTGAATATGATAATAATGGTACAATGACGGCTGGTTCAGCAAATAATTTTTATAATACTTATTTATTATTCACAGACCAGAATTTAACAGCAAGATTTTCAATAGTATCAGGTCGAGGCCAGTTCTCATCGTTAGCACTGGCACAAGCTGAAAATCCATTAACTTTTGACTGGACTGGTTTACCGATTGCTGAATCTATAATAGCATATCAACTCACATGGGAAACTTCAAACTCATATGGTTCTAAAGGTAAATGTCGTTTGTCTGCCACACCAATTAGAATAAACATTTCTACTACAACAACTGTTGGGAGTGGTTCTGGTACTGACCACAACACATTATCTGGATTACAAGGTGGTACATCTGGGCAATATTACCATTTAACTAATATTGATTACATAACAGTGACTGGAATATCAAGTGCTTTATCA
>Ga0172381_10004213_pt1 | contig 14940 bp, 16 predicted proteins | sample Leawel6488metaG_FD_119754 | JGI IMG/M metagenome (GOLD analysis project Ga0172381, IMG submission 119754) | Leachate microbial communities from a municipal landfill in Southern Ontario, Canada - Leachate well 64-88 metaG | ecosystem: Engineered > Solid waste > Landfill > Unclassified | place...
TGAATATACTCCCGAAGCACATCCGCTTGAACATATGGAAGAAAAAGGGGAGGTAAATAAAAAAGAAGATTTTTTGAAATTTTTGGGAGAATATTGTGTGCAGAAAAAATATATTTCACATTTAAAACTTGACCCTGATGCTTTTGACCCGAAGTCGGAATTAACGATAGAAAAAATATAATAAAATTTATGGATGATTTTTTTGAATATTTTGATAGGGACAAAGGATTTGAAAAAAAATGGATAGCTGTTTCTTCAGAGCTTGAAGATATAAACGGAAATAAAAAATATATAAATATAGAATTAATGGAAGATGGTAAACCTAGAGCTATGGCCTTTTTTGATATTGATGGAACTTTAGCTCATTTAGATATTATTCACGGGAAAGCTATTGCAAAACTTTTTCCAGATGAAAATTCTAAAGAATTAGAAGAAACTTATTACAAAGGTTTTAAACTTGGTAATTCCTTTCGTGAATTTGATAGGATGCGTGGAATATATATAGATGGTAAGAAAGAATGGAAAGATCCGGAAATTTATTGGAAAGAACGTTATTTATTACACGCAAAAGAAATTGATGAGCCAGGGAACAAAGCCCATGAAATTTCAGCTAAAATTTTAAAGGCTTATGGAGAAATAGCAGTAAATATTGTGGATGAAATTTATAAAGAAAATCCTAAAGAATTTAAACAGTCAAACATAAAGCCAATATTTCGTTTAACAGAGATTTTTCAAAGGCTTGGTATACCAATGGTTGGTTTTACAGCTAATGCAAAAATATTTGTTGAAAAGCTAGCCAAATATTTAGGTCTCTCTGATATTTTTTTAGATATTGCTACGGATGAGACTATGTCTGGGGGAGGAAAAGAAATTGCTATTAATTATTTAATAAAGAAATTAAAAGAAAAAGATATTGAAGTTCCAAAAGACAGACTTATTTTTGTAGGAGACTCTATAAGAGGAGATATAGGTAGTAGTATTATGGCACGATTAAAAGATAAAGAAATAAAAGGACAGGGAATTCTTGTTTTGAAAGATAAAAATGCATTAATTGAGATTAAAAAACAAATTAGTGCGGACCCTCATTTAAAATTATTGGCTGATTCTATGGATATTTACGGATTAATTGTAGACGATGTTCCATTGGACGAAAAAGGGGAACTGATGTTTCTTTCTCGTTTTAGAAATAAATTTTTTGAAAAATTAAGTTGACAAAATAAGTTTTTTAAGGTAGTCTAAAAATAGAAAAACTAAAATAAATTTGTTCAATAAAGGAGGAAAAGATGGAAGTTATGGAAGTTTTTGAAAAATTGTTAGAGAAAAATAATATAGTGAAGGGAATTTTTACCTGTAATTGTTCCTTTTCACAATTTTTCTTTTTGAAAGAAGAGAAATTAGAGCAAGAGGTGAAATTAGATTTTATTTTTTCTAACGGAAATTTTAATCTTCTTCTCGATGAAAAAATAGTTGTTATTTTTTACAAAAATGAGTACAAGATAGGTTTTTCTGTGAACAACATTTCTTTTGTGTTAGATTTTCCTAATACATACACTCCTGCTGGAGTGTTCACAGTTCAAAAAGTTATTTAATTAAGACCTTGCCTTTCGCCAAAATCTGGCGAAAGGCAAGGCCTTTTTTTATTCCATTTTAGATTCAGGCATTACCAAATCCCAAAGTTTTCCAGCAACATTATTTGGCTTTCCAAAAAGAGGGTAGTGGTGCAAATCTATGAATGGCAAAGAATTACATTCTATGATTCCACAATGCTGTTCGGTATACCAAGGTTCTTCTATTTTTTCAAATATTAAATCTACTCCGACTAGCGGATCTTTTAAATAAGCTCCGAGTTTTTCCAACATTTTTATATTTTCCGGATGAATCATTTCTGTCACTTCGGTAGTTGTTCCGCCAATTCCACGACTAGTTTTTTGAGAAAAAGTGACGATTCTGCCTTTGGTTGGAATATCTTGCATAGTAATTCCTTCTCTTTTTAATTCTATTTCCGCATCCGGGTCAATAACTATTTTATGAAAAATTGGACCTTTACGTTCTGGTCTTTCATTTTCTTTATCCATTAATTCTTGCAAAGTGTGAATTCCATCTCCGACGACTTCTGGTTGATCGCGTCTAACAACTCCAGCTAATTTTCCTCCAATTAAAGTTGCTCTAAAAAGATAGCCTCTTAATTCTTCTTCTATCACCACAAGTGGGGAAAGTTTTTTTGCTTTTTTAAATCCATAAATAAGTTTTTCCGGAGTATCAATATGTATCAAGGTATGACGAGAACGAGAACCCAAGTTTGGTTTTGTAATGACCGGTTTTGTGATGCTGTTAAATATTTTTAAAGCTTTTCTTTTTGTAAAAGCCACTCCGCCTTTGGCAACAGGGAAACCTTCTTTCAAAAATTTAATTTTCATAATTCCTTTATCGTCCATCCATCCCAACGAATCGGATTCTGTTTCATCTAGACGAGGAAGTCCGTCAAAACTTATTTCTTTGCCTTTGTATTCCGCGATGAAGCCTTCTCTAATTGGTCCCATTTTAAATTCTCTCATTTTTATTCCACGCCTATTCGCTTCTTCCCAAAAACATTTTGTGCGCAGATTATCTTTACTGTCTGGTTGATTTGAAAAATGAGCAAAACCAAAAAACACCATTAATTTTAAAAAAGGTATAGATGTTTTACTGGAGATTGCTTCCGTGGTGCTTTTAAAAAGTATCTCCATAATATCAAAAAACGGTTGTCCCAAATAACCAAGAACTACCGACATATAAGCTACCCAGTGTATTTCTTGCGCTGGTTCGCAATCTTTACAATATTTCATGCAACTATTATATCTTGTTATAAAATATTTTTCCCCTTGACTTTTCATTAAAAAGGTATATAATAAAACGAAGGTTAAACACCCACCCTTTCTATAAAAATATAGAAAAATTGGGTAAAATGCTCTTTAAAATAAAAGGAGATGACTCCATGTCAAACATGACCCCATCAAATATAACAACAGATGGCCAAATTAATGAGGCTGTTTCTAATTACCGGGCCATTCTTGAAAAACATAGTGGAGAGTTCTGTTCAGAGTCTGTACAAACAGTTCTTGGACAACCTGAACTGGCAGAAGAAATGTTTAGAATTTTTCAAAAACGTGTTGAGACAATTAGTAGTATGATTGTCCGTCATGTAAAAGTTGACCGTAGCCGTACTTATCAACAAGTTTTGGATGCAACAAAACGCGAACAATATACTAATTCCGACGTAGTTGCATCTATGCCAAAAGGCGAGGGTGACGAAATTGATGTTTATTTTTTTAAACTAGGTCGTTTTATAAGTGATGACGATCTAGAAAAAGAATATACACTGCGTGGACTTAAAAATGCAGATACATACTCACAATCTGCCGTTAATGAGACAGACCCAGCATTTGCAGATGAGCATCCAAATGGTACTCATTGGAAAGATGCCAATGGCAAATGGTGCTTCGCGACGTTCCTTCGGTGGTATGGCCGGCGTAGCGTGAGTATCAATCGCGGCGGCAATGGCTGGGATGATAATTGGTGGTTCGCGGGGCTTCGCAAGTAGTACTTAATACTTAGTCACTATGTTGTTTTGTACTTAAAAACTTTAACCTTTTTAATTTTTGAAATGGCAATTTTGCTAAAATGCTCTGAAGAGTAGCAATACACTCTTCCCCAAGCCATAGCGCTTGGGTTTTTTTATATTAAAATATTTGTTATACTGAAAGTGGTAGTAGGTGAATATGTGGAAGATTACGGTTTTTCACTACCGAATCCAGTATCCATATGCCGAGAATATTTGCGACCAAGGTTTCAAATAGAGTGGTGTATGTAGAAACTTCATAAAAAATGAAAATACTTGGTATGGAATGTTAACACATTATGATGTGAAATAATATTCAACTCTAAAAATATTAAATATTCAAGGAGTGGTGAAATAGATAGCACTTCATATAACTTCGCGACGTTCAATCGGTGGAATGACCAGCGTAGCGTGAATATCAATCGCAACGACAATGACTGGAATGATAATTGGTGGTTCGCGGGGCTTCGCAACTCTTTTCATTTCTCTTCTACTTTTTTGTAGGAGAGTTTTGTTTTGTAAGCTGCCCGCTCCAACCACCAAGCATTCTACCTATCTCATCAATTGGAATAGATAAAGTAATATATTTTTTGTCATCCAAAGATTTAGTCTCCCAAAGAATCATTAAAAGTATTTTAAGAGTATCAACCTTTCGTATTGCCAATCGAACCCAAAGATGTTTTTCTTCTTTAGATAGAAAAGTAGCAATGGAGATTGCTTCAATAACTTCAACAAATAGAATATCTATCTTTTGTCCTAGAGAATGTTTATGTATTTTAGGTAAAATTTGGTAAAAATTAATCCAAATTAAATAACAACTCTTCACTTTTGCCATTAGTGGCAAAAGTGGGGGGGTAAAATTAATAGTATGGTTCGGATTAAATTTATTCATACATATAAATATATCATTTCTATTGAAAATCTTCTCCTCGCATGGAAAGAATTTTTAAATGATAAAAAATCCCGTAAAGATGTTTTAGATTTTGAAAGAAACTTGATGACAAATATTTTTGAACTTCATAAAGATTTAAAAACCAAAACTTACAAACACAGTAATTACGAAGCCTTTAAAATAAATGACCCAAAACCGAGAGACATACACAAAGCAAAAGTCAGAGATAGGCTACTCCATCATGCAATATATAGGATTTTATATCCATATTTTGACAAAAAATTCATTTTTGATTCATATTCTTGTCGGATAGAAAAGGGAACACATAAAGCAATATATAGATTTGAAAGTTTTATCAGAAAAGTGAGTAAAAATAATACAAAAACTTGTTGGGTATTAAAATGTGATATTAAAAAATTCTTTGCAAATATTGATCACGATATTTTAAAAGAAATATTGTCAAAGACCGTCTTTGACACAGACACTCTCTGGCTATTAGAACAAGTGACAGACAGTTTTCATACAAATACACATATCAACCATGGTGTATATATGCGATACTCAAGTCCTGTTATCGCTGAATATGAGTATCGTGGATTACCACTTGGTAATTTAACTTCTCAACTTTTGGTAAATATCTATATGAATGAATTTGATCAATTTGTAAAACATAAACTAAAAGTAAAATATTATATTAGATATGCGGATGACTTTGTTGTTCTCTCAGAGGATAAAAAATATTTAGAAAAAACGTTAGAACAAATGAAAGAGTTTTTAGAAAATAAATTAAAATTAAATATGCATCCAGACAAAGTCTTTATTAAAACAATTTACTCTGGTGTAGATTTTCTAGGCTGGATACATTTTCCAAAACATAGAGTGCTAAGAACAGTGACCAGAAGAAGAATGTTTAGAAATATTAATGAAAATTTGAAACTCAATACTATACAATCATACTTAGGGATGCTTTCACATGGGAATGCTTATAAATTAAGTAAAATAATACTAACAAATAAAATTTAATGTGCCACAGTGAAAGCTATTATTTTTTTCGCGCCAAATTGTTTTAAAATTTTTTTTGCTTCAGTTAACGTGGTGCCGGTGGTAAGGACATCATCTATCAGAATTATATTTTTATTTTTTACAAATTCTGGATTTTTTATTGAAAAAGAATTTTTAAGATTTTTTAATCTGTCGCTTCTTTCTTTAATATTAGCCTGGTGTTCTGTTTCTTTTATTTTTACTAAAACATTTTTTTCAAAACTCCAATCTATACCGTTACGCGAATTATTTATTTTTATTAATTCTCTACATATCAATTCAGCTTGATTAAATCCGCGTTCCCGATGTCTTTTTTTAGAAAGGGGAATGGGGATTAGGACAGGTTCACGAAAATTTTTTAAAACGCTCAATTCTGAAAGCTCTTCCATAATTTTGTCATACAAAACTTCCGCAAAAATATTTGCCAATTTTCTTTTACCTTTATATTTTAAAAGCCAAATAGATTTTTTTATTGCTGGATGACGATAATCAAATAAAGGAAATACCCAATTGACGCTTTCTCTTTCTGCCACAGGAGAATCAGCAAGACACTCCAAACACAACTCTGAACCCTTTTTCCCACAGGAAAGACAATTCACAGGGAAAATCACATTTAGTATGGTGTCTAATATAAGCATGTATGCTATAATTATAAGCATAATTTAAAGAAAATGGACAATTCAATTAAAAATTTTTTTTCAGGTTTGGGCTTTCTAAAAAAAGGAATAGGAGGAGAAGACAGCGCTGTCGGAATTGACATAGGCACTTCTGCAATTAAGGTTGTTGAAATAAAAAAAAGAAAAGGAAAAGCAATTCTTGAAACTTATGGAGCTATCTCTCTTGGACCTTATGCTGATATGGAAGCAGGAAGAGTAACCAATCTTTCTCTTGAAAAAATTGTGGAAGCCTTAAAAGAAGTTTTAAAACAATCAGATGTGACTACAATCTCTTCCGCTTTTTCTATACCGGTTCAATCCAGTTTGATTTTCACAATTTCTCTTCCATCTAAAATCAAAGAAAGTGAAATTTCTTCCGTCGTTTCAACAGAAGCTCGCAAATATATTCCTTTGCCTATTACAGAAGTCTCTCTTGATTATTTTCCTTTGCCCCAAAAAGAACTTTCTTTTGAAGAAGAAAATAATCCGGAACTGGTTTCAACCTTATCAGAAAAAACAGAAATATTAGTTGTGGCTATTCAAAATGACGCTATCTCAAAATATCGCTCGCTTGTTTCTCAATGTGACTTGAAAGCCGATTTTTTTGAGATAGAAGTTTTTTCTTCTGTCCGAGCTAATTTTGAACATGAATTATCATTAGTGCTTTTGATGGATTTTGGAGCATCTAGCACCAAATTAACTTTAGTAGAATTTGGAACGGTGAAGAGTCATCATACTATTAATCGCGGAGGAGCGGATATAACATTCTCTATTTCACAATCTTTGAGCATTCCATTCCCAAAAGCTGAAGAAATGAAAAAAGAATTTGGTTTATTTGAAAGTCCAACGGAAAAAACTTTACCGGAAATAATTAAAACCCATATAGATTATATTTTTTCCGAAACCAACAATGTTTTATTGGGATATGAAAAGAAGTATGGCAAGACCATCAGCAAAGTAGTGTTTACTGGAGGAGGAGCCCTATTAAAAGGCTTAAAAGAGGTAGCAGCAAGCAATTTTAGAGCGGAAATAGAAATTGGGCGTCCTTTTTCTAAAGTTGGGGCGCCAGAGTTTTTAGAGAAAGTTCTTGAAACAACCGGTCCGGAATTTGCCGTTGCCGTAGGTTTGGCCTTGCGAAAATTACAATAAATTGAGATAATATAATAAAGGGAATGGAACAAAATTTTCAAACATCTTTTATACCAAAGAGACCAATAGTGGAAGAACAAATTGTTTCTTCTAAGCCGGTTAGTTTTCTTACCATTTTTTCTGTATGTGTATTTTTTACAATGGTGCTTACAACCGGAGGGCTTTACTTTTATGAGAAAATTTTGACAAAAAATATTACTCAAATGGAAAGCGATTTAAGTTTGGCAAAAAATCGTTTTGAACCTACCAAAATAGTTCAGTTGCAAACTTTGGACAAACGTCTAAACGCTTCAACTGAGATTTTATCTAAACACATCGCAGTTTCTCCAATTTTTGAAGCTTTGCAAAAAATCACAATGAAGACTATTGCTTATACGAAATTTGGCTATACTTTAGATGATACAAAAAGTAAAAAAGTAATAGTGCAGATGAGCGGGATTGCAATGGGTTATCGTTCTATTGCTCTGCAATCTGATTTGTTTTCTGAAAATAAATATATTGTTGATCCGATTTTTTCAAACTTAACCTTAAACGATGAAGGAGAAGTTCTTTTTGATTTGGAATTTTTGGTGGATTCTGATTTTGTTGATTACAAAAAAACACTTGAAACCACAGAGGAAACCGCTGATATTTTTAATATAAATAATGAAAAATTTTTAGATAAAATTTATGGTTAAATATATTTTCCCAATCATTTTAATAGGAGCAGCCATCGCGGGATTTTTGTTGGTAACTAATCCTTTATACCAAGATATTTCTTTACAGAAGGATCAGATAGAATCTTACAATGAAGCACTTGATAATTCTAAAGCTTTGGAAGCGGAAAGAGATAAATTAACACAACAATATAATTCATTTGATACGGAAAATTTATCTAAACTTGAAAAACTTTTACCAAATAATGTTGATAATATTCGTTTAATTTTGGAAATAGAAAAAATAGCTTCTCCCTACGGAATGGTTTTAAAAGACGTAAAATATAATACAACTAGTGAAGATTCTTCGGAACAAACAACTAGTACGGTTCAAAAGAAAGATTCTTCTAATAAAAATTATGGAATTTGGGATTTAGAATTTTCTACTCAAGGGACTTATAATAATTTTATTTCTTTTATAAAAGAAATGGAGAGCAATCTTAGAATAGTAGACATATCTTCTATTGAATTTTTTTCAAATGCTAACTCCAGTATAGGAATCAATCCATCTGCTCAAGAGGTATACAAATACAATTTAAAAGTTAAGACTTATTGGTTAAAAAATTAAAATGTCTTCAAAAATAAAAAACATAATAATTATCACCGTAGCAGCAGCTTGTTTGATTCTGGTTTATTTTTTCTTTATTAAAGGAGACACAGCAGAAGAGAACTTAGTTTCCTCTTCTGCTACTTCTACTGTTGATTCTGAAAGTTCTGAAACTGAAAGTAGTACTACTGCCACCGCAACAACACAGAATGATTCTTTAGTTATAGAAAATCTTCTTTCTGTTTTGTTGAGTGTAAAAAGTATAAAGTTAGATGATTCTATTTTTTCCAATGTAGCTTTCAAAAATTTACATGATTCAAGTATTTCTATCAGTTCTTCAGAAGGAGATAAGGGAAGATTAAATCCATTTGCTCCAATTGGTTATGAACCAGTAGTAGAACCAGTAGTGGAACCAGTAGTGGAACCAGTAGTGGAACCAGTAGTGGAACCAGTAGTGGATGAGACTTATCCTGTTACAATAGATGATACTACAAATACTACAGCAACAGCAGGAGAGACAGTAAATAATAGTTTGGAAAAAGCCGGGGCATCAAATTAATTATGAGTTTTTTAGAAGAATTAGTTAAAAAAGGTGTAATCACCAAAAGCCAAATAGATGAAATAAAAAATCTCGCTAAAGAAAAACATAGCGGTAATTTAGACGAGGCTCTAATTGAGTTTGGTATTTCCGAAGAAAGAGTTTTGACAACAAAAGGAGAATATTTGCAGATACCCGTAAAAAAAGTAAATGCGAAAGAAATTTCTTTTGATATTTTTAAATATATTCCAGAGGATGCTGCTGCTCATTATCGTTTTGTCCCGATTCAGTTTAGTGATGGGGTTTTGGAAATTGGTATAACTGATGCAGACAACACACAAGCGATGGATGCTTTGCAGTTTATTTCCGCCAAATTAGGAATTCCTTTTAAGATTTTTTTAATTTCTGAAAGTGATTATAAGAATGTAATGGAAGGATATAAAGGAATTTCAGTACAAGTTGAAGAAGCTTTAAACGAACTTAGTCAGGACGATATAATTAACGCAAAAAGTTTAAATGAAGCGAAAAATTTAAATGAAGAAATAAAAAATGTAAATTTGAAAGATCAGTCAAAAATCGTTGAAGATGCTCCAGTTATAAAAATAGTAGCGGTTATTTTGCGTGATGCGATTGACGCTAATGCTTCTGATATACATATAGAAAATACGGGAGATAAAGTAAAAGTTCGTTTTCGTATAGATGGTATTTTGCATACTACCATAACTTTACCGCCGAATGTGGCAAATGGAATAGTGGCTAGAGTAAAAATTTTAGCTAAATTGCGTTTAGATGAAAAAAGAAAGCCTCAAGATGGCTCCTTTAGCACCAGTTTAAATAACAGAAAAATAGATTTTCGTGTTTCTTCTATGCCAGCATATTATGGTGAAAAAATTGTGATTCGTATTCTGGATTCAGAAAAAGGAGTAAAGCCACTGGACCAATTGGGTTTATCTAAAAGAAATTTAGAAATGATAAGAGAAGCAATAACTAAACCATATGGGCTTATTCTAATTACTGGTCCTACTGGTTCTGGAAAAACCACAACCTTATATTCTATGATGAATGAACTCAATAAAGAAGAAAGTAATATTGTTTCTCTTGAAGATCCGATAGAATATCATATTCCGGATATCAATCAATCTCAAATGATGCCAGAAATCGGCTATACTTTTGCTTCGGGATTACGTTCCATACTTCGCCAAGACCCTGATGTTATTATGGTGGGAGAAATACGTGATAAAGAAACAGCTCAGCTTGCTATTCAAGCCGCTTTAACCGGCCATCTTGTTTTATCAACTCTCCATACCAATAATGCTATTGGTGCTATTCCTCGTTTAATAGATATGGGAGTTGACCCGTATTTGATAGCTCCGACTCTTGTTTTGTCTATTGCTCAACGTTTAGCCAGGATGACTTATCCAGCCTCTAGAAAACTTGTGCCAATTGACCCAAGTATCCGAATGCAAATTGAAAGTGAAATAAAAGATTTGCCAGAAGAGTTTAAAAAAGAAATTCAAATTAAAGATGAAATGTATGAAACAATTCCAACCTTGGATTGTCCTTCTGGTACTCGTGGCCGTATTGCAATCTTTGAAATGTTTAAAATAGACAGAGAAATGCAAAACATAATTTTAAAGAATCCCGTTGATTCGGAAATTTATAGAATAGCACGAAAAAACGGAATGTTAATGATGAAAGAAGATGCTATGTTTAAAGCCTTAAATGGAATTATCCCATATAAAGAAGTTTTCAATTTTACTAGTGAGAATGACTAAAATTGTTGATGGTGCTTTTATAAAAGGTTGTTTTGTAATATAATAAGGATATGGATTATAAAAATAAACTTGAAGAATTAATTTTAATTGTTATCCAACAAAATGGATCTGATTTACATTTGGATGTTGGGAGTGTTCCAGCTATCAGGGTTTCAGGAGAACTTATTTTTTTGCAAAAAAGTCCGATTTTGGCCAAAGAAGATATTCTTGGAATTTTAAGTGAAATATTAGGTAAAGAAAAATTAGACAAATTTTTAGAAGAGCAAGAAGTGGATTTTTCTTACGATTTCAGAGGAGAAGCTCGCTTGCGTGGCAATGCTTTTTTTCAAAAGGGATTAATTAGTATTGCTTTTAGATTAGTTCCAAAAATAAAGTCTTTAGAGGAACTTCATTTGCCTTCTATTCTTAAGGAAATATCCAAAAAGAAACAGGGTTTCTTTTTGGTTGTTGGTCCAGTTGGGCAGGGTAAATCAACTACCTTATCTGCAATGGTAAATTTAATTAATAATGAAGAAGCACGTCATATTGTGACTATTGAAGACCCAATAGAATATATTTATACTCCCAATAGAGCAATAATAAACCAACGAGAAGTTGGAATTGATACTAAAGATTTTCACACAGCGCTCAAATCAGTTTTTCGTGAAGATGTGAATGTAATAATGATAGGGGAAATGCGGGCTCCGGAAACAATCTCAATTGCCGTGACTGCCGCTGAAACAGGACACTTGGTTCTTTCAACCTTGCATACTAATAACGCTTCTCAAACCATAGACAGAATAATTGATTCTTTTCCTGGAGAACAACAAGATCAAATTCGCATGGAACTTGCCTCAAGTCTTCTTGGTATTTTTTCCCAGAGACTCGTTCCAAGAACCACTGGAGGTTTAATCCCTGCCTATGAATTATTATTAAATAATGATGCTGTTTCTAATTTAATCAGAGAAAAACGCACAAAAGAAATAGATGTGATTATAGAAACTGGAACGGAATCGGGGATGATAGACTTAAATCGTTCTCTCGTAGAATTAGTGCGTGCTGGAGAAATTACCATAGAGAATGCTCGTCAATTTTCTCTTAATCCAAAAAATTTGGAACGGATTATTTAATTAATTTAAATTTATGTTATTTAAATACAAAGCGTTAGACGATAAAGGAATAAGCAAAGAAGGAGAAATAGATGCTCCAACTAAAGATGTTGCGATAAGTGCTCTTCAGAGAAGAAGCTTGATGGTTGTTTTTATAAAAGAAGAAGGTAGTGGTAAATCTCTTTTTTCTTTCTCTTTTACAAACAAAGTGCCAATGAAAGATGTCGTAATTCTTTCTCGCCAAATTTCAACATTGTTCGGAGCACAAGTTTCCGCTTTAAAAGTTTTTACTCTGTTGGCAACTAGTGCTGAAAATAAAATCTTAGCAAAAAAACTTACCGAGATAAGTGATGACTTGCAAGCTGGAATTTCTATTTCCGGAGCCTTAGCCAAACATCCTGAAATTTTTTCAAATTTTTATGTTAACATGGTAAGAGTCGGAGAAGAGACTGGAAAATTAAATGAGACTTTTGACCATTTGGCAAATTATTTAAATAGACAATACTCTATTACTTCAAAAACCAAAAATGCTCTTATCTATCCGGTATTTGTTATTTGTACTTTTTTTATAGTGATGGGATTGATGTTTGTTGTAGTAGTCCCAAAATTGTCAGCAATAATATTAGATACGGGACAAGAAATTCCCGTGTATACCAAAATTATTATTGCACTCTCAAATTTTTTTGTGGACTATGGTTTCTTTTTGATTATTTTTATAATCCTTTTAGGAATATGGCTTTGGAGACTTTCCAGAACAGATACGGGAAAAATTTATTTAGACAAGATGCGTCTTTCAATACCGGCAGTAGGAAATCTTTATACCAAACTTTATCTTTCCAGAGTAGCGGACAACATGGATACAATGCTTACTTCTGGCGTTCCAATTGTCAGAGCAATAGATATTACTTCTGATGTAGTTGGAAGTAGAGTTTTCAAAAAAATTTTAAAAGATGTAGCAGATGGAGTAAAATCAGGTTTGTCCTTTTCAATTGCTTTTGAAAAACATTCGGATCAAGTTCCGGGGATAATGGTTCAGATGATAAAAGTCGGAGAAGAAACTGGTTCGCTTGGGCAGATTTTAAAAACACTGGCAGATTTTTATGCTAGGGAAGTTGATGATGCTATTAATACCTTAGTAGGATTAATTGAACCTGTTATGATAGTGGTTTTAGGTTTAGGTGTAGGGTTGCTCTTAGTTTCTGTTTTGATGCCTATTTATAATATTTCAGGGGGAATAAGCTAAAATAAGAGTTAAGGGGATAACTTGTTTGGATTTCTTTGTTAATAAAAATCATGATATAATTAATATGTATATTCTAAATAAGAAAGTCGAAAATATTTATTATTAATTTGTCCGATAAAAATAGGACGAGTAGTGTGTTATGAAAAATTTTAAAAAAGGTTTCGCCTCGGCTTGCCGAAGACGAGACGGGTTTACATTAATTGAACTTTTGGTGGTTGTGGCTATTATTGGGATATTGGCTTCAGTTACTTTAGCTTCTTTGAATAGTGCTAGAACAAAAGGGGCAGATGCTGCTATTAAATCTGGTTTAAGTAATGCCAGAGCTCAGGCTGAATTATTTTATGATTCTAATGGTACTTATGAGAATGTTTGTACCTCTGGAACTAACAATATCGCAGCAATGGTTTTAAGTGCAGCTCAGAAGCTTTCTTCTTCTACAACACCAGGTGGTGATTCCCAAGCTTGGTCTTATAGTTCTTCTGGTGGAACTGGAGCGGCAGTATGTCATGATAGTTCGTCAGGTTGGGCAGCTATGGTTTCTTTGAAAGGTCCTTCTACAACTAGTTACGGTTGGTGTGTGGATTATACTGGAGCAGCAAAGGAGTCAGGAAACTTAGCGTCTTCTGTGGTTGCTTGTCCATAATGAATTTGGTTTTTATAGGTTTATAGTAAAAACCATCTCTGAAGGATGGTTTTTATGTTGTGATTTTGATATAATTTAGTAAGGTAAGAATAGTAAATTTGTTATGAAAATTTTTGAGAAAAATAATTTATCTTTTAAAAAAGGTTTCGCCTCGGCTTGCCGAAGACGAGACGGGTTTACATTAATTGAACTTTTGGTGGTTGTGGCTATTATTGGGATATTGGCTTCAATTATTTTAGTTTCTCTTGGAGACTCAAAAGCCAAGAGTATAGATGCCACTATCAAAAGCAATTTAAATACAGTGAAAAGCCAATCCCAAATATTTTTTACTGATAATTATTATTCATTTCTGCCGACTAATGGTTCAGCTTTTAGCATAGACACCTGTCCGTCGTATGATTCTTCTGGAACAAATATGTTTTCAAAAGATAAAAATATAGCTTCTGCTATTGCTGGTGCTACAGAAAAAAGTGGTAATGGTAATGCTTGTTATAATTCTTATGATTACTGGGCAGTTGCCATTGGATTGAAAACTGATTCTAGTGTTTCATGGTGTGTGGATAGTGAAGGTAATTCAAAGCAAGTTGATTCGTTGCCAATAGATGCGATAAATGGCACAACATTTAGTTGTAATTGATATAAAAATATGAATTCTTTACTCACAATTATCTTTTTTCTTTTTGGAACCATCATTGGCAGTTTTTTAAATGTGGTCATTATTAGATTTAATACACAACGTTCTTTTAATGGCAGAAGTGGATGTATGGTTTGTCAAAAAAAACTTTGTTGGTATGAATTAGTGCCGTTATTAAGTTTCTTTTTTTTGAAAGGCAGATGCAAGGGTTGTAAAACAAAAATCTCTTTTCAGTATCCGATAGTTGAATTTATCTGTGGTTTAATTTTTGCTTTTTTATTTTTAAAATTTAAAGATATTTTTTATTTAAATACTTTTGTTTTTTCTATCTCTTATGCTTATTACACTGTGTTGTTTTCTTTCCTTTTGATAATTGCAGTTTATGATTTTACACATAAAATAATTCCGGATTTGTTCTCTATAATTGTTGGGTCTTTGGCA
>Ga0172381_10004214_pt1 | contig 14939 bp, 14 predicted proteins | sample Leawel6488metaG_FD_119754 | JGI IMG/M metagenome (GOLD analysis project Ga0172381, IMG submission 119754) | Leachate microbial communities from a municipal landfill in Southern Ontario, Canada - Leachate well 64-88 metaG | ecosystem: Engineered > Solid waste > Landfill > Unclassified | place...
CCGGGAGAACGCCTGCTCGTAGGCAAGGAGATGGTGGGCAAGCGTTGTCGGCTGGGCATGCTGGAGATGCGTGAACCCGGGCATTGCGCTCGTGGTATGCTTTTCAGCAATGACCAGCAGGGTTGCCCGGACTTTCAGGAGCGCCATCATCTGGGCGATCAGGTCTTCGCGGAGCCGGATCCGGATACAGGTAGCCACCTCGTCGTTCCGCGACCGCCCGATATGCATCCTGCCACCGGCATCTGCCCCTATCGATTCTATCAGGAGCGATTCGATCCCGGCGTGCACATCCTCGAACCGTTCATCGAATACATCGTCCGGGATCCCGTCATCGTAGTACCCGAGCAGCGTTGCAATAATGGGTTTTGTAACTGCCCGTTCGTTGATCTTCTGTGTATCCAACATCAGCACATGGGCAATATCCACGAGCAAGTCAGCGCGGGCGATATGCCGGTCCGCCTGCATCGAAGAGAGAAAACGGACCATTTCTGCTGACCGTGTGCCGGAAAGACGCCCCTGCCGTACAACGTCCTTTCGCATCCTGTCACCTGCTACTAAATTGGCGGTCATGGGATTAAAGCCACGCCTTGCGTGCCGCGAGTTCTATCGCCTGCTGCACCGATTCGCGGGGGATGATCGTGGCCACCGGGACGTGCACCAGCTGCTCGATGATGCTGGATACGATAGGGGCGCAGACAATGGCAATCGCGCCTTCGCGTTCGGCCCGGACCGCGGCGACAATGGCATCTTCCATGGTGTGGACGGGATACTCCCTCACCCGCATGCGATGGCCGTCGATGTCTGCCATCCGTTCCTCCACGCTCTCCAGCACCGGGCGTGCAGCGATCAGGCCGATAAATGCCTCATCGCCCACGTGGTAAAACTGGCGCAGGGCCCGGATCACGGATCGCAGGGTGGATAGGTTGGGCGAGCGTTTCCCGTGCAGGATCTTATACAGTGAGCTCTGGGCGATCCCGCTCTTCTCCGAGAGTTCCCGCACGCTGATCCGCAGGTCGTGGCGGATGAGATCGTTGAGTGCTGTGACGAACTCCTCGTCCGAGACCAGTGCGGCGCGCATGAGCCGGTCAATAGGGTCCACCTGTACCATATATCAGATACAAACAGGCTAAATCAAGAAAAATATTTCCTTTTTGTCCTCATTTTTTCTGCCGGGGAATGACCGTTTGTGGACAGATGCGATAAAAAATTTATCGTTATCGAGAATTTTTCGATAAAATCCAGACAAAAAGAGAGAAAAATTGCCCAGATAATGGAATATTTAATAATCCCAGAACAATACTCCCGTATGAAATCCCTGAAGATTACGGCAATTGCCCTTGTTGCGGTTGTCATTCTCCTGATCGCTGCCGGCTGTACCCAGCCGTCAGGCACTACGAATACGTCGACTTCGGCAGCACCTCTCAAGGAACTCCGGATCGGGTATCAGCCGAGCACCCACCAGATGGCGGCAATTACTGCTCTGGATAAAGGCTGGTTCAAGGATGACCTCGCGCCTCTCGGTGTCGTGAATGTCTCTGACAAGGTCTTTGCGAGCGGTCCGCCCGAGATGGCTGCAATGCTTGCCGGTGAACTCGATGTTGCCTATGTTGGTGCAGCCCCGGTCCTGACCGCGCTCTCACAGGGGCTTGACGCCAAGATCGTTGCAGGGGTTAATACCCAAGGCTCTGATCTTGTCGTACGGAATGATCTCGATTATACAGGTCCGCAGAGTCTCAAGGGCCTGACCATTGCCACCTTCCAGGTTGGCAGCATCCAGGACACCGTCCTGCGTGACTGGCTCCAGAAGAATAACCTCACTCCGGACAAGGATGTCTTCATCAAGGGTATGGGCCCGGGCGACGCCGTTACGGCAATCACGGCCGGTAAAGTCGACGCGGTTTTCCTACCAACCCCCTCGCCGAGCACGATCACAAACCAGGGTAAAGGCAAGATCGTTGTCCGGTCTGGAGAGATGTACCCCAACCACACCTGCTGTGTCCTCGTTGTCAGCGGTAAGCTGATCCGCGAGCACCCGGAGATTGTCCGGCAGATCATTGCGACCAACGACAAGGCGGTTGCCTGGAACGCGGCAAACCTTGACGATGCGGCAGTGATCTATTCGACCAAGACCGGTGCCAAACTGGCGGACGTCACCGCCTCGTTAAAGGAGTGGGACGGCAACTGGGCATCAGACCCCAATATCATTGTTGCCCCGGTCCTTGATTACGCGACGATGCAGTACAATCTCGGGTACATCAAGAAGCCGCTCACCAAGGACGAGATCTTCGATCTCACGTTCTATACCAAGAACTAAAAATCCCCAACCAACCTTTTTTTCCTTTAAGGATCTTTACTATACAGTACATTTGTTAACTTCCCCCCCGGGAAATCCGGCTGGGAGGCACGTGAGGAATAACCACCATGGGCAGACAGGCAGGGAAGGATGGCAAAGACTGGCGGCTCGGTGCGGGTGCGGTCCTGCTGGCACTGGTCATCTGGCAGTTCGTTGCGGCAGTGATCATCCGGTATCCCTTCATTCTCCCCGCACCTACGGATGTTTTCACCGCATTTGTCAGCCTGGTCCAGGGGGGCGATATCTTCCTTGATCTCGAAGCGAGTCTCATTCACTTCGCCATAGGTATGGGGTTGGCTCTCCTTGTCGGGATCCCGATCGGGATCATCATGGGATGGAACCGCCGGATCGAGTCGTTCATGGACCCCCTCATCGAACTTCTCCGCCCGATCCCGCCCCTTGCCTGGATCCCGTTTGCGATCATCTGGTTCGGTCTGACCTCATTCTCCGCGGGTTTCATCATCTTCGCCGGGGCAGTCTTTCCCATCATTATCAACACCTACAGCGGCTTCCGTGGCGTCCCCCGCGTCTTTGTCGAGGCCGGAAAGATGCTCGGGTGCACGAAGGACCGGGATCTGATCCGGTATATCGCATTTCCCGCTGCCCTCCCCTCCGTAGCCTCGGGGATACGGATCGCGACCGGTGTCGGCTGGATGTGCCTGGTTGCCGCGGAACTCTTCGGGGTCTCAAACTACGGACTCGGCCAGAAGTTATGGTTCTATTATTCCCTCCACCAGATGGACAGCGTGGTCGTGTACATGATCCTCCTTGGCCTGATCGGCCTGGTGTTCGACATGGTGTTCCGGTATTATGTTGACCGGCACTTCCTGAAGTGGCGTACCGGGGAGGTGGCATAAAGAATGGCAAATCTGAAAATCCGCGACCTTAACCAGTCCTTCCCCCGCGATGACGGATCGACCTTAACCGTGCTCGATCATATCTCGTTCGATGTGAAGGACAAGGAGTTTGTCTGTATCCTGGGTGCATCCGGCTGCGGCAAGACGACCCTGCTGCGCCTGATCGCCGGTCTCGACACGGCCCGGAGTGGATCGATCATCCTCGATGGCGAGGAGATCACGGGAACCAGCCCGAAGGTGGGTTTTGTCTTCCAGGAGTACTCCCTCTTCCCGTGGCGGACGGTGATCGACAACATCGCCTTCGGTCTCGAGATGCGAGGGGTGTCAAAGGAAGATCGCGACCTGGTTGCCGAACGGTATCTCGATCTCATCAACCTCACGCAGTTCCGGGACAGTTACCCGTCGGAACTTTCGGGCGGGATGCGCCAGCGGGTGGCCGTTGCCCGGGCGCTCACGCTCGACCCGGTCCTGCTCCTCATGGATGAACCGTTCGGGGCCCTTGACGCCCAGACCCGGAATATGCTCCAGAAGGAACTGCTCCAGATCTGGGAGAAGACAAAAAAGATGATCGTCTTCATCACGCACAGCGTGGACGAAGCGGTCTTTCTCTCGGACCGGATCATCGTGCTCACCCCGCGCCCCGGCCGGATCTGCCGGATCTTTGACGTGCCGCTGACCCGGCCCCGCGAGCGTACGAGCGTGGAGTTCGCGCAGGTCCGCCGCGAAGTCCTTGACCTTATTAACCAGAACTGCTCAATCCAGTAAGGTTTAATATGCCCCGTATCCATTTTATACAAGCAGTTTGCGAAGCGTACCGGCATTGATATCAGTAAAATATCCGATATTTTTGCCCGCTTTTTCAAATAATCCACAGGAGTAGGACGCGATGGTTAGAAAACCGGCAAAGATGTACAGGGACGTTGCCAAGAAAGCCTATACTCGGCGCGAATACATGGGTGGTGTCCCCGGGAGCAAGATTGTACAGTTCGAGATGGGCAACCTGTCACAGGAATTCCCGACCGAAGTTGACCTGATTGTTGAAGAGGCATGCCAGGTCCGGCACAGCTCGCTTGAAGCTTGCCGTATCAGCATCAACCGCCGGCTCCTGAAGGATGTTGGCCGGTCCAATTTCCACTTCAAGGTACGAGTCTTCCCCCACCATGTCCTGCGCGAGAACAAGCAGGCAACCGGCGCTGGTGCGGACCGTGTCTCGGAAGGTATGCGCCTTGCATTCGGCAAGGCTGTCGGTACCGCTGCACGCGTTGTCCCGGGCCAGAAACTGATGACCGTCTATTCCACGGCCCAGTACCTCGAGAAGATCAAGTCTGCGATGCGCAACGGCGCCCACAAGCTCCCCTCCCCGGCGCACCTGAACGTCAGCACGATCAAGGTCAGCGGCAGGATCGTTGCGGCACCGAAGCTTGTTGGTGAGAAGGTTGTTGCAGCACCGGTCGTTGCCGAAGAGGCCGTAACAGAGGCTGCAGCTGAACCCGCAAAGGGCGGCAAGGATGCAAAGGCTGCAGCACCGGCAAAGGGTGGCAAGGATGCAGCAGCACCGGCAGCAAAGGGTGGCAAGGATGCAGCACCCGCAAAGGCTGACGACAAGAAAGGCGGCGCCCACGCAAAGGGCGGCAAAAAGTAAATTTTTTTCAGATTATTTTTTTGTTCTTTGGATTTTGCGGAGTTTTTTAAAGACCGTGAGGTCCGGCCGGTCAGATACGGGCACTCAACACGGGTTTTATATGCCTGAATGCTGCCCCGCCGTAAAGCCCAAAAGACGCAGGGGAATGCGATTGCGGGATTGATGCCGCGGGCATTTCGTGGGGATCTTGTTGGATCCGCTTAACCAGATCTCACGTAAAAAAAGTGAAAAGAAAATTCCTACCTGTACTGTTTCCCGTCATTTTTTGTCTTTGGTGTATGTTTGCGGAGCGGGTTGAGATATGCCGGCTTTCGCTCAGGAGATGGTGTTTCATCAGATGAGGTCCGGGGAATCCGGGTGTGCGCTTTTGCAAGGTGTGCCGGGTTATTATGGGGCGCAGGTTTTCTCGTCTCTGCCCGTTTTGCTGGTGTCTTCCCTGAAGGTGCCGGGGATTCCGGCTGAAGGGGAAGTGCCGGTTCCGTATTCAGGGGGAGTGGTGTTTCAGCAGGTTTTTCGTGGGCTGTTTTTCCTTTTCGTGCAATCCCTAGCCGGGTTTTATATTTACTTACGTACTGGAACAGTTTGAGAAAGGCCTCTGCCTCATCGTGGAGCGTGCGCTCGATCGGTGTGAATTCCTTGTTTTCATACCACTTGTTGAGACGTCCGGCATCCGATTTTTTTGATGAGAACGCATCGAGACGGGCTCCGGCGAACCGGCCATCATTCAGCAGAACGAGGACCGGTCCGAGATCCAGGCGGGGTCGCTCGTAATACAACCGGTGGCTGGAGATCTCCGGCAGATGGTATTTTTTGCATTTCGCAATGATCATCTCGTATGCATAATCGAGATCAATCCCCACCGGAATAAAATGTGTGGGCGACACTTCCGGCCGGAAAAACTGGTTGTAAAACGCAGTCACGATACTTTTTTCGGAGCTCTCCCATGCTTTGAGAATTACTAACTTCTCCAGCGGTTCACCTGAGGGCAGATCGATCTTCTGGTATTGGATGGTGATGAGGGTATCCGTCGCGGGATCGGGTTTTTCCCCGGCGTGATATCCTTCCATGGCAAAATAATAGGCCGGCATAGACTGATCTTACAATAAGAGATAAAATCCTTTTGCGTGGAGGGCTGTAAATTTTTCACATCAACGGATCAGGATAAACCCCCATTTTTGTAAAATCTTGCGTGATGGCGTTTTTGGAATTCTGAATCCGGTTCACTCTGATGACAAAGAACAACGGCCATTCCCGCAGGCATGCGGGATGTTTTCCGGTTTTTGTTTGCGGGGAAGTGCAGGAAGAGAGTAGAATGAGCCGGGGGCCGCGATCCAGCCGGGCGCTTAACCACGGCTGTGAGATCGCCCGGTCGGGGGTACTGTCCCGGTGGCAGAGTACGGCCCGGGGAGCCGGTATGATTTCATCCTGGCGGAGACCCTGACGGCTGCATTTGTCCGCGCGGGATTTCAGATCCTCACCCTCCTCCCGGTGAAAAAGGGTGTATCTGAAGTCCAGTACTTCACCAGATATGAACCCGAGCTTCAGGGAAAGCGTACTATCTCAACCGGCAGCAAATGTCGGATACGGTTATGCACAGAGAAAAATTCATGGACGAACAGGTTTCCTCCAGTTGGTCTTGATTGAGGTATTCTCCAGGGCAGATTTTTTTTGAGGCAGACCCTGCTGAAAATTTTTCAATCGCGATCATGAGGTGTCAGTTGATGAGGCGATTATCGGATAATTATCCGCCAAAATGCATGTACAAGCGACAAAATTTTTGATTTGCCGGCGTGAGAGGGTTTGCCGATCAACCAGACCCTGCCTGAAAAATTTCAGGCAGGGGGCAAGGGGGTGGTTGAAAATTTCTTGCCGGAGATCGATTGTGATGGTAAAATGGTGTAAAAAACGTTCAGGTTTTTGGCAGGTCGTGATCACGGTCAGGATTTACGAAGGAATTATGAGATTATTACTGAAGTCAGGTACATCCGGAAATTTCCGGCTTTCATCAGCGACGTTACCGTGAATACCGGGATACTATGTCCTGAACGGCAGGTGGTCAGGGTTGATGGTTATCTATGGTCCAGGGAGGATAATCGAGAGAAGTACTATCCCCTTCTCCGTCGTGAAATCCGGTACCCCCCTCTAAAACGGTCATAGCGGCCGCCGGTCAGAGTTTATTTTTTTATGTCCCGAACCCTGTCTGAAAAAAGAGGGCGCTGGACGCCCGCTATCATGCAGGTTTATGTGGCCTTCTTTTTGCCCGGTTTCTTGAAATAACCCCAAAATACCATTTATTCCGTGGGCGTGGACATCAGTTCCTGTGGAACCGGAAAGCGGGATCGCCGGATTGGCAAACGGAGCCCTATACGCAGAGATCTGGGTAGTACTCCGGAACACCGTGAAAGCCAAAACCATCTTCCTGGACCGGGGTGCTCATATACCTGCTGACGATCATCTCGTTCCTTCTCAGGAATATCCGGGTCTCTCTTCAACAGATTTTTTTAGGTTCAACGAGGGCCAGGGGCCATCGGATCTCCCAAGAGCGGCAATATACATTTCAGGTTCGGTTAAATCGACCTTTTGGCGGATGTTACACCATCACCGAAGCCCGATGTTGGGGGAATGACGCGAGGAGCTGATGCCCCGGCTCGCGTGGGCTGGCCCGGAACCGATGTGCTGTCGCCTTGTACGATAGTGTGGTCGCACGTCACCGCCCGGTATTTTTCGTATCTGTACCATGTTCGCCCGGCTACCGAAAAGATGTCCGTGAGTTTTTTTATGGAACTGACAACCCTATCCGCCAGCCCGATCGGCCCGGCTGAAAACGGTCTTTATTGAAAAAAGAATGCTACGAAAAAAATGAGAAATGAAACTGGAATTATGCTCTCTTTCCGCTGGATTTCTTGGCATCGGTCTTTGCTGCAACGGGTGCAGTCTTTGATGCGGGAGCAACTACCTTCTTTTCCTTATTTGACGTGGTTATCACTTCCTTTTCAGTTATTTTTCGATCATTGTGGTTTTTGCCACTTATTCATGTTCTTTTGGTGCCGGGATATACGCTTTGTCCCTGCGAAGGAATTTAAACGATTTTAAAGCGGTATTTTTGTGGACCGGGGGCAAAGAACGCACCGGAAAATTTGAGGATACAGGGCCGGATAACGAGAGGGTTTTCTCGATGGTGATATGGGGTGACTGACGATCAGGTAACGCGTGGGTGTGGAACCATCACCTTACCGGGCAAAACCCATGAAAAAAAATTATTTCAAAAGCGATTTCAGATCCCTGAGTCCGGTTTGAATTTCTTTTTCGAGCGTCTCGATCTTTTCAATAATTATTTCCGGTTTTTCGTACTGGACTTCTTCGTACTCGATCTCTTTGTACCGCGAGATGGAGAGATCAAATCCATTCTCCTTGATCTCGCTGATCGGTACAAAGAAACATTTTCCCTTTCGGTCCGTGGGATTCTCTTTCTTACGGTTGCGGTAGTGCTGGATGATATCCGGAATATCTCCCTTCCCATCGATGAATGTCCGCTTGTCATCGAGCGAGTACCCGTCCGCGTCCATATCATAGAACCAGACTTTTTCGGTGGACCCGCCTTTGGTAAAGAGAATCACGGCCGTGGAAACTCCGGCGTACGGTTTGAAGATCCCGGATGGCATGGAGACGATACCTTCGAGCTGGCACTGTTCGAGCAGGATCTGCCGGAGTTTCTTGTGGGCATTGGAGCTGCCGAACAACACGCCGTCCGGCACGATGACTGCGCACTTCCCGCCAATCTGGAGGAGGTGCATCATCCGCTCGACAAAAAGGAGTTCGGTCTTCGTTGTCTGGAGGGTGAGGGCATCGTTGATGTCGCTCTTGTCAATACTTCCCTTGAACGGTGGGTTTGCAAGAACAACGGTGTACTGATCGTTTTCCGTGAAACTTTTGGATAACGTGTCCCGCTGGGCAACCTGGGGCGCCTTGATCCCGTGGAGCACCATGTTCATGAGGGAGATCCGGACCATCGTGTTATCGAAATCGTACCCGTAAAATGTCTCGTTCCAGAGTTTGTCCCAGTGTTTCGGGTTGGTGATTCTGTCGCCGAGAATATTATGGTATTCTCCGTCCGTATCCACTTCCACCTTGTCCGGGCTCGTGTATTTTTTGAGGATATGTTCGTAGGAATTGACAAGGAATCCGGCCGTTCCGCAGGCAGGGTCGCAGATCCGGTCGTTGATATCCGGGTCCACGAGCTCGACCATCATCCGGATGATGTGCCGGGGCGTGCGGAACTGGCCGTTCTTCCCGGCGGTCGAGAGCTGGGAGAGGAGGTACTCGTAGATGTCGCCCTGGGTGTCCCGGTTCTGGGCGGAGATTTTCATCTCATCGATGATGGTGACAGCTTCCTGCAACAACGAAGGCTTGGGGATCAGGAAGACAGCATCTTTCATGTGCCGGGCAAAGAGTGTCTTCTCGCCGTTGTGGATGTTCTTGATGAATGGGAAAGCCTCGTTTTGGACATGCACGAGCATCTTATCAGCGGAGTAATGTTTCCAGTGGGACCACCGGCAGTCGGCCTGCCCTTCATAGATGGAGGTGTAAGTGAGTCCTTTTGCCTTTGCCCGCTTCTCCTCAAAGGTATCCATCTCTTCGAGACGGTTCATAAAGATGAGGTAGGACATCTGCTCGATGGATTGGAGGGGATTGCTCATGCCTCCGCTCCAGAACTTGTCCCAAAGGGAATCGATCTTGGATTTGAGTTCAGGGGCGAGGCGCATGGTTTTTTCCTGATAGGTGTGGGTGGGAAATGGATTAAGAGATGTCGATTTCATGCCGAGATGAGGCTATTGCACAATCCCCAAATTCCAATTAATCTGAAAAGAGTACGATGATTAGAGCGTTACAGCGCCCTTTTCCCGCAGATAATTACCGGGGCCACTCGCCACGAATGAGGCGGTTAATATCTGTTCTAATGCTTCCTGTGTCTGCGGTTTTTCAGCATCGAATGCATCTGCCAGCATTAATAGCCCCTTATGGAGTGCATTGAAAATTTTGTCGTCGAGTACGACGTTGCCATCTCCGGCCTTCAGCATCTTCAAGCGCTGAACGAGTGCCTGATAACTGGTATTGAGGACAAAATCAGCAAGCAGCACATCCCGCGAGAACGAATAACGGTACGTGCGACTGGTAATCCCGTAGGCCGCCGAGAAATAGTAAATTTTTTTCTCGGGGTTTTTTGTCGCTTTCATGAGACGGGCAACCTCACGTAGTTCCGTAACCAGTTCTTTCTTGAAAAAAATCTCTCTCTTTGTTGTCATGATGCACCACTTCCCGTCGGAATTTGCGGGAATATAGTCAATCCATAAGGCTTTGCAATTTCTGCTTCTGGCTTTGTTTTCCCATCGTCCCACCAACATTGTGAGCCAGAGGATCCCGGCAAATCTATGGGGGTTATCTCCCCTTCCACATCCTGCTTAAGGATTACCTTTTCGGCGCCGGTCTTTTGCATTTCCATTGTGGCGACTCGCATGCGCTTTTCATGGGTCTTCTCGATTTCCCTGAATTCTTCTTTCCCGATGATGGACTCGATGAGCGAGTTGTCAAAATCCTCAAGGCGTTTTATTAAGGGGGATTCTTCATTAATGGAATAATACCATGTCCTCCCCTCTTTTCGGATCTTCACCATATCTCTTTCCGAGAATCTCTTCATCGCTTTTGAAATGGACTGCCGTGTGAGTTTTACTTCTTCTATCAAATCAGCCATCTTGAATTCTATTCCATACATTGGCAACAGGAACTGCAGGAGTCGGGTCTCGCAGGTGTCGCCGAATAAACCCTCAAACGGTTGTTGCATTATAACCACATTTTTTCAATGATGCTACGTTATGTCCAATCTATCATGGATGACAAATTTTTAGCATTCACGAAATTTACTTCCATGATGTATGTATACATTGTATTAAAGTATTGTTAAAAAAAGTTAACAGTAACGGCAATGTCAATCCAGATGGTGAACCCTGCCACCACCAAGGGGAGTGACATTGAATCCGTGGCGTTTCAGAACAGAATATGCTTTTCCGAGATCCAGAATGTAATATTTTAATTCTTTTTTTCTGATAGTTGCAATGTATGCCTTGTTTTTCAGATGGATTATGGCATCATTAAAATCTTGATCATATTTCGTCCGAAGGATACTTTCGAGCATATCGTTGTGATAACCTGCGTCACTTTTGAAACTTTTTCTGCGCCATAATAAATACAGAATGTGAACTTCCATATCGGTCAGTTCACATGTCATGATCGATATTATGTTTCCAAACGATATAAAGGGAATTTTTTTAATGATTGTCATTGACTAAAAGAATAGTGTATCGTAACGTCGTTTTCATGTCTGAAAATATCGTGAGCATAATAATTAAATCATAAAAAATAAATTAATTCTTGATATGCATTTACCTAGGAGATAAAATGACACAACACAGGAAAACGAGATCCGATTGCACAGTAGGAACTTTTGAAAAAAAGGAAGGACTCCCCCCAGGTTCAATTCGCAATATTGATGGAACAGATGCAAGAAGTGACAAGCTCATCAGAACCGTCAGAAAACAGGCAGAAAAGTAACTTTTTTAATTGGTTAATTCCCCGGCAAACGCCCTCTGCATCAGCCCCTCGCACAACCCCTCGATCACCTTACCCGATGCCGCCTGTTGATCGCGAATCTGCTCCACATCCTGCACGACACGGGCGAACTGCTGCATTATATTAAAAAATATATTTTGGAAACAATTAACTGGGTTTCGTTATCTCAAGTTTACTGCTATTAAGTACATTTTCTACGATCATCAGTGGAGACATCCCATGGAACTTGCTTACATCAATTCTTTCTTCGGTTTCCTTTTCTATTTTCTTTATCGCTTTCAAATATAATGAAAAAATTGCAGTATTATGGATCTTATCCGCATAATGCCACTCCATAAATTCATCTGGCCGGGTCAACCCGTCACCAAGTGTCGATTTCATCAATAATTCAGTAGAGGGAATTTCCCAGCACACAACCGGGGCAAGACCGATAAGTCCCTTTTTGAGAGGTGTTGGATAAACAATAATGTTGTCAATTTTGTAAAGGGCTGTTGGAATTTTGAAAGCATACTGAAATGAAATACCCAACCAATTCTGATTAGACGCCAATTGATAAGCATCAATAACCGCTTTCCCAAAAACAATGTGTTCGGTCCATTTTACCTCACCTTGAGATATTGCTCCACAAAGTGGCAATTTTAATCTCAATCCTTCTTCGAGCAGAATTCTTGAGAATTTAATAAGTTTTTCAAGTTCGGCTGGTGTTTCACCGGTCGTAGCAACTATCGAATCTGAAATGAGTTTTACATTGATTATTTCGCATCTTCTTGCAGCGGATTCAACCAGTTCAATCCATTGATTTATCCGGGCCTCTTGCTGATCGAGTGGCAAATTGCGTACAATGTTTTGAAATCCCGAAAGATCACCAAAAAAACAGTACATCATTAACACCTTTCATCAAGCGGTCAGTTCCCCGGCAAACGCCCGCTGCATCAGCCCCTCGCACAACCCCTCGATCTCACGACCCGATGCCACCTGCTGCTCACGAATCCGCTCCACATCTTGTACGATACGGGCGAACTGCTGCTGGAGGGCGAGCGGAGGGAGGGGGATTTTTAATTTTCTAATCATCCCTTGGAATAAATTCGCTTGCGATGATTGATGCACACAGCTTGATAATTGTTTTTTCATGAATTGGGTTTCAAATGAATATTCTAAATAAATTGGATCAACCTTTTCCACAATCGGTCTCATTAAGGCAACACTTCTGACTAATTGAAATTTATAATCAACATTTACTCTCGTTACCCGACCCACGGAACCTGAACACGAAACTAAAACGTCACCATTTTTAGGGATAAGATGTTTCGATAATCTGGTATATTCTTCCTCATCAATAAAGTCAACATTGGAAGTCGAGATGTAGTGATTCTGAATATTCCTCGCAGATAAAAGAAAAATTCCAGAATTGGTTCTTCGAGGAGTGACATGCTCACCATCAGTGATTACTGAGCACAATCCCTCCAATTGTGCATAGTCCCATCCTCGCTCATTATTCTCCGGATCCCCGAACATCTCATAGAACACGCTCTGCAACAACGCCCCCGTCAGTGCGTCCGCCTCTTGCCTCTGCCGCTTCACCGCCTCCGCTTGTTCGAGAACGGCAACGATCTGGCGCTGGACCGGGAGTGGGGGGAGGGCAAATGAATAGTCTAACACAGTTGATGGGCTGACCCTTGGAAGGTTTGCACCAATAGACCGGGTTGTTGCATAGTCAACAAAGTCAGACCCTTTCAATACGAGTTCGAGAAATTTTCTTAGGACTCTTTTGGAATGCGGTTTTATTGTCAGAATATCAGTGCTGCAAACTCCTTCGAAATCGGGCAAAAAAACTTTGTTTAGATAGGGTCGGAGTTTTCCATAGAGGATATGCTCTGGTGTAAATTTGAACTTGGTACTTCGCAATTCATCTCCGGAAATCTCTGAGAAGTTAACTAATCTTCCTGATTCTCTTTCAATATTTTCTAACCCGATAAATTTTTGAGAATTTCCGTTGAGACTTTCTGGCGTTGCAACATTTTTTTCAACTGTTGCAATATCCCTGATTTTAACTATTTCCCACCCCTCCGGCAGCTCTCTCATCTAAGCCACCCCAACCGAAAGTTCCCGCTCGATCCGGGAACAGATCCCCTCAAACGTCTTCAGTTCATCGGTGGAGAACATCGGCTCCGGCGCATTCCCGAGCGTGATGAACGGCGGCTCCCAGAAGTCGGCGTAGGTGATGTGCTTCTTCTGCGAAAAGACCGACTCGACCATGCGGATAAAGTTGAGCTGGTCGGCCGAATAGTGTTTGTTGTTCTCGATCATGTACGTCCGGAACGCGTCCCGGATCCGGTCCGCCGGGTTCGCCTCGCCATACATCCCGAGCACGCGCTTGATGAACGAGACCAGGATGCTCTCGGTGCTCGTGACGGCCTTCCCGAGCTCCGCGCTGTTCTTCGCGAGATCGGGGCCGAAGATGGTGGCTTCGAGCTGCCGGATGTCGGCCTCCGAGAGCACTTCGTCGCGGGCGATCTTCTGGATCACCGGGCTGTCGGCCGCGAGCTTTCTGATCCGCTCCTCCACCCGCTCCCGGTACTTCGTGATGTAGGTCTGCTCCTTCTCGCCCAGCATCTGGATCAGTTCCCGCATCTCGATCCGGTCGCCCATGTCGATGACGATGGTCTGTTGCGGCTCCCGGCTCATCAACGGCATCAGCGGCGCAAGCTCGGCAAGCATCCGCTCCGCCGATTCGTACGACACAGACTGCCAGAATGCGTTGGACTTTACTTCGCGGATAAATGCCTCGCGCTCCTTCACCCGGTCGAGCGTGAGCGGGAGGCATTCGACCATGCCGCCGATCAAAAGTTTCTGCCGCTCGATCTCTCCGGCATCGTTGCGGAGGATCGCATGTTTGAGTTGCTCGCAGCGCAAGGTGAAGATCGCGGTGTTCAGGTTCACGTCCGGCTGGTACCGCATCAGGGGCATGATCTTCTGGGTCAGGAACTGGACCGGGTCAACTCCCACGTTGTCCCAGAGCTGCGGGTCGAGCGCTTTCCTGATCTCCTCTTTGTTGTCGCGGACGCTCACGGAGTCCGGGGGAAGCGAGCGGATATCGGCAAGGATCTGGTCCTTCACCTGCGTTGCCCGCACCTCATCGCCCCGCTCTTTCAGGAACGCGAGCTGCTTGACCCGCGAGAGGAAGATCCGGTTCGTGATCGCATCCGGTGATTCGTTCTTCACCCCGTCCGGGTTCATCTGCCAGTACTCGAAGTTGTTCCAGAAATCAAAGACCTGGAAATATTCCTTTCTTCCTTCCGGCAGCCATGCGGGATGTACACAGGCACTGTTGGCCCGGGTTCCCCGCCCGAGCATCTGCCAGAACTTGATCTTCGAGAAGACCGGCTTCGCAAAGACAAGGTTGCAGACCTCCGGCACATCGATCCCCGTGTCCAGCATGTCCACCGAGATCGCAACCCGGGGC
>Ga0172381_10004215_pt1 | contig 14938 bp, 8 predicted proteins | sample Leawel6488metaG_FD_119754 | JGI IMG/M metagenome (GOLD analysis project Ga0172381, IMG submission 119754) | Leachate microbial communities from a municipal landfill in Southern Ontario, Canada - Leachate well 64-88 metaG | ecosystem: Engineered > Solid waste > Landfill > Unclassified | place...
GTTAACGGCTGTATCAATTTATCTGATTTATGAATCGGTCGTACGATTTCTGAACCCGGAGCCAGTTAAATCGGGTTTGATGCTCATCATAGCTATTTTCGGCCTGTTCGCGAATATGATCTCGATGTTATTCCTTCATCGCGACTCGAAAAATACGCTGAACGTTAAAGCCGCTTATCTTCACCTGCTGGGGGATACCTTATCTTCAGTGATCGTGGTTGTGGGAGCAATCATCATTCATTATACCAATTTTCTTTGGTTAGACCCTGCCCTGACATTCCTGATCAGTATTGTTATCATCCGTCAGGCTTATAAAATTTTGCGCGATTCGGTTGATATCCTGATGCAAAGTACTCCAATTCACCTTAACCTTCAGGAAATAAAAAATTTTCTTGAGAAACACCCCATGATCAGTAATGTACATCATATTCATTGCTGGCAGCTACAGGATAGTAAGGTACACTTTGAGGCCCATATCGAGACTTATTCTGATATTAAGCTGAGTGAATCCGGTAAATTGATTGCAGAGATCAAGACTTTACTGCGTGATCAATTTAAGATTGGTCATATAACCTTGCAAATCGAATATAATATATGTGAAGATAAGGATATGATAAAGATTCCTTAAACAGGATATTCTGAAATGGCCGCTGTTTTCTAAAAATCAGAAATTGAATAAGAAAAACATGGATGTTTCGTTATATGTATAATTGAGCAGGCTCAAACTACCCGCTGTAACCTTTGGTTAAAACATTTTTATTTTTACCACGAAGGATCAAAGACGCAAATATATCATATTCAATTATTTAAAATTTAGCGTCATAGCGATTTGACCGTGAAAAGTGGTTTTCGGAGTTGACTTATGTTTTACTTTTTCATCGGATAAAATGTTGAATAATTCTATCAGAGGACTACTTCTGGCGCTGGCTGTTTTTTGTTTCCATACATCAAACGGTCAGGAGCAGGAAGGCGCATGTATTACTACATGGTATCATGACAAACCCGGAGCCGTTTCAATTTCTTTCGATGACGGTGGTTATACACAATACACTGAGGCTTACCCTGTTCTTGAAAAATATTCCCTGAAGGCTACTTTTGGTATAGTTGGTGAATGGGTGAGGGAAGAACCTAGTATGTCGGCTGAACCGAATTATTTTGAGATAAGGAAGATGGGCTGGAAACAACTGCTTGAATTGTATGATCATGGGCATGAGCTGGCTGCGCATGGGTATCGTCATGAACGTTATAATAAATTTGACCCTGTAGATACCCTGGCCCGTCACATGGTACAAATAAAATTGCTCATCGAATCGAGAATTCATCAGCCCGTTCTGACCATCCATTATCCTTATTCCTTCGCCTCCGGCAACATTCATGAAGCCGCCCTGAGAGCAGGGTTCCTCTTTGGCCGGACAGGTTTGGATACCGTCAATTCCGGTACTCCGCGAGATATGCACCTTCTGGCGACCCACAGCATTCTCAATGCCCATGAACCCGATTCAACAACGTTCCTAAGATGGCTGGACCAGGCTGAAGGTAACTGGCTCATTCTGATGTACCACAATCTGTTTTCTGAGAATTCCAGGGAAATGTCGCTGATCCATGGACACAACGTTGAATACAGCTATTCCCTCCCTAAGGAATCTTTTGAGATGCAGGTGCGGGAGACAATCTACAGGGATTACTGGATCGCACCCATCTCCACCGTGGGTAAATATATCATGGAACGCGACAACACGCAACTGCGCTTCATCAGATGCAAGGATAAGATCATCCTTGTTGCCTCTACCAATTTGGATACCCGCATTTTTAACCAACCCCTGACCCTGGAGGTAAATATTCGGTGGAGGAAGGTGAAAGTGACAGATGGCCTCCAGGATAAGATTTGTGAGACTAAAAACAATAAATTACTTATCGATATTAATCCGGAAAGTGTAATCATCATTTCAAAGACAAAATAATGTGGCTATCCTTATCTTGAGGATTTTTGAAAAATTACTTATTATCTATTTTACCGTTTATCTGTTAATAGACATCGGCCTTTTTGCTTATTCATTTTCGGCGTTCCTAAGGAAAAAGGAAAAAGCTCCCGGATCGGTTGACTTTTCAGGGCACCGGGTTTCGATCATCGTGCCTGCTTATAATGAGGAGGTAACCATTGTGAACTGCACAGAGATGTTACTTGAGTTGGATTACCCTGATTATGAAGTCATCGTAATCAACGATGGTTCTAAAGATAAGACATTACAGGAGTTGGAGCATCATTTCAAACTGGTTAAAACAGACAGGGCAGGGGAGGATGTTTTAACAACGGCGCGGGTAATCAATCATTACAGTACCAAAGATACACGGTTGATGGTCATCGATAAGGAAAACGGCGGTAAGGCTGATTCGATCAATACCGGGATCAACTATTCTGACGGGAGGTACATCTGCACCATTGATGCTGATTCCATCCTCGATCCCAACGCGCTTAGGGAGGTGGTAAGACCTTTCCTGACAAATGCAGGTACAATGGTAACCGGGGGACAGCTGGCCGCAGCCAACGATACCGTGATCATCCATAACAAGGTGGTCAGTTCTGCTCCTCCTCGAAATATTTGGGTGCTCTGGCAGATCGTTGAGTACATCAAATCATTCATGATATCGAGGATGGGTTTGAGCCGTATCAATGCCCTGCTGATCATGTCAGGCGCTTTTTCGCTGTATTGCAGGGAAGACTTGAAAGCTATCGGGGGCTTCCTGACGGCGCGAAACAGGCATCCTTACCTTGAACGTACGATCGGGCTTGGGAAACAGACTGTTTGTGAGGATATGGAAATTTTGGTCAGGCTCTGGCAATACAAGCGCGATCAGAAGATCAGGGCAAAAGCCATTTTTCTGCCAGAGCCGGTATGCTGGACTGAGGTGCCCGACAATGGCCGGGACTTGTTCAGGCAGCGCTCCAGGTGGCAACAAGGCCTGGGCGAAACCCTGAAGATCCATCATCGGATGATCCTTGAACCTTCTTATGGCGTTACAGGCATGATTGGGTTGCCCTATTACCTGTTTTTTGAATTGTTTTCTCCCATAGTCAGGATATTCACCGCTTTTTTCATCATTGCAGCAGCCTATTATGGGATCATTAATTTCAGATGGGTATTGTTGCTCCTAACAAGTGTGATGCTCATAACTGCTATCATCCTGAGCGCCATCACGGCCATCATCGAGAGTTGGAGCCAACATAAGCATGCAGTCACCCGCGATGCATTGAGGTACAAGGGTTTTATGGATTGGATCCGGTTGATTATGGCAGGTATCCTGGCAGAATTCTCCTATTCCTTTTTTAAAGTGGTTGCCCAAACTGACGGGATGATTAAATTCCTGAGAAAACGGAACGAATGGAATAAATTTTCCAGGAAAGGAGTGAAGAAACTATGAAACGATGGCTGATAACTAAAATTCTGGTATTTCTGATATGTTCCGCTTTTGGGCAGACTGGGGAAACGGAATCCTGGAGAGATACCGGTTACCAGGCCCGGAAAAACCGGAATTATCCTGTAGCCATCGAATATTACCAGAAGATTCTGAATAAGGATTCTTCAGATTACGATGCCCGCCTGGCGCTTGCAAAATTATTCATACTGACGGAGGATTATCCGGAGTCCATTTCACTGTATCAAAGAATTTATAAGGACGATAATTCTGATGTTGAAGCTATGAATGGTCTGGGTTTATGCTTCGGGGCGATGGGAAGGGACAGCCTTGCTGTGGTATATTATGAGAAGGCGCTGAAATATTTACCGGGGGAAGTCAGCCAATATCTTTTTCTGGGAGGAGCATATGGGAATGCTGGCAGAATGGCAGACGCCATCAGGGTCTATGAACAAAGCCATGCCATCGATGCTACTTATTCCGAGACCTGGGCAGGAATTGGTAAAATGTATTATTGGTTAGAAAAACCGGTATCTTCTGCCCGGTATTACCTGAAGGCCCTCGATCTGGATCCACAGAACGAGAAGATAAAGAAAGAGTACAGAAAAGTCAGGCAGGAATCTGGTTGGGGATTGACCCTGCGGACCAGTCCTGTACTGGAAAAGGAGGAGAATTATACGATCAATGCATGGATAACTACTTTGAAACTGGAGAAAAGGATCAGTGATCATTTCCGGATTGAAGCTGATTTTCTGTTAGATCATTCCAACCGTGACTTCACCGGTGATATCGGGGACACGACCCGTTGGTATAATTCTTCCTGGATACAAGCCGACTATATTACAAAGCACCATACCCTCAGCATCTCTGGTGGATACAGTAACACGGATAATAAAGTATCAAATTACGGATTATCCTGGAAATTGAATTATACACCTGGTAAATTTGCATTGAAAAACACAGTCCAGGCCGGATATGATTATTATTACTACTGGAACCATGTTGGGGCTAAGTCTGTTACGGATAACGCCTCTGTGAGGTACAGTTTTGCGGAACTCGGTGGTATGTTTTCATACGGATTAGTTGACCCTGTTTATTGTATTGATAATTCAAACCCCGATACAGGAAAAATCTGTGAAAATCCATACTTTTCTTTTAGTATTTCACTGATGTTTAGAGTCCTCAAACGTCCCGACATCCGGCTTGGCCTGAATCATACTTACCTGGATTATACCTATAAGTCACCCCTTTATTATTCTCCCACCGAAAGGCAACTGACAGGTCCCAGCATTTCAATCTATTATGCTATCAGCGCTTTTTATTTTTACGGAAGTTTTTCTTATAAAATCGGAAATGAATATAGTTACGGAGAAAAACTGAATGTAAATAACTGGTCTTCTTTGCTGGAAATCGGATATGAGCAAGGACTGTTTTCCTTTTCGGTGGGAGGAGGCAATTTTTATAATCCCTATTACCAGAACATCACCGGCTTTGCTGCTATTAAAGTATTTTTCTGATGAGGCTTAAATACATCGTCATACTGGTCCTCTTGGCGCTGCTGGTCTTTACTGTGGTGAAGATGATGAAATTCGAATCATCCATCCGCGAGGAGAGAAAGGTAACCCTTTATGTGGAGGATGACAAGAAACCCCTGATAACGCGTCTTTCGGAAGAAGAAATCAGGAATGCGGCGCTGCAGGCTGAATATTATTTCATGGCTGGGCCTGACTATTTCAGTCAGCAGCTGATCCGGTTTGAAAATGGTAAAAAGCAAAGCGTCTGGGAGGATTTCTTTTTGAAAGGAGTGAACCTGGGAGTGGCTGTCCCCGGAAAATTTCCATCCGATTTTTCGGTGACATTCGAAGAATACCTGGAATGGATGAGATTGATAGGAGAGATGAATGCCAACGTTGTCCGGACATACACGATTCTCCCTCCGTCATTCTACCAGGCCCTGTCCTATTATAATTTCCGGCATTTTGACAAACCTATATATCTGATCCAGGGCGTATGGGCAGAGGTGCCCGGGGATGAAGACTATTTTAATCCCGGGTTTACACGGGAATTTCAGAAGGAGATTATGGATGCGGTGAACGTCATTCATGGAAGGGCTGTTTTGAAAGAATGCCGGGGCAAGGCTTCTGGAGTCTATGCCAGTGATGTCTCCAGATATGTTGTGGCTATTTTATTGGGTAGGGAATGGGAACCTAAATCGGTATTCAAAACGAACCAGGTTAACCATGTGCGGCAGTATAAAGGTGAATTCGTCTGCATGAACGACGGCAACGCAATGGAGGCATGGCTTGCCGGGATAATGGACTTTACTGTATTATATGAGACCCAGACATACAAATTTCAGCATCCTGTTTCTTTTGTCAACTGGCTCCCCCTGGATCCCATGTATCATTCCACTGAAATCATTGAGAACCCAAAAATCAGAGAGTACGATAATGACCTGGAAAGTATTGATTTTTCCCGTCTCCAAATCACAGGACTTTTCACCCCGGGGATTTTTGCAGCCTATCATGCCTACCCTTATTATCCTGATTTTGTTTACCTGCAACCAACATATTCTGAAACGACCGGAAGTGATGGCCGGCCTGATCCTTATCTGGGCTACCTGAAAGATCTTAAGGCACATACACCTGGTATGCCCTTGGTTATTGCCGAGTATGGTCTCCCTTCAAGTCGCGGCAACAGCCATATCTCTCCATACGGGATGAACCAGGGTGGACATTCCGAAGCGGAACAGGCAAGGTTATCGCTCATTCTGACCGACGATATTGTGAGGACAGGCTGTGCAGGGGCTATATACTTTGAATGGATCGACGAATGGTTCAAACAAAACTGGCTTGTCATGGACTTCGATCTCCCGGTTGAAGACCGCCGGTTGTGGCATAACATGGAAAACCCTGAACAGAATTTCGGGATTTTAGCCATGGAGAATAAAACGAAAAAGAAGATAGATGGGGAACTAAATGACTGGGAACCAAGAAAAAAAGATTCCGGCAAGATTGACATAATGACCGAAGCAGATGCTACTTACTTTTACCTGGCGCTAAAGATCCCTGAACTTGATTTTAACCGGAAAAATCTCTTTTTAGCCATTGACACGTACGACAAAGAGAAGGGGGATCACAAACTGCCATTTACAAAGAAGAAATTTGAAAATGGATTTGAATTCCTTCTGGAATTCAAATCTCCCGATAATGCGGCCATCCTGGTTGATGAACCATATTCGGTCTATACGGATATATACAATGACCGGATCCCGGGATATGCATCGGTTCGAAACGAAAACGGGGTCTTTATCCGGGAGAAAATGTTGACAAATCGCGGCAGGGTATCCCTCCTGGGCACGAAAACGGATTTTGTGGCCGTTGACCGCAGCCGTTTGGTATATGGTATCTCCGACGATCCGGAAAAATCCAATGCCGATTGGTATTTCAACAAAGAAAAGGGTATCCTCGAAGTCCGCCTTGCCTGGCACCTGATCAACGTTACCGATCCAGCAAAGCGGTATGTCCTGGATAATAAACCCGGGACCAATGATCTGGAGTATGTCAGGTCAGATGGGTTTAAGATATTCGCTTTTCTTACAGATAAGAATAACACACTGCTGCTGAAATACCCTGAAAATGAACCAATTTCCTGCACTTGGGATGAATGGGACACCCCGGATTACACCAGCAGGTTGAAACCAGTTTATTATACCCTGAAAGATTATTTCCGGACATTGAATGTTGCTGTGATCCAGGGCAAACCAGGCATGGAACAGCGAGAGTCATTTTCCATCACGGATTTCATGTACGCTAAAAAAAATGCGGTCAGTATCAGCTTTGATAACGCAGGATATTCCCAGTACCTGTATGCGTTGCCGATCCTCAGAAAATATTATCTGAACGCCACCTTCGGCGTTGTTCCTGAAATACTGGAAGATACTCCTGGCCTGGTCCGGAGGCAGGATGACGGCCTCTTGAAGCGACTTGGACTGCCGGAGGTCAGGGAACTTGCAGCCACCAATGAAATTGCCTTCCAGGTTCCGCTACAGGGCGCATCCTCTGCCAGTGCTGTACAATTACTTGGCAGCAGGACCAGTAAAGTGATCCGTACAGCTCATGGTAACCGGGGAATGCAATTTTCCACCCTTCCTGAATCCATCCTATTCTATCGCGTAAAACCAAAGGATGCTATCATGAAATCATCCTTCGGCGGGATCCCTTACACGGTCATTCGTGCAGGAATACCTGTTACCCGTCTCGACATGATCCTGTCTGATCAAAAAGATTCATGGGTAATCCTGGTTTATCACCACCTTTATGATCCGCCAAACGAGATTCCAAGGCAGGCCAGTACAAACACGGACGGGAACCTGTTTCTGCCTCGCGCAGAGATGGAAAAACAGATCAGACTGATAAGGAACAGGAATTACTGGATTGCTCCTGAAGGGGATGTCTTCCGGTATATAAAGGAAAAGAGGGCAGCTACCATCAGGACTGAACGGTTTAAAAACATAATTTTCCTGAAAGTAACCCATTCCCTTAACCCGGAAGTGTATAACTATCCGCTTACAATCGATTACAGGACCAATGCCCGTATCATCAGGATTGGAGGTTCTGAAAGCGATGGAACTTATGAGAACAAGAATGGATCTATATTATTTAATGTCAAACCAGGCAATGAAGTCACCATTGAAATCATCGAATAATTCGACTTTCAAGGCATTCCGAATCAACAGTTTGCTTTTAATAAGTCTCTTGCTGATCTCCGGTTGTTCTGCTCCCATCACCGATGAACAGGAGAACAGGCTCCCTGGCAAACTATTGCCAAAGGCGCTGTTCATAACCTCCGGCATCAGTGATGAAGAACCGCGGCTGGCGCAGGGAATCGTTATTGCCATTCAGTCTTTGAACAAGCATGGGGTACCGGTAAGACTTGAAACAAGGGATATTTTATATAATTACAGGGAGATGAGCCGGTATGCCATCATCGTTCTTTCGACCTTTCCTGGTTATCACGATGCTGATCGCAGAAATTCCCTCAGCTATATGTCGGATGAGGAACTTGCTAATCTTGAGAAGTTTGTCAGGAATGGTGGGATGATCATCGCGGGGGATAATGTTGGGCGCAATTATTCAGATGGGACTGACCGGACTACCCTATACCATGAACTTACGCCCGAGAATTGGGCGTTATCAAAGTGTTACGGGGCATCACTGACTGAAAAGGATGTGTCCGGTTTTTGTCTCTCCGATTCCTTGCCTTGGGCAACACGAAGGGACTCTTCGTCTGGCAGGCCGGTCCTCTTCAACCGGGACGTGTGGATGTTGGTTCCAGGTAAAATATGGTCTGACAGCGCTGAAATCCTTGTATCCATATCAGGGGGGCAGGAGACATTTCCGGGTATCCTGAAGAACAAGTATCAAAAAGGGATGGCTTTTTTCCTGGTTTCTTCAGGGTTCCTGCATCCGATCAATGAAGGTGGTTACTGGAGTGTGGACGAGATTGAAAAATTTTATGATTATGTGATCGATACTTATGAAGACGAAAACGGAATCAGAGCTAGTTTGAACCCCTGGCCTGACGCAGCCAGCTATGCCTTTTGTGTGACCCTTAATGCTGAAGGGAACCACGATCAGTACGAGCGGGTTTTCAGAAAACTAGATGAAGAAGATATCTGTCCAACCATCTTTGTCGCAGGTATTAAAGATCAGGAAGTCAGGAAATTTCTTCTTTCTCGGAATTATCCACTGGCCTCCAGCGGGTTCTCATTTTTAAAATTCACTGAATTGAACTATCCGGTAACGGTTGAAGAAATTCTTCGCAACGAAAGCACATGGGATATTAATTTTACCGGATTTCGCTTCCCATATACTCAACCAACGGTTTTTGGAATGATCGCCCTGGAGGAAAATGGATATAAATTCGAGTCCAGTATAGGAGCTAACAACCTTGATTTTATTCATGGTGCGGTAGTACCTTATAACCTTGTGGTTTCGCAGGAAGGATTTTATCGAAGGACTAATATCCTTGAGATTGCACCCACCTACCACGACGATTATTATTTTCTGAGTATAATCGGCCAGAAATCAAGCCCTGATTCGAATGATCTGACCAAGAATGTCAGGGTTTACAGTGAATACCTGAAAGATTTCTGGATTTACTCGGTAAAGCCATACAAAGGGGTGATGGTTTTTCTGGGCCATCCAAGGTTCGTCGGCTATAATGATATCACACTTACATCCTTATCCGATTTGATTCATGAAGTGAAAAAGGACCATGCCTGGCTTGCATCAATGGACCAGGTGGCAGAATTCAGGAGCGGGTTGGGAGCGATGGAATTTTATACCGCCCCCGTTGTGAATGGATTTGATATACGTATCGTTGCCCCGGATGATATTCGCCTCCATGGAGTTTGCCTGAATGTAGAAGGCAAAGTGAAAAATGTTTCAACTAAGCAGGGAAAGGTAAAAATCATCCACACAGGAGACCGGTCACAGCTTATTTTTGAGGCATTTGACGGCCAAACTATCAAAATCAGGATGGAATAAATTCAATTCCTTCTATAAAATTTCTATCTTTATCGGAGTTGTGATTCTATTTTTGAGTCCACTCCGAAAACTACTTTTCACCGCCAGGTCGCTAAGGCACGAAATTTTAAATAATTGGATATGATATATTTGCGTCTTTGCGTCGTGGTAAAATGAATGATTTGACTTTTCGAGCAGGCTCAAACTTCCCGCTGTAACCTTTGGTTAAAACATTTTTATTTGATTTTTACAAAACATTTTGTATTTTTATAGCTCATTATAAGATACAGTATCCAGGCAAAATAGGTTCACCCTTGCTGGTTTTTTTCCTGGTACTGAAAAACAACCTGGCCCTTAAATTAATCCCCGGCTTTTTTCAGGTTGTAAAATTTCCAAAGGCATCAAATCGCGATACAGTACCGATACAGGATCGATACAGGATGGATACAGGATCCATGGATCTCAATGTTTATAATCTTGGAGACCAATTGAACTTAACAGGGTCTGCAATTACCTGGTAGGGGCGGGAAATAAAAAAGGCTTTTCACTGGACAGCCGTATTTGGATATCCGAATCCTTCTACGAATGAAATTGGGTTCAAGGCGCTTCCGGGTGGAATGAGAGGCAGCGAAGGTGGTTTCGGTTTCTTGAATACCACTGGCGAATGGTGGGCGCTTGATGGTATTCATGGATATCTACAACAACCACGAAAAGTACTTAATTCTCTATATGATGGTATAACAAGAGACTGGATTCATACTGATAATGCACTTTCAGTCAGGTGTGTTAAAAATTAATGTGCGCAATGAGCGCGAAGCGGCGAAGTGCGCATTGAATCGGTGAGATGCTATTGTGTAAATGTTTATCAAAGCATGCAGATATGTATATGTTATATAGATATTCAGTGAAATTGGTTAATAAAATTGACTTATTCTCATTTCATTATTTCTTACATATAATTGTACCCATTCTCTACATATTGATTATTTGATCACACTCTACAATTTAGTTTTAATGCGGTTTTGCGAATAAATTCCTTTTAGGAGTAGATTCATTTTATAACGTACTTTGTTATTTAAAAATATTACAAATAACAATAATGTTATGAATATGCTTGACTTTAACTCACAAATTTCTTATTTTTGTCCTTAAGTTTTTGAATTATGTAATACAGTCACAATTTAAATTTGACTTATGAAAATTCTTTTGATATTCTGTCTTATTCTCATGTTTTATTTCTCTGTAGATGATTTAAAATCTCAAAATTTATGCATATGAAAAAACAATTTTTTTTAACGTTTTTATTATTCTTACTTTCACTTGGAGTATTTTCTCAAATGTGGAGTGATTGTGTCTACGAAAAACCAATGGCTAATGTCAATCTCGTTTCCATAAGTGACATAAAAGCATCGGGATGGGCTTTATACGAGCCATTTACGGATGATTTTAATACCTCAACCCTTGACAGGTTAAAATGGAGTCCTGTGGATTGGCAGTGTCATGACATGTCAGAGCTTGCTTACTTTAGGGATCAACTGGATAATGTAAAAGTTGAAAATGGGTCACTTTTACTTAGATGTAAACCTGATACCGCATGGACCTGCGGTGATCCCCCGATCACTCGCAATTTTTCGAGTGGATATGTATCATCAAAGTACACAACAAGATTTGGTTATATTGAAGTTAAATGCAAATTACCTGCAGATATAAACCTTAATCCATGTTTCTGGACGTACGGAACCTACTGGCCTGATCATTGTCGTCGTTATGACGAAATAGATGTGAATGAATACATTCCTTATGAAGGTTCTAATCAAACTTTCAGACAGTCTATTCTCAGAAAATACGACTATTGTGCTGAAAATACGCTACAAGTAGAATGTAAAGATTTACTTTTCAGTCAACCATATACTAACCAGGATATTATTTTTGGTCTCGAATGGTTACCCACAGAAATCAATTTTTTTGTTAACGGTTTATTAACAAATTCTTATAAATACACGGATATTGATGAATGGGTTAGTCCTGGAAATTATCCTGACCGAAGTGTTTTCACATGCGTTGATTTTACCAATGGTGTGGCGCAATACATATTTTTAAGTCTATCGTTAAACCCCTATGATCCACCGATTAATTTGGCCCAGGGTTGGTCATTAGATTGGGTGAGATCCTTTAAGCTTGTACAGGGTTTTAATTACGAATGGAATCCTAATTATATAAGTTTGAATGACCCCAATCTTACGAGAGTACACAAGGTAGTTAAAATCGGTGGGTATGGTCATAGCGGTGACATACCTGTAAACAGTAACATTACCTTATGGGGAGAAGATTATGTTTACTTAGATGAAAACTTTTCTCTTCCACCAGAAACGGAATTTACTGTTAGAGCTATTGTCACTGCGCCTGAGTTATTCTATTCTAATTCAAATCTACCAGATCCACAAACCGTTTTTAATCCAGATAAAGTGTTTAATCCTAATTCCTACTAATCATGAAAACAAATCTTTTAACTTTTTTCTTATTCATGTTATTTGCATGTAATGTGATGTCACAATCAGTACCTAACAGCAACGGTGGCATAAAGGTATTCCAGAGTGGGGATATCTCCATCGGGTCACAATCAGTTGGTGGGTTTGGTTTAAACCTTCAACCCTGCGGATACATGTATTTGAATCCATCATTATACGCGGCTTACAATTGGTTGAATTTAGTAGCAACCCATCATTCCTTGCAAGTATGTAACATCGTTCAGGGAATAGCTCCGGCTTATGACCATAAAAGTTGGGATAGAGGTGATGGGTGGAGATATGCAAAGGGTGGATTCATGACAGGCACCGATGACAGATTCTGCATAAACATCAATGACCTTCAAAATCCACTCGATGTTGTAATGAGACTTCATGGCGTTTCGTACAATCTTATTTCTGATGAAGAAGCACTTTCAGATTCCATGACATACATTGACAAGGAAGGGATATCGCACACGGTCTATGTGGGTGGATCAAAGTGGGACAACAGACTTAGCCCTGATATTATCGAACAATTATCGTCTGAACTAAAATGGAAACATTTTGGATTGATGGCACAGGAAGTCCAGAAGGTGTTGCCAGAAGCAGTACGTACAATGCCAGACAACACACTTGCCGTTAATTACAATGCTATCATTCCTTATCTTATCGAAACCATAAAATACCTATACGGCGATCAGAATTCTCTTGCAGTGCCGGGTCAATCTGGGAGATTTCTTAAGAATTTATCGGATAATACAATTGAATCTACATCAATGCTATTTCAGAATAAACCGAATCCATTCTCAGAATCTACTGATATCGCGTATACACTGGACAACAAAGTACAAAATGCGACCATAATGCTGTTTGATATGCAGGGTACACTACTTAAAACGTATGATCTTGATAAAACTGGTCACATCACGATCCAATCGTACGAGTTCAAACCTGGCATGTATCTGTATAGCCTCATTACCGATGGTGCAGAAATTGATACAAAAAGAATGATCCTTACCAACTAATGAATAGAGCCATGAAAAAGATTCTCATTTTTCTGAGCCTGTTTTTCTACCTGTTATCACCATCAGCGCAGGTATCTGTAACATTAAGGAGTAAATATTTAGGAAATTATTTATTTTTAGATTCGATAATAGTAGAAAATATAACACAGGCGGATCAAATTATCCTACATGCGCCCCAAGACATTAACACTTATGTTATTGATTTAATAACGGGGACAATAGTCACTGGGGTTGGGGAGATCAATAAAAATGGGACCGGTATTTATGGATCAATAAATTTACCTGGCCGGTTTCAAGTCGCAATAAACCTTCTCACACCTGAAAACATCAAGATATCCCTTATTGATATAGAGGGAAAAATAAATAATTTCTGGGAAGTAGGGTGTGGGGCAGGATTAAATACGATGGATTTATTAATCGGGCCTGATAAGATGTTTATTTGTCAGATTAAAAGCAAATCGGTTACTAAAAATTTTAAAATATTTGGCAAGAGGGGTAATACAACAAATCTGATCCGCAATATAGGGGGCAAAGGGACGGAATTAACCTCTAAATCCAATTCAGTATTTCATTACAATCCCGGGGATGGTATAAGGTTTACCACCATTAAAAATGGTATGAATTCTAATTCTGTGACCAGTACCCCAATCAACAACGATTCTATTCTAATATACCTATCGGAACCATGTCCAAACACACCGACAGTTACTGATTTCGATGGTAATTCGTATGGTACAGTCCTAATCAATAATAAATGTTGGACAAGGGAAAACATCCGGTCGGTCCACTATTCGGATGGTACACCATTGATAGATGGAACTGGGCATGGAAGTATATATGGTGACTATACCACAAAATACTGGTTTGATTATAACGATGATCCGGTACTTTCTGTCATATACGGCAAATTATATACCGGTGCAGCAGCAATGAATGGTGCAGATGGCCTCGTTGAAGAAAACGTACAGGGTATCTGTCCGAATGGTTGGCATGTTGCAAGAGCATCAGATTGGTGTAACATGGAAATGTTTGTGGATAGTACAATAACAAATTGTATTTATGGACCACACTTCGGTTTCGTTGGTGCAAATATCAGAAACAAAATATCAGAAACTGATACCATTCACTGGGCAGCCGTATTTGGATATCCGAATCCTGCTACGAATGAAAGTGGGTTCAAGGCGCTTCCGGGAGGAATGAGAAACAGCGGCGGCGAGTTCCATTACTTGAATAACACTGGTGAATGGTGGGCGCTTGATGGCATTCATGGATATCAACAACAACCACGAAGGGTGATTACTTCTCTATATGATGGGATAACAAGAGACTGGATTCACACTGATAATGCACTTTCAGTCAGGTGCGTCAAAAATTAATGTGCGCAATGAGCGCGAAGCGGCGAAGTTCGCACATTTTGTGGGATGTAACAGATTCGAACTGATGACCTCTTGCCTGTCAAGCA
>Ga0172381_10004216_pt1 | contig 14937 bp, 9 predicted proteins | sample Leawel6488metaG_FD_119754 | JGI IMG/M metagenome (GOLD analysis project Ga0172381, IMG submission 119754) | Leachate microbial communities from a municipal landfill in Southern Ontario, Canada - Leachate well 64-88 metaG | ecosystem: Engineered > Solid waste > Landfill > Unclassified | place...
ACGACGCCGCTGAGCGTCTGGTAGGCGTGCTCCTCCTGCTTGGGGAACTCGTCCGGTTGTGCGAGGGGCGCGCCCTCGTTGTCGTACAACATGGTCAAAAACTCCTTTCGTCCTCACCCCGCGACCGCGGAGAACAGATTGAATCCTTCTCGTTTCAGCGCCCAGGGCGACAGGCCCAGGGTGCCCGGCCCGTCCCCGTAGGCGGGCCACTTCCCCGTCTGGACGCACGCGGCGTACGTGTCCAGGGCCTCGGCGTAGCTCGTCTGGCCCGGCTTGATGGCCAGCCGCTCGTCGGCGTCCCAGGGCTTGGCGACGTAGGGCGGCTCTTTCTCGACGGCCAGCCACGTGAAGACCCTGGGCCGCACGCCCGTGATCGTCTCGTAGCCGTCCAGGTAGAACGCCCCCGTCTGGAAGTAGCCGTAGCCGTAGATGTCCTTCTGGAACGCCTCGTACGAGGCGTCTTCCGTGGTCTTTAAGTCCACGATGGCGACGTCCCAGCCCTCGTGCAGGTAGTCCAGTCGCGCCTTGCACAGGATCCCCGTCTCGCGGTCCCGCCAGACGAGGCACACTTCCGCCCGGCCGCCGGCGACGTAGCCCGAGCACTGCTGCACGAGGATCGCCCTCTCCATCTGGCGGACCTTCTCCATATCGGCGGCGGTCACGACCAGCTTGCCGGCGGACTCTTGTTCCCAGGCGTCCCAGAACTCGATGGACTCGATCGTGGATGGGCTGGGCTTTTTCGCGTCCCGCTGGCGCTGCGAGGGCCGCCGCGGGGCGTCCTCGGGCTCGGCGATCGTGCTGTCGGCGAAGCGGGCCGGCTCCAGGACGGCCAGGTGCAGCAAAATCCCGAACTTCAACGCCGGCGTCGGGTCCTTGGGATGCTCCCGCTCGTACTGGGCGTGGCGCGGGCTCTTCTTCCGGAGCTTCCAGAGGAAACTGGAATTGACGGCGTCCCACTGCGCGTACTCGGCATAGGGGACGCCGCCATAGATGCCGGGCTCGGGGGCGGGAATCATCACCAGACCTCCGCGCGGAACGCCATGATCCTGCGGTTGCAGACGCTGCACAGGATCTCCAGGCGGTGGATCTTCTGGTCGTAGCGGGCCCAGGTCGCGTCGCGCGGATGGCAGCGGCTGTGCATATAGAGCCAGTCGTCCGTCGAGCCGCAGTCGGCGCACGAGCAGGGTCCCTGCGTTTCGTTTTTCGCCGGCAGCGCGTCGAACTGCAGGACGAAGCCCATGGACCCGGCCAGGACCTTGCCCTTGTTCTGGTGGTCGGCGCAGACGGGCAGAGGGTCGCTGCCCGGCCACAGCATCAGGGCCACGGCGGGCCGGCCGCAGAGGCCCTGGTCCGTCTTCTGCGTGCAGGTGGACCCTGCGTCAACGGGGTCAATCCGGTCAATGGGGTCCTTCTTCTCCTGGTCTTTTTTCTCATCACTCTTCATCGTTCATTCTCCAGGGCCGTGATCCGTTCCCGATACCAGGCCAACAGCTTCTTGTGGGACCGCTCCTCGAATTCGATCATCTCGCGGTAGATGTCGATCCCGCAGCCGGGCGAGCAGTACAGATTGCCGGCGGAGTCCGCGGCAATGCAGTGGCGGCAGCCCTGGCGGCGGCAGTCCTGGCCCGCGGCGTTCGTCGCGTCGCAGGCCCGCCGGTCGTCCTCGGGGACCCGCCGCCCGCAGTTCGGGCACGGGACGAGCCCCGCGGCGGCGTCCGCCCGGTCCCGCAGGTCCGCCTGGCGTTCCTCGTCCCGGCGTTCGGCGTTCAGATCGATCGCGTCCATGCTCACGGCTCCGTGTGCGCAGACCCTGAGCCGGCGTCCGGCGCTGTGGGGGTCTTTTTCTTGCGGGTCTTCTTCGGCGCGGCGCTGGTCAGCAGCGCCTCATCTTCGGCGATCCCGCTTTCGAGGGCCTCGCGGCGGACCAGCAGTGTGGCGAGCTGCTCTTCCGCCGTCGCCAGTTCCGCACGCTTGCGGATCAGTCTCTCCCGGACGCGGGCCGCGAGTGAACTTTCCCTGCTCATCGGATACTCCTTTTTGGCATTGACGATTGACGATTTACGACGGGGTGGTTTCAGAAACTGCCAGCGGCGCCGGCCGAGCGTCAGACGGGCCGACGCCGCTGCCTCGCTGGATCTCACCGCTGGTAGAGTTCGTTGACGAACGCCTCCAGGGTCGGCTGCAACGGAGGATTGTCCCGGGCCGCGGCGAGGAAGGCACGGACCCGGCCCGCGCGTACGATAAGTGCCGCGGCGTCCTTCTCCATGTGGTCGGCCGATTCCTCCAGGCGCTCCAGGCCGGTTTGGGGGGCGGGCTCCTTCTTGATCGGGGCCATCGGTTCTTCTGCGGTCTCGGCCTGGGGCGGGGCTGTCGTAGGGTCTGGCATGATGATGTTCCTTTCTCAAAAAGGGGTGGGGGTTCTTGCGCCGGCGACAGGAGCCGGGCGCGGGGATTTTCACGAGTCGCTCGGCTCCTGCAGGAGGGGCCGCTTGGCGTCCTCGATCCGGCCTTTGGCGATCTCGGACAGGTCCGCGTCGCCGAACTTCTCCAGCTCGGCCCGGAACGCGGCCACATCGTGTTTTCGAATTCGCAGGATGATCCGGCCGCGGTCGTTGGTCTTGGGCTCGCCCTCGCCGTCGTGGACGATCTGGGCGTGCATCAGCTCGTGGTAGATCAGCCGCTGCTTCTCTTCGGGCTTGAGGGCCGGGAAGGCCTCGGCGTTCAGCAGGATGATCAGGTCGTAGTCGTCGAGTTCCCGGTCGAGGTCCCCGCGCTTGCGGCATTGGCCCAGGGTCAGGACCTGGTCGGGGTCCGGGCGCCAGCCGAGGCGCCAGGCCATGCCGATCTTGAGCGGCTTCAAGTCCGCCCGCTCGGTCTTGACGATGTCCTCCATGATCTTGTACGGCTCGGTGACCTTGGCGCCGGTCGTGCGGGCGATCAGTTTCACGGTCACGCGCTTCTGCTTTTTCTCCTTGGGGATGCGTCGGCGACCCATGGGAGTCTCCTTTCTCCATGCACGCCAGCGGGCGCCCCCGGCGGCTACGCCGCCGCCGGAAACGGCGCTGGTCCTGGTGTCAGTGAAAAAGACGGGGCGGCGGCAGGAGCGGGAAAACCATGTCGAAAGGGGGAAAACCCCTGAGTCAAGAAGGCCGCCACCCCGTGAGATGACAAAGCCCCCGGCCGCGAGATCGGGGCAGGGCTCCTGTTTTCGGCCGGGGGGAACGGTAGACGAGGCCGGGGCGGACCGCAGCCCGCCCCGGGCCTTATAGACCGGACGTCCCTGTCCGGTAGCGCGAACTCCCCTGGAGGGGGGCTGTGGACGGGGGGCCCTCGGATTCGCGGCTGGCGAACGGCGGAGCTTTGGCAGGGCGACCGCCTGCTGTACCGGCACCGCAAGGCCCCCGGACTGAAAATGAGTGCAGGGCTTGGCGACTGGCGCCGCCGGAGCCGACCCGACGGCGAAGGGGTTTTTACGGCTCCCCTTGTGTCACTCTCCAAGCCCGGTAAAAAAGCCGCACCACACGAGGGTTGCGGGTTGATTGCTGCCCCCCGCCCGGCGTGAAACGAGTCGGCCACGCAAGGAGGGTGCCGGGCGGGGGGGGCTCACCGGAGGAGGATTGGGAAGGAGGGTCGCGACGGCAAAAAAGAGAGCCGGGCTTGACGCGAATTGCCCGGCTCTCTCAAAGTAGAGGGCTCAGGAAGGCCGACACATAATCTGTCCCATTACCCTGAAAAAGCGACACATAGCGCGACCCATTACATATCTTATGGGACGTTAGACATATAACATTTTTCCGCCATTTTGCTGATTTCTGCAACAAGAGACATTTCCGATTTCCGGTCGTAGACCCGCGTCGTCTGGATGCTGGCGTGTCCCAGGGCCGTCGCCGCCCGCCCGATCCCCTGGGCGTCGATCATGGCGGTCCCGAACGCGGCGCGCAGCTCGTGGAAGCGCTTGAGCGGCGCGATCCCGGCCCGTTGCTGCAGGGCCCGAAACATCCGCTGGAAGTTGCCCGTCGGGTCGTAGACGACCTCCCGGCCGGCGCACTTGCGGGCGTACTTGTCCTCCAGGCACAGGTACGGCTGCTCCGCCGATAAGGACGCCAGGCGTTCACGGATCAGGCGGTGCAACTCGACGGTGAACCCGTCGAACCGCATGACCTCGGGCAAGGCGATGCACCGGATCGCGTGGTTCTTGATGACCCAGGCGTACGTCCGGCCGCTCGGCTTTTTCTCCGACAGCAGGATGTGCGGCTTCGGGGCGTCCAGGTGCACGTCGGACGCCACGACCGCCAGCATCTCCCCGCGGCGACAGCCCAGGAGGCCCAGACAGATCCGCATCCGCCACAGATCGCCGCTCACCATGAGGAGCCGGACGAGTTCCCGGGGCGTGAAGGTCTCTTTCTGCCGCTCGGCCAGCTTGTAGGCCCGCACGCCGTCGAAGGGATTGACGGCGATGCGCCCGTGACGCCGCAGCCAGGAGAAAAACGGCCGGAAGTTCGCCAGATAGCCGTTGGCGCAACTCTTGGACCGCCCCTCCGTGGCCAGCAGCGACCGATAATCCTCGGCCATCGCCGGCGTCACTTGATCCACCGGCGGATCCCCGAACCAGGCGACGAAGTACTTCAGGGCCTGCTCCTTGAACCGGATGCTCGACGGCCGCAGATCGGCCCGAGCCAGATACAGTTGAAAACAGCTTGCGATCGACTGTTGCATGACACACCTCTACTTTCCGTCGGCCCTCACAAGCCGACCGTACCGTACCGGTTGTCGCGACGTCTCGCAAGACTGTTGTGTTCCACTCGTATGGGCCTTAGTCACCTCGGCGCTGGTTGTCAAAGAGCATGCCGTGCGGAGATTTGAGATTTGAAATCTCAGATCTCAGATCGCCGCGAGGGCAGACCGGGTCCGCCCACGATTTTTCTCTTGATTCCTCATCTTGAATCTGTTATTCTCAAACCCGCACGGAGGCGGACTTCTTCACGGGGATCGGATCAGCCCGATCCGCTTCTCATCCCACGGACGACTGCCACGGACATCGAAGTTTTCTTCGGCCGCTGCCGCGGTTGCCGCCGCGTCGCGACCTCCTCTTCGGCCCTCCCGGGCCCTGCCGCTGAGCGTCCATCCCTGTCGGCCCAACCGGGTGCGCAGCCTACATGACGCGACATCCGTTGTCAAGCGTTTGCGAGCGTTGGTCGCCATAATTTTCTGCCCGACGACGTTCAGGACAGTACGTGTCATAATTTAAGTCGTGCTGCGGTTTGGGTTTGCGGACGAGGGGCGAAAGGACATATTTTTATGCACATGGCGCGAAAAATCAGAACCACAGTCGTTGTGACGGCCGCCGCCGAGGCGGTCCTCCAAAAGTACCGCAACAACCTGGGTCTCAAGGGCCCCCTGTCGGTCGGCCTGCTGCTGTTCGACCGGCTGGAGCCCGGGGAGCAACTGGAGCGGATCCGCCGCGCCGAGGAGGCGGACCATGACCCCGGAGACCTGCTGGCCCTGTTGCGACATCTCGTGGCGCAGGTGCCGGAGGCGGCGTTGGCGGACCTCACGCCGCCGGAGGGCGAGGCCCTGCGCCGCTACCGCCATGCGGTCGCGGCGGAAAACGCCGCACGCACAGACGAAGCCGCCGCCGCTGCTGCCGTTCGACGCGCACCAGCAAAGCGCAGGCGTAGTCCGGGTCGTTGAGACCGCGCAGGACCTGGCCGAGGCGCTCGATGGTGTTTTCCAGGAAGGTGTTTACGGTGGGTGCGTTCCTCGATGTCATCACTGTGCTCCTCCCTCTGCCATAGCAGGGTGCCGCGCCGCCATTCGGTGCATAGATCAAGGCGCACGCCGGGCCCGGGCGGTAGATGAAAAAAAGGGTGAAATCAGGAAAAAACTGCGTCACTTCCAGCGGGCCCCGAGGAAGTTGAACACCAGCAGGACGATCTGCGCCACGGTTACGCCCACGACGATCCAGCCCAGCCGCCCCCAGCGGGCCCAGGCCTCCTTGATCGTCCGGACGTCGTCCACGATCCCCGGATCGCCGTTTTTGCCCTTGAGGATGTGCAGGATCTCGGTGTTCGTCTGCTTCGAATCCTTCTCGATCCGTGCCATCGTTTCCTTCGTCTCCTTCTCGATCCGGTCCATCCGGGGTTTGCAGACCTCTGCGAACCGTTCGTCTTCCGTCATCGCCCGCTCCTGTTGTGAGGTATTACTTCTTCCGGTTCGCCCGGGTTCTCGCCCGGCTCAGGTCCGCGGGGCTGGGCCGGTGGCCTTTCTGGCGTTTGTACTCGTCCGTCAGGGCCGCAACCAGCTCTTCCTGGCCTTTGTGGGGCTTGTTGTTCGCGGCATAGGTGTTCTGGGCCAGATACTCCAGCAGTTCGGCGGGCTTGGGGGCCTCCTTCGTCGCTTTCGCCGCACGCCGCACGAGGGCGTCCATCCGCCCGAACAGCTCCTTCTTTCGCGCGGCCGTCAGGTCGTTGGCCTCCGTCTCTTTGCGGATCTCGGCGAGCTGGCGCCCGATCCGCTGGTAGACGTGCCGCTCGTACAGCTCCCGGCCGCCGGCCTTCTTCGAGCCCGCCTTCTGGTCGAGCCGCTCCAGCCGCTGGTAGAACTTGTCGAGCCCCTCGCTGGGCCGGTCGCTCTGGCGGGTGAACAGGGTGCCCACCACCGGAATATCGGCCGCCTCGGTCGCCCTCGCTTTGCCCACCACAACATCCGCCGTCCGGGCCAGACGGCGGTACATCCCGCCGCTGTACGAATCGACCAGATGCTCCAGTTGCACGGGGGACAGGCCGGTCTTTTGGCCGAGGTAGCGCATCAGCGTCGTCGTGTAGGGCCGCACGCGGTCCTCGGGGAGCTTGTGCTTCATCGCCTCCGACTCGATCGGCACGCCCCGGAAGTCCTCGTTCTTGTAGAAGACATCGACCAACGGCCCCAGGGCCGCCGGCCAGGTGAAGGGATTGCTCCGCCGGGCGGCGATGGCGAAGATCTCCCGGATCTGGCCCTGATCGTCGCGGAACGCCCGGTCGAGGGCCGCCACGGGCAGGGCCTGGAAGACGTGGCCCAGCTCGAAGGGGATCGGGATCCGCACGATATGCTTCGTGCCCGGGATGCGGAAATGCAGGTAGTTGGCCTTCTCGTGGTCGGTGAGCCGGGCGTACCAGTCGTCGTCGTCCGTCACCGCCCTCCACCACAGGACGACCGCCGGCAACGTCAGGCCGGCCAGCGCCACGGCGAACGACCGCCCCGGATGGCGGCGGAAGGTCCGCAGGATCTTGTCCGGGCCCTGGATCCCGGCGTTGAAGAAGGGAATCAGCTCGTTGAGCATCTTGCCGATCGACCCGTGGCGGGTGAAGTTGACCGTGACGTCCTGGCCGGCGTTCAGGGCGTAGATCGCCGCGTCCTTCGAGCCGGCCCCCCACTTCTTCGAGGCGTACTCGTAGGCCTTCTCGAATTCCTGGATGCGGGGTCCCAGCTCCGAGATCCCGAACAGCTCCCGCAGGGCCTCGATGGGGTGGCGGACCGTCTTGACCGCCCAGCCCTGGCCGAGTTCCTGCACCAGCCGCTGCGTGGCGATCCGGTCATGGAGGAGCTGGCCGGCCATCTCGCCGCCGAGGGCCTTGAACCGCCGCGCCGACTCCGTGCCGGCGATGTCCTTGACGACGCCGAGCGCCGAGGAGACGGGCCCGCCCCGCGTATGCTCGCCCGTGATCAGGGCGGTCAGGCCGTCGCGGATGAAGTTGCGGACCAGGCCGAACGAAGGATTCAGGCCCGTGGCCCCGAGCGTCACCATCCGCTTGACCTTGCCGAACGGCGCCAGGAACCAGGGCAGCCGGTAGACGTCCAGGCCCTCGATCGCCCGGTACAGGTCCGGATCGACCTCGAACCACTGCTTGACGCCATCGACGTAGAGACTGACGATGTTGTCCTTGCCGTAGTACTGCGAGGCGTTCATCCAGATGGTGATGACGTCCTCCCAGGGGCCCTTGTCGATCGGGATGTCGTCCGGATCGAGGCCCAGCCGCTCGACGGCGATCTGCTTGATCTCGTTCTTGATCCGCTCCGATTCGAACTGGACCTTCTGCTTCGGCGCGGGGACCTTCCAGATCGAGCCGGCCAGACCGGGCGTCTTGGCGGCCTCATAAATGGCCTTGGCGACCATCGCCTTGTGGGCGACGGAGAAGAACTTCTCCGCCTGCTGGATCATGCTCTCGAAGGGGTCTTTGATCTGGCGGCCGGAGCCTTTCATCCGCTTGACGGGTTTGCCCGGCTGGGCGACGCTGCGGCCGGTCCCGGCGCTCTGCGGGCGGGTCTCCCCCTCGGCGAACGCCCGGAAGAGCGGGATGTACACGAGGGTCTTGTTCAGGAGGTCCCGGACCTTGGGATCGAAGCCCCCCGCCTCGACGAGATAATCGAGCACGTCCCGATTCCACTTGGTCACGGCGTCGGCCGTCTTCTCCCAGGCGTCCGTCTTATCGCGTTCGTAGACGTACTGGGCATCGGCCTGGCTGATGCCGGGGTTCTTGCCCTCGCCCCAGCGCTGGAGGGCCTCCTTGGCGTAGAGCCAGCGGGTGAAGCGCCGGAAGTCCTTCCGCGGGACCTCAGAGACCGTCTCCCGCAGGGAGGGCCCCACGTGCTCGCCGGCGACGTCGGTCGTCTCGGCATTGACGAAGTGCCGGGCGATCGAGGGGGCCTTGCTCGCGTAGGCGGTCCCCAGCTCGAACGGGTCCTCGCTCGGCCGCAGCTCCCGTCCGGCGACCGCTACCGCCTCGGAGAGTCGCCCCAGCGGGGCCAGATCCGTCCGGAACGCCGTGTCCAGCCAGCGCCCCTGGCGGGCGACGCGCTCGCCGAGCGGGCCCTGGATGGGCTTACGGCTGATCTGGGCCTCGATCCGGGCGTCGGCCCCCTGCTGGCGCCACCTGTCGATCAGGCCGCGGAGGGTCTCGACCTTGGCGGCGGTCTCGGGCCGAGTCTTGAGGAACACGTTCTCGAAGTAGGCGAACAGCGCCGGGGCCTTCGTCTTGGCCTCGTCGGTCGTCAGGTACAGCCGCAGAAACTCCGCCCAGCCCTCGCTCTTGTACCCGCCGGGCGGCTTGCGTGTGCCGTAAAGGGCCTTGCCCAACTCCAGCAGCTCTTTGCGAATGTCAGACGACGGAGGTTTGCGGCTCCAGTGCTTCTCCACATGCCAGTCGATGTAGTGGCCCAGCTCGTGGATGGCGGTCCCCAGGTTCTGCAGGTCCACCAGGCGGATGCCCACCGCGTGGGGTGAGAACCACCCGGCCCGCATTCCCGTGGGGTGGGTCGCCTTGCCCTTGACGGGGACCCTGAAATTCCGGCGGACATAGTCCACGATCTCGCGCGGCGCGATCGGCTTGCCCGTGTCGCCCCGGGCCTGGCGCTCCACGCGGATGCGGCCGACGTCGATCTCGTTATACTGCGGATAGCCCGGCTCTACGCCCCCATCACCCGGTCCGGGCGTTCCCGGCGGAACTTCGCCTCCAGCTCGTCCAGGACCTTCAGGACCTTGTCCACGTCCAGCCCCTCCTTCCGGCCCTGGTTCAGCCACGCCTCCTGGGCCGCCTGCGCGTGCGTCGTCAATTTCCTGGCTGCTTCCAATTTGCCTAAGAAGATCCGCTCGGACGGATTGAGAGTACTGGCGATTGAACGTGCGGTCGAGTTGCTCATAGCCGTATTTCCTCAATACCCGGGCGATCGCGCGGGTCGCCCGCGCCTGCTCCAGGATCGTCATGCCGTTGAAGCGGGTCAAGAGTCCCGCGTACTTTTCCGTGTGCTCGCGCGAGGACTGGTGCGTGATCTCGTGCATCATCGTGGCGACCATCTGGCCGGCCATCCGCTCGGCGTAGTCATCGGCCGCCAGGTCGGAGGAACACCACAGGCCCGGCACGTTCAGCAGGACCTGGCTGTTCTTGGCCCCGACGTAGGGCCCCAGGACGTGCAGGCCGGCCACGCCCTTGGAGAACATGAACCCGTAGAAACGCAGATTCTTGTCCCGCAGCTTGGTCCCGAGCTTGTCCGTGATCCGGCGGAAGGCCGCGTGGAGCTGGTGGGCCAGATCGGTATAGACCGGGTCCGCCGCCCAGTCGGCCAGGGTCTTCGGATCGAGCGACTCGGAGAGATCCACCATCCGCAGCCGGCTGCCGCGGACCCGCGGGGCCCGGCGCAGGGCCCGGCGATACCGCCGCTGCTGCTGGTCAAGCGTCTCGCCCGGCGGCGGCGCCAGCTCGATCCTCTGCATCGCGGGACTGCCCGGTTCCTCCTCCGTCTCCTCTTCATCGACGAGGCCGGCGCCATCTTCCGACGCGACCTCTTCTCGTTTGAAACTCAGGGCCTGGGACAGTTCCGCGAAACGGATCTTGGCCTGCGTCAGTTCCTGCTCTTTTTCGAATTTCTGCCCCAGCGTCTTTTGGGCCACCGCCAGATCCGCCTGGGCTTGTTTCACCCAGGGGCGGTCCCAGACCAGCCCGAATTGGGGCTGGTCGAGGAGGTTGCGAATGCGTCGGACGTTGCCGGCGGCATCCTCGCCGATGGAATTTTCGTAGGACAGTCTGCGCTGGGCCACCCAGACGAACTGCTGTGCGCCCTGCACGCCGCGGGCATCCATCGTCACCCGCAGATAGATCTTGAAATCCCCGATGTCGCCGACGTGGAAGCCTTCGCCCAACATCTCGGAGAAGCTCTTGATCGTCTTGCGTTTGGCCTCCAACGCCTCGGCCGCCTCGTGTTCTTTCTCATACGTGACCCCATCGATCGTAAGGGGCCGGCCTTCGGGGACGGCTTCCACCGCCGCCTGATCGTCCTCCAGGATCCGAATCTTCTCCTGGGTCTCAGCGATGGCCTTCGGCAGTTTCGCCGCCGCTTGTTCCGACCGCCACTGCTCGTCCTGCCAGGCGCTTTTTTCGATCTGCAGTTCCGCCAGTTTGGCCCGCGCCCGGGTCCACTCCAGGAGCCTCGGATCGCCGGAGGCCAGGGCCTTGGTCTCGGCCAGACTGGCGACGTCCTTCGTGACGTTCAGAATGCTCCGCTCGCTGGTCCCGCGCACCATGAACTCGTTCAGGGCCCGGGCCTTCATCTCGATCAACTGCCAGACCCAGGCGTCGTAGGTCTTCTTGGTCACATAGCGGAGGTCCCGCACCTGCCGGTTGGTATTGCCCTGGCGGATCATGCGGGCCTGGCGCTGATCGACCTCGTCGGCGCGCATGTGCTGGGGCGCGTCCAGGTTGTGGGAGGCGTAGAGCCGCTCCTGGAAATTGGAGCCGACCCCGAGCATCTCTGTGGTCGCCACGAGTACCCGCAGCTCGCCCGCGTTCATGTCGTCGAACATCTGCACCCGGGCCTTGTCAGTCTTGGCATCGTGCGCGAAGGCGATCTCTTTTTCCGGGACTCCCCGAGCGACGAGTTTGGCCTTGAGGTCCGCGTACAGGTTGAAGTTGGCGCCGCCGGGCACGCCCATGTCCATCCAGACGATCTGGGTGAGACGCCGGTCCGCGGTCTCTTTCCAGATCTCGTGAATGTTCGCCGCGGCCCGGTTGAGCTTGGAGCCCGGGTCGTCTTTCGCCTCCTTATCGATCAGGCGCCAATCCAGCGCGGCCTTGCGGCCGTCCGACATGACCATCAGGGCGTTGTCGAGGGGAATCCCCCGCTCGTCTTTCGGCACGGAGCCGTCCCGGATCGCCGTCAGGCGGGGGATCAGGACCTGGTTGTAGAAGGTTTCGACCCGCTTGGACGGTTCGACCTCGACCACTTCCGGCTTGTCCCCCTCAAGGGCGGGGATCTCCAGGTCCAGATCGCCCCGCATCTTGACGTCGCAGAATTCCCGAAAGAGCGTGGACAGCTCGGGGATGTTGTTGAACTGGCGCATCCGCTGGACCGGAATCGGCTCGCGGCCGGTAATGTCCAGTTCGAAGTCCATCGCCATGTCGGCGAACGTGGCGGCCCAATCGTCAAAATTCTGGATGCCGAGGTTCTCAAGTTGGTCCGGGCGCAGGTAGCGCTGGAGCGTGTACATCTCGGCCAGCGTGTTGGACATCGGCGTGCCGGTGAGAAAGACGACGTTGCGGTCGCCGGTGATCCGGTTGATCCACCGCGTCTTGACGAACAGGTCCATCGCCCGCTTGGCGTGGGAGTTGGACAGGCCCTTGATCCGGTCCCGCTGGGTCCAGAAAAAGAGGTTCTTGTACTTATGGGCCTCGTCCACGATGATGCCGTCGATCCCGATGTCTTCCAGGAACGGCCCCGCGTCCGCGCTGTGCTGATCCAGGTCCTGCTTGAGCTGGTCGATGACGGATTCCATCTCGGCCGCCATCCGCTTGACGAGCCGCGTGGCCTTCTGGCCTTCCGCCCGTAGCTGCCTGGCCTGATCTTCATAGTGACTGCGGATGGCCCGAATCTCCCGCTCGATGGTTTCTCCGGCCCGCTTGCTGTCATAAGGCAATTTGCGAAACTGGTCGTGCGTGACGACGATGGCGTCCCAATCCCCCGTCATGATCCGGGAGAGGAACTGTGCCCGACCGTGCTTGCTGAAGTCTGTTTCCTGGGCGACGAGGATCTTCGCGGACGGATACATCCAGTAGAAGGTCCGCTGCCACTGGCCGATCGTGTTCTTGGGCACGACGACCACGGGCTTTTTGGCCAGGCCGATCCGCCGCCACTCCATGGCGATCGCCACGCCGCTGAGGGTCTTGCCGGCGCCCATCGTGTGGCCGATCAGGCAGTTCTGACTCTGCAGGGCCCGCCACACGGCGTCTTTCTGATGCGGGTCCAGCTCGACGGTCGGATTCAGACCGGGCAAGGTCAGATGACTGCCGTCCATCGTGGGCAGGACGTTCGTGTTGACCCGGTCATTGTAGACGCGCGCCAGGGCTTCTTTCCGCGCCGTCGTCGCCAGGCACCACTTCTCAAACTGCTGCTTGATGGCCTCGGCCTTGAGATTGGCCTTGGCCGTTTCCTCCGCGTTGAGGATCGAGATCTTCTTGCCGCTGGCGTCCTCGATGCTGTCCCGGACGGTGATCGATCGGCCGTTGAGAACGGCCTTGAACAGATCGATGGCGTTCCGCCGTTCCGTGCCCCATTTGCTCGTGGCGAGAATGCCGTAACTGGTGCGCTTCTTGGTCACGTCCCACTTGCCGGTCGGATGGCGCGTGACCGTGTAGTTGTCGCCCCCTTCGAGAATGTCGTTGATGAACTCCGTGAGGACCTCGGGGCCGATCCAGCTCGAGCCGATCCGGTAGCTGATCTTGTGGGGCGGCACATCCGCCGGCTGCGCCGCGCGCAGGGCCTCGACGTTGCGCGTGTAGCGTTCATCCAGCTTGGCCGCCGCTTCCGCCTGGCGGAGTTTCTCGCGGACGTTGCCGGTCAGATAATGGTCGCTGGTCTGGTATTGCCTCGAGACGGGATCGAGGAACACCTTGTCGCCCAGGGCCGTGAGCAGCTCCTGCTCCGCCAGGCTCGTCTTCTCCGCCATCCATTCCAGATTGACGCGGGCGAACTGGCTCAGGGACGCCGGCAGCGCGTCCTCGGGGCGGGCGATGTGCTCGACGGGCTTGTAGGGATGCTGCGTGCGTTTCGTGAAGATCTCGGATTTGGTGACCTTGCCCTTGGAGACGCTGTCGAGCGTCGTCAGGGCGCCCCAGTCGGGGTCGTCATCCAGGTGCCGGCTGTTCTGGGTACTCGAAAGCGGGCCGAATTTCTTCGCGAAGCCGTCATACTCGGTGTTGAGGGCCTGGCGGGCGGCCTCGACCTGCTCGTCCGTCGCCTCGGGATTGAGCTGCTCGGACAGGAGCTGACGAAAGGCGTCGCGCACGCCGATCAGGGCGGTCACGCGCTCGTACTCTGCTGCGGGGATCTTGGCGCGCACGAGTTTGCCGTCGAGGTTCTGGAGGATCGTACCTTTCTGCACGACGTAGGCGTTTTTCTTCATGTTCTGGGGGGCCAGATCCTCCCACTCGGACGACACGAGGTCGTCCTGCCGCTGTTGCTGATGTGCCTCCAAAGGCTCCGCGAGTTTCAGGCTCGTGAAGAACCGCCCGATCTCGGTCCGCAAATCCAGACCCGGTCGGGGCTCGACGTTGTAGGAGCCGCCCCGGTACATCGTGCCGCTGGCCTTCTGGATGCCCAGGATGTTCTCGGGATGGGAATGATAGTAGGTGTTGACAGGAAAAGCGGAAACGCCGCCCTCAATCGTCATGCCCAGGGTCGGGCCGATGTCGATGCCGCGGTACTCCCCTTTCTCCCGCTTCTGGAACACGACGAGGTCCGTCACGACCTCGGTGTGAGCCAGCTCCTTGAACGCCGTGTAGGGCAGACGCACGGCGCCGAGGAAATCGGCCTGGTCCATCAGGTACTTGCGCGTCGTGTTGGCCTGCTTGTCGAGCGTGCCCTTGGAGGTGATGAAGACGATCAGGCCGCCGGGGCGGGTCTTCTTCATCGCCTTGGCGAAAAAGTAGTCGTGCAGCAGAAACCGCATCCCCCCCAGCTCCGGATCGGCCACGGAGACCTTGCCGGAGAACGGGACGTTGGAGACGAACAGGTCAAAATACCCATCCGGCAGCCGCTCGTCCTGGAAAAGACCCTGGCGGGTGTCGGAACGACGATAGAGATATTTCGCGATCGAAGCCGCGGTCGGGTCGAGGTCCCCCATGTAGATCTTGGAGCCGGACTCGATGGCCTCCGGCATCAGACCCACGAACAGGCCCACCCCGCAGGAGGGCTCGGCGATCGCGCCCGGCTGGACGCCCAAGGCCGTCAGGCCGTCCCAGATCCCCTGGATGACCTCGGGCGAGGTATAGTGGGCGTTGATGACGGAGCGGACGGTCTCGTCGTACTGGTCGTCGCCGAGCAGATCGCGGAGTTCTTGCTTGAGGGGTAGCCACTCGGGCTCCCAGCCGAAAATGTCGGGGATGCCGCCCCAGCCGACGTACCGGGCGAGGA
>Ga0172381_10004217_pt1 | contig 14927 bp, 9 predicted proteins | sample Leawel6488metaG_FD_119754 | JGI IMG/M metagenome (GOLD analysis project Ga0172381, IMG submission 119754) | Leachate microbial communities from a municipal landfill in Southern Ontario, Canada - Leachate well 64-88 metaG | ecosystem: Engineered > Solid waste > Landfill > Unclassified | place...
CTAGTTATTATGAATAATTTTTCTACTGATGAACATATTGGAGGAAATCTTGAACGTCGAATAAGAGGTCGAGAAATGTTAATTAAAAAACATTTTCAGGAATATCTCTTACATCCAATTTTATTGGCAAAACAATATTTTTGGTTGGGATTAATGTATCGTCAAAATGGCAAGTTTAGTTTAGCCGCCGATTATTTTGTTAAAGCGTGGCGTCAAGACAAAAAAATTAGATATACATTTCATTTTTTGTGGGCGAAGATTAGAGAGTCAAAACAAAAAATTTTACAATCTAAATTTTTCCGCCCAATACATTTTGGGACATTGCTTAGATTAAAATACTTTAACCGTTTTTTGATTCTAAATAAAAAAAATAATAATTTTAAAAATATTTTAGATGCTGGTTGTGGACATGGAAAATATTCAAAATTATTGGCTGACTATTATCCTTCTGCTTCAGTCTTGGGAATTGATATTTTAGAAGATGAGGAGTGGGGAAATTATCCAAATAAAAATCTGTGTTTCAAAGTTTTTGATTTAAAAAATTTTAGAGAGCAAAATATCTATGATTTGATTGTTTCCATTGATACTCTTGAACATATTGTTGATAACAAAAAAGTGATTACTAATTTGATTGAAGCTTTGAGACCCTCTGGTCTTATCTACTTGGCAATCCCATGCGATAAAACGTCTATACATATTTTCCCAAGGAGATGGTTTCAACGATTTCACGATTGGGAATCAGACGAACACTTGGGCGAGCAACCGGTTCTAGATGAATTAAAACAGGAAATGAAAGAAAGAAATCTTGAAATCCTTGTTTCCCGCCACACCTTCACTTTTTGGGGGACTCTCGGTTGGGAGTTTGAATTTTTGCTTAGAGGCAAGAAGTTGGGAGATCGTCTGAATATTATCTTAATGCCTTTTTATAATCTACTTTGCTTTTTGGATATTTGGTTGCCTATAGGTCGTGGCAATAATTTGATTTTAGCGCGAAAAAAATAAACAGCAAATAACCCGACGGTTTTTTTATTATTTCAATTTTTATGATATTTTTTCAAAAAATAAATTTGACTAAAAAGTTTAAAAAATTATGGCTTGAAACTAAAGATGCAAATATTGGACAAAAAGCTTTCCAGAGCAGTCTAGTTATCTTAATTAGCCGTTTTATTATCAAAAGTCTTCAGTTTGTTCGAACAATCATTTTAGCACGCTTGCTATTCCCAAATGATTTTGGTTTGTTTGGGATGGCAGCGATTGCCCTTGGTCTTGTTGACAATTTTTTCCAGACTGGTTTTTACTCGGCAATTATTCATAAAAAGGAAAATGTCGACGAATATATCGATAGCGCCTGGTCTTTTAATATTCTTAGGAATACTTTGGTTGCCATCATTCTCTTTTTGACCGCGCCTTTGGTGGGCTTGTTTTTTAATAACAATGAAATGGTGGTGTTGTTGGTTAGAATTTTGGCCCTACCAGTTTTTGTTATTGGTTTTGAAAATGTAGGAGTTATTTTATGGCAAAAAGAATTACAATTTAATAAGAAAAGTCAACTTGATATTTGCGTGGTTATTTTAGAAATAACGACAACAATTGTGGCTGCTGTCATTTTCCATAATGTTTGGGCCTTAGTTATTGGTGCGATTGCCAATCGTTTCTTTGCGGTAATTTTATCCTATCTCTTTCACCCCTACCGTCCTAAGTTTGTGGTTGATTGGAAAAAAAACAAAGAACTTTATTTTTATGGTCGTTGGGTAGGAATTTCTGCCATTATAAATTTTTTTATTGGGCAAGGAGACAATTTGACAATTGGCAAAATTTTAGGCTCGACTATTCTTGGTTTTTACCAAATGGCTTTTTCTCTTGGGATGTTGCCGGCAGTTGAGATTGCCAGAGTTTTTGGTTCTATTTTATTTCCTCTTTTCGCCAAGATTCAAAACGATAAGATCTTTTTGCGTAGGACTTATGTTCGGGTGACTTCTTTAATCTTTGCCTTAACCATTCCTGCGTCTTTTGGGTTGTTTCTTTTGGCGCGAGAAATTATAACTTTCGTTTATGGCCCTCGCTGGTTGCCAATGGTTCCGATTTTGACAATTTTAGTTTGGGTTGGATTTCTTAAATCTTTTGAGCAAATCACAAATTCTTTTTTTCTCGGAGTTGGTCGGCCGTCGATTCCAACCAGATCTTCTTCAATTCAATTAGTGACAATGATTATTTTTATTGTTCCCCTAACCTTTTTTCTTGGTGGGGAAGGCACAGCTTTAACTGTGGCAATGGGAACATTGTTTACTCAGTTATATTTGCTTTATATTTTGCGTCAAGAAATAAATCTAGGAGTGTGGGGAATTTCTAAAACAGCTCTTGAACCCGTTATTGCTAGTTTGGCAATGGCTTACGGTCTTTATTTTTTAAAACAATTTTGGCCGATTTTTTCTTGGTGGTCTCTTTTAATTTATATTCTTTTAGGGATACTTGTTTACGGTTTGTTTTTGTTTATTATTGATGTTTGTTTTACTAAAGAAATTAAAAATTCCTTGATTTGGATAAAAAATAATCATTAAATGAAATTTATGGAGAAAGAAGAAATAATTGTAAAAAACTCTGGCTGGGTAAAACTTTCCGCTTTTCCCGACAAAAGGGGATTATTAGTAGTCGGTGAGATTGAAGAAGAAATACCTTTTGCAGTCAAAAGAATTTTTTATATCACAGATTTGGAAAATTCAACTCATCTAGAACGTGGCGGACATGCTCATCGTAAAACAGACCAAATCATTTTTTGTCTCAAGGGGTCTTTTTTATTAGGTTTGGATGATGGTGAAATAAAACAAGAAATTTTGCTTAATGATCACACTATTGGAGTTAGGTTGGGACCAAGTTTGTGGCATACAATGAAAAATTTTTCTTCAGACTGTGTTATCTTGGTTTTGGCCAATCAATGTTACGAAAAATTTGATTATTTGAGAGATTATTCTCAATTTTTAGAATTTATAAAAGAAAGCAATGATTAAATTTATTGATTTTACTCGACGTCAAAAAAAATATAGAAAAGAAATTGAAAAAGCGATATTTAAACCGCTTGAAAAAGGGTGGTTTATCTTAGGGCCGGAATTAGAAAATTTTGAAAGAAAATTTTCAACTTATTTAGGAGATGGTGAGGTCGTCGGGGTTAATTCAGGAACTGATGCTTTATTTTTAGCGCTTAAAGCTTTGGGTATAGGGTTAGGCGATGAAGTTGTCACGGTGGCGAATACGGCGACTCCAACAATCACTGCTATTCGTTTGGTTGGAGCCAAACCGATCTTTGTCGATGTCGATGAGAGAAGTTTGTTAATGGATACAAGTTTGATTGAAGAAAAAATTACAAAAAAAACTAAAATAATTTTACCCGTTCATCTTTTTGGTCGGCCCGTTTTAATGGATCGAATAATGAAAATTGCCCAAAAATATAATTTAAAAGTTGTCGAAGATTGTGCTCAGGCGACTGGAGCTAATTACTGCGGACGAACGGTGGGATTTTGGGGGGATGTTAGTTGTTTTAGTTTTTACCCAACAAAAAATCTCGGTGCTTTAGGCGACGGTGGAGCTATTGTAACAAAAAACAAAAAACTTGCGAGGATTTGTCGCCAATTAAGAAATTATGGTGAAGCAAGCAAGTTTAACAATGTGCTAGAAGGTTGCAATAGTCGTTTAGATGAAATTCAAGCCGCTTTTTTGAGTTGGGGTTTGGATTATTTGACGGTTTGGAATAAAACAAGAAAGAAATTGGCGAGACTTTATCAAAAAGAATTGAAAGGTTCACCCCTTATTTTGCCAGAGCAAGAGGGACAAGATTACTCTGGTTCTTGGCATTTGTTTGTGGTAAGGTCAAAAGAAAGGGATCGCTTAGCAGAGTTTCTATCTCAAAAAGGTGTCGCGACAGCAATTCATTATCCGCGTCCGATAACTAGTCAGCCGGTTTATAAATTTCTAAAAATCGGTAAAAAAGATTTACCGATAACTTATCAAGCTAGTCGTGAAATTTTATCTTTGCCACTATATCCTGAATTGACGACAAAAGAAGTAAAAAGTATTTGTTCTCATATAAAAAATTTTTATGCGACAAAAAGAAAAATTTAATCAAGAAATTGTCAATGAAATTTAATCCAAACTTTGTTCGTTTTTTTGAAATGTTTTTGTAATAGTCAAGATTAAATAAAATTATGCCTGAACATAAATTAAAAGGAAAAAAAATATTATTTTTAACAGGTTCTTTTCCTGTCATTTCAGAAACTTTCATTATCAATCAAATAACTGATTTGTTGGATAGCGGGATTAATGTGGAAATGTTTTCATTTTCCCCAGGCGATAAAAGATTGGTATCAGACCGTTTTTCTGATTACCAATTATTTAATCGGACGACTTATCTTAATTTTCCCAAATCAAAAGTCTTAAAATTATTTAAGGCTTTGCCCAAAATCATTAAAATTTTATTAACCAAGCCCATTTTATTGTTTAAGATTTTTAATTTTAAAAAATATGGTCAATTCAGTCGGTCTCTCAAAACTTTGTTTTGGGTGGAACCATTTGTTGGGAGGCATTTTGATTTGGTTCATTGTCATTTTGGAACTGTCGCTAACAAATTTTTATTAATCAAAGAAATTCTTGGAATTAAATCGCCCTTAGTAGTTTCCTTTTATGGTTATGATATCAGCCATATTATAAAAGAAAAAGGGTCTCATTATTATGACCGTCTGATAAAAGAAACCAAAATCTTTATTGCGATGTCTGAAAATATGAAAGAGCGTCTAATAAAACAAGGTTTTCCTGGGGATAAAATTATTGTTCTGCCTGTAAGTATTGATGTTGGAGCTTATCCTTTTAAAGTTAGAAAATTTAAACATTATCCGATAAATCTAATTTCTGTCGGAAGGTTTGTCGAAAAAAAAGGTTTTCCAGATTTATTACACGCAATTCGTTTAGTTGTAGACAAGGTTGGCAAAGATAAGGTCAAATTACATATAATTGGCGATGGTCCGCTCAAGTCGGAAATTTTTTCTTTGACGGATAAATTAAAACTTGAATCAGTTGTTAAATTTTATGGTTACCAAAAAATAGAAGATATTATTAAATTTTTTATGTCGATGGATATCTATTTGCAAACATCCAAAATAGCCAACGACGGTGATATGGAATAAATATCAATAATATGAACATCATAATTTCACAAGCAGAAGCTACTGGGTTGCCGGTGATAGCTACCAAACATAGCGGTTTTCCTGAACAGGTAATTGAAAATCAAAATGGATTTCTGGTGTCAGAGGGTGATTGTCGGGCAATTGCGGACAAGATTATTTATTTAATTGAAAATCCTGAAATTTGGTCTAATTTAAGCCAAAAGGCTAGAGAACATGTTTTTCTCCATTATGATAAAAATTTGTTGATAAAAAAACAAATAGATTTATACTCCAAAGCTATTGAATAAAAAAGACATTTCTTTTATATTTAAAGTATTATGCGAATAAGTAGGTTTTTATATTTTGGAGTTTTAATTGGTCTTTTTATTTTGCCCTTTTTACCTCTTGGCATATCTACTTCGATGCTTTTCCCGTTTATAACGGGTAAAAATTTTGCCTTTAGGATAATAGTGGAAATTATCGCAGCTTTGTGGGTTGTTTTGGCTTTTTGGAATAAAGATTATCGATTTAAAAAATCGCTCGTTTTTTTTCTTATTTGGGGATTAATCATCGTAGCAAGTCTAGCCACTATTTTAGGGGTTGATCCTTATAATAGTTTTTGGTCAAATTTTGAAAGGATGGATGGTCTAATTACCCTGTTGCATTTAGCTGTTTTGTTTACTATTTTGATTTCCGTTTTTAAAGAAGAAAAAATTTGGCGGAAATATCTTTATACAACTTTACTAGCTAATTTGCTAGTAGTTTTTTACGGTCTAGGGCAATTAATGGGACTTGCGCAAATTCATCAGGGAGGAGTTCGTCTTGATGCTAGTCTGGGTAATGCCGCTTACTTGGCTTCGTATTGTGTTTTTCACATATTTTTTGCTGCTTATCTTATTTTCCATGAAAAAAATCTCGGTCTTAAAAGCTTTTTGGTTTTTTCTATTGTAATCAACACTTTTGTTCTGTATTTTACAGCAACCAGAGGAGCGATTCTGGGTTTTTTGGGAGGAATTATTTTAGCTTGTATTTTGTTGGTGGTAAAAAATCATCGACATCACAAGTTTAGGAAAATTGCTTTTTCAATTCTTGTTGGGGTGGCCGTTTTATTAATTATCTTTGGTATTTTTAAGGATTCTGCTTTTATCCAATCTAGTCCGGTTTTGTCGCGCTTTTCTTCTATTTCAATGACAGAGACTACTACTCAATCTAGGTTTTTAATCTGGCAAATGGCTTGGCAAGGTTTTCGGGAAAGACCAATTCTAGGTTGGGGTCCGGGAAATTTCAGTTATGTATTTGGTAAATATTACAATCCGTTGATGTGGCGGCAAGAACCATGGTTTGATCGTGCGCATAATGTGATTTTTGATTGGATGGTTAGTACTGGCGCGCTTGGCCTTCTTATGTATCTTCTTATTTTTGCGGTATCAATTTTTTACTTGTTGAAAAATATTTATCAATCAAATAAGGATAGTTTTGAAGAGGTTTCTTTGAACAAAAAAAATAAAAGAGTAAAAGAAAAAGGGGATGGAACAAGTTCTGCTGTTTTGTTGGGTTTATTGGCAGCTTATTTTTTCCAAAATCTGTTTGTTTTTGATAATTTAATAAGTTATCTTCTATTTTTTATTGTTTTGGCTTATATTCATTTTCTTTACACATCAACTAGGGTTAATGCTGGTAAGGAAGAAAATACTAATAGAAAACTTATTAAGACGGATAAGACAAAAACATCAAATTCAATTTGGACGACCCTTATAATTTCAGGTTTATTTTTATCATTGTTTTTGTATAAATTTAACTTCAAACCGATTGGGGCGTCTCAAGACATTATCAAAGCGCTCAACTTTTCTCACAATCCTGTGATCAGCTTGGAATATTACAAAAAGGTTTTTGCGGCGGAGACCTTTGCTAACCAAGAAGCAGGAGAACAATTATTAGGCAAAACTTTAACTATTTTGCAAGACAAGATTATTTCTGGAGAACTTAAAAATCATTATCTAAATCTAGCAATGACGGAGTGGGATAAAAATCTTCTTACTCATAAAAATAATCCTCGAGCTCATTTTTATTATGGGACTTTTCTTTCTAAAATTGGTAAACATGATGAAGCTTTGGTTCATTTAGCTCATGCTAAAGAATTTTCTCCCAAAAAACAAATGATTAGATTTGAATTAGCAACTTTGTATTTTAAATTAAACAGGGCTGATATGGCAATGCTCGAATTGGAAGAAGCTTTTAATTTAGAACCAAATTATCCGGAAGCGCGAAAAATGTATGCGTTGGGGGCAATCATTGTTGGTGAAAATAATTTGGCTTTAGAAATAATTAAACCAATAAAAGATAACCCTGATTATTTTTTAGATGATCGATTTATATATTATTATACTCAAGCGGGGGAGAAGAAAGAGGTTGATTATCTTCTAGAAAAACGGATAGGTTACTACATTGATAACATAACTAATAATCCTAAAAATTTTGAAAATTATTTAAAATTGGCTGAAGCCCAAATCTCTTTAGGGCAAAATAATGAGGGTAAAAAAAATTTAGAAATGATGATAGAACTAGTCCCTGAAGAACAAAAGGCATTGAAAACAAAAGCTCAAAATCTTTTGGAGACAATTTAATTCATTACCTTAGTTTTTATTTATAGATAAAAACTTGATTTTTTGTTTGTAGTTTGCTTTACTATATTTAATGTGAGATTTTCTTCATAATATGGGGAAGAGCTCCAATGCTAAATGTTCAACTAAAGGCCCGTTTCGGGCCTTTAGTTTTTATCTTTAAAACAATTGAAGCCCTTGTTGTTTTTTGGATTGAAATGTGAGAATATATAAATATCTGAGTTGATGTTGGTTTGTGGCTGACAGAGGTACTCACATTAGGACATTTAGCATATGGAGTTGACTCTCTGTCGGCCACAAATCAACATCAATAAAATCTCGTCAAAGACGAGATTTTATTTTTTTTATCTGTAAGTATAAAAATTAATTTTATTTTTTTTTTATACTTACAGATAAATTATTTTTTGAATTTTTTATTTTTGAGAAGTTATCCACAATTTTATGAAAAAAAAGATTGAGTTGTTTTTCTTTTTAGCGGATAATTAATAATAGAAGTGGCAGCGTTATGATTAAAGGTCGAATGTTGTCACAAATAAACTTTATAAAAAAGTAAAACTACTAAAAATGGCAGCAAAGAAAAAGGCTAAGAAAGCCAAAAAGCCAGCGAAAAAGGTAGCCAAGAAAAAGGCCACCAAAAAAGTCGCTAAGAAAAAGGTAGCCAAGAAAAAGGCCACCAAAAAAGTCGCTAAGAAAAAGAAAAAATAATTTCTTTTATCTCGTACACCAAGAAAAATTCCGCTTAAGCGGAATTTTTCTTTTGTTAATAAAATTGGAGATTAAAAAATTTAAAAATTCTAACACCATTAATTATTTATCGTTGATCGCTAGCATTTAATTGGAGTCGTTTTCCATTTATCTTTTTTGTGCTAACATCAAGGGGTTATGTCTATATTTACAAACATTTTGAAGTCTCTAAATGATTTAGATAAAAAGTATATAAAAGAAGCGACCAAGACGGTTATGGCTATTAACATGTTAGAAGATAAAACTCAAATTTTATCAGACGAAAATTTAAAAGAAAAAACAAAGGAATTTAAAAAAAGAATTAAAGACGGCGAAACTCTTGATCAAATTCTACCAGAGGCTTTTGCGGTTGTGCGTGAGACAGCCAAAAGAGTTCTTAGACAGCGTCATTTTGATGTTCAATTGATTGGTGGTTTGGCCTTGCATCAAGGGAAAATAGCTGAAATGCGTACTGGGGAAGGAAAAACTTTGGTTGCTACCTTGCCAGCTTATTTAAACGCTCTTACTGGTAAGGGTGTGCATATAGTAACCGTGAATGATTATTTGGCTCGGCGCGATGCTGTCTGGATGGGGCAGATATATTCTTTTCTTGGTTTATCTGTAGGCGTTCTCAATAACCAGACTTCTTATCTCTATGATTCGGAACACACTAATAAAGATAATCTTCGAGACGAAGAAGGATCATTCCGAGTTGTTCATGAATTTTTACGTCCTTGTCTTAGAGGGGAAGCTTATGCCGCCGATATTACTTATGGCACCAACAATGAATATGGTTTTGATTATCTGCGTGATAATCTAGTCTACGATATTGCTAACTTAGTTCAACGATCTAACGAAGACGGTCACCATTTTGCCATTATTGACGAGGTTGACTCTATTTTAATTGATGAATCGCGAACCCCCTTAATTATTTCAGCACCTTACGCTGAATCAGAAAAACTTTATGGCACATTTGCGCAAATTGCGACCTCCTTTAGAGTTGGTGATGATTATGAAGTGGACGAAAAAATGAAAGCTATTACTTTGACAGACGAGGGAATCACGCGTGCCGAGAAGATGTTAGGAGTAGAAAATATCTATACCGAGGGGGGTATCAAATATGTGCACCACCTAGAAACAGCGGTGCGTGCTAAAGCTTTGTTTGAACGTGACAAAGATTATGTGGTTAGGGATAATGAAATAATCATAGTTGATGAATTTACTGGGAGACTACAACCAGGACGACGTTGGTCAGAGGGTTTACACCAAGCAATAGAAGCAAAAGAAGGGGTGTCAATTAAAGATGAATCACGCACTTTTGCAACTATCACTCTGCAAAATTATTTTAGAATGTATCAAAAAATTGCTGGCATGACTGGCACGGCCAAAACTTCAGCTGAAGAATTTAGAAAGGTTTATGGTTTAGATGTAATATCTATTCCAACCAACAAACCAATTAAACGAATTGACCACAATGATTTGATTTTTCAGACTGAACAGGGGAAATTTAAAGCAATCGCTCGCAAAATAAAAGAATTGAATAGAAAGGGTCAACCAGTTTTAGTAGGCACAATTTCAATTGAAAAAAACGAACTTTTATCCTCTTATTTAAAAAAAGAAGGAGTTTCGCACAAGATTTTGAATGCTAAAAATCACGAAGATGAAGGTCAGGTTGTTGCTGATGCTGGTCGCAAAGGTGGGGTAGTAATTGCTACTAATATGGCTGGTCGTGGCGTAGATATCAAATTGGGTGGTGCAACTCCGACTACCGCCGAGGCAGATGAAATCCGTCAACTGGGTGGTCTTTTTGTTTTGGGAACTGAACGTCACGAAGCTAGACGAATTGACAATCAATTAAGAGGTCGTTCTGGACGACAAGGTGATTTAGGAGAGACTCAATTTTTTGTTTCTTTGGAAGATCAATTAATGAGGATTTTTGCTTCTGACCGGATAAAAAATATGATGGGAAGATTTGGGATTCCTGAAGATGCGCCGATTGAGAATAGTTTTGTTTCTCGCGCATTGGAAAACGCGCAAAACAAAATTGAAGGGTTTCATTTTGACGCACGTAAGCATTTGCTTGAATATGATGATGTCACTAGTCATCAACGCAATATTGTTTATGAACGTCGCCGTAAAATCTTATTGGGTGATAAAGACGTTTTGGATGAATACTTAGAGAAAATTTTAGTTGGCGTTGATAATGAAATGAGTCGTGAAAAGGCAACAAAGCAAATAATTGAAAGAAAAAAAATATTGGGCGAAGAAGTATTTTATACTAACGCTAAACATCTTATTTTACAGGTTATTGATATGTTTTGGGTTGAGCACCTGGAAGCGATTGATTACATGCGTGGCAGTGTTCGCCTAAGAGCCTATGGTCAACGTGACCCATTGGTGGAGTTTAAACGAGAGGGTTTGACTTTATTTAAAAATATGGAAACTTCAGTAGCAACTGCGGTTCTTGATCACATCTTAAATTTAGAAACTCAAGTGAAAGAGGAAAAAGTTGTGTTAGATGAAATTCACGAGTCGGCTTCTCAGATTACAGCTGGAGCTAGCCAAATACCTGATGGAACCAAAAAGGTTGGCCGCAATGACCCATGCCCTTGTGGTAGTGGGAAGAAATATAAGAAGTGTTGCGGAGCCTAAAAAATTTCTCTTTATAGATTATCCACAGATTATTTAATGATTATCAAGCATCTAGAGAGTATCGGGTAGAAATGAAAATATTAGGAATTTATAGGACAAAAATCTATAAGACATAAAGGACATCCTCAACAAAACTTTAATTTACAACGTCTTTTAGGGTTTAATTTTGGTGGTCTAAAATTGAAAATAATAAAGTTAATTAATGGTGGTAGTGGGGGGAGTGCCAAGCTATTGATTAACTATTGATTTTTTGTTGTAGTTCTGCTAGGAATTAAATTAGTTATATAAACAACTTGGCTTCTGGGGAGAAGCTGCAAAGTTGTGTGATTCGCTCTTTGAAATGATTTGCTCATTTGTGACGATATTTTTTTCTGTTTGCTTATGAACAAATCATTTTTCTCAATAACCAAAAAAATCATTTTAGGAGCCCTTATCTCGGGGCTGCTTTTGGCGTTTTCTTTGCCGATGGTATTGAGGGCCGAAGAAGTGGTTAATGTTCAAGATACTCAGTTGGAAAATGAACTTGAACCAGTTTCTGATTCTGAATCTGAATCTTCTGCGATTGAGGCAAGTGAGATAGCTGAAATAAATGAATCAGATCAAACCCCTGAATTTCCTGACCCAAATTTCTTAGAGGTAGAGGTGTCAGACGTGGAAGAGCTGGATGAGCCAGTTATAGAAATTGAAAGTCAAGATTCTTTTGACGATAATACGGGTTTGAATGAACCAAGTGAGTTAGAAATTCCAAAGGACGAAACGGAGATTGTTTTGGAAACAGTAATTCCTGTTTCTTCTTCGTCAACCACAGAGGTCTTGGCCATTACTTCAGAAGCTAGCTCAACAACAACCATTGATCAAGCCAGCACTACTACTAATGATTTTATCCAAAAGGCCACCACCACTCTAACTTCCTCCTTAGACATAGAACAGGTTAAAGTTTTGATGGAAATCAGTGATACTTTGGAGGCGATTAGTGAAGTCTTGACGATTAGCGATGAAGTGGAATTTACGACTAAGATTGGTGACAAAGAATCGCCAATAAATAGTTTGGTTGCTATTAGCGAAGAATTTGGCGCAGATCTAATCAATAGTTCGGAAGAAGATAACGAAGCTAGTAGCGAAAACAGTTTCCAAACAGAAAATGATTTAAATGACGTTGAAAAAATAATTAGCGGAGAAGACAATTTCCAGACAAAATCTTTGCCAATTACTTCAAAAAAAATCAGCGATCAAATGTCCTTTATTACTGAAAATGAATCAGAAGAAGGAATTGTTGGCGTTGAAAATTATTTTAATACTTTGGGTGAACCGATTACCCCCAATGTCAGTCAAGAATTGTCATTTGAAACAATCGGGATTAATCCTCCTCCGCCACCAACGCATCTCGTTAGTTCGGAAATGAATTTTGTAACTTTGTCCTATTCAATTGTTGATCCTGAGATTGGTCCGGAAGGAACTTTCATTACTACTTCTGGTGGTGGCGGTGGTGGTGGCGGTGGTGGCGGTGGTGGAAGTCGTCGCAGGGTAGAAAAACCAGAATTGCCCAAAACTTGTCCACTTTACTTAAAAGAATTTATTCGCTATGGCCGCGACAATAATCCACACGAGGTAATCAAACTTCAATTATTCTTAAAATATTTTGAAGGTTATGATGTGCCAGTTAGTGGTTATTATGACTTGCTAACATTGCGAGCTGTTGAAGATTTTCAGAAAAATTATTTAAGAGATGTTTTGCAACCTTGGGGAATTGATGACCCAACTGGTTATGTTTACATCACAACTACATTGGCAATAAATAGTATTTATTGTGGACGAGATACCGCTAATTCGTTAGATTTGCGAAACATCATCGGACAATATTACCAAGAAATAACTGGGGAACCTTTAGAAGAGATTGTTGAAATTTTAGAGCCAGAGACAATAGTTGCTACATCTTCTTTGTTATTGGCAACATCAACACCTTTTTCTGAATCAATAAATCCTATCGACGCTAGAAGACTTTTGTCTGCCTTGGGTGTTTTGGCGGATTTTGTTGGTGAGAATTTGTGTTGGCTTTTGGATCTTTTCTTGCTTGCCATTATTTCATTTTTGCTTTGGCTATTATGGAGAGACAAAGAGAATGAAGATAATTCAAAATTGATAATGGCTAGTGAACCAACTTCGGAGTCTTCTCTGACAGATTTTGACAAACAATACTTGAATCAACTAGCAAAGGAAGAAGTTGAAAAGGAAATTCTCATTGCTGGCGCGATAGCAAATGGAGCATCTGATGATGTTAATTTTGAGAAATCTAAAGAGAAATCAGACTCTCAAACATCAATTATGGCTGAAAAAGCAGTGCCTTTGGGGGCTTTGTTGGAAGCTGATGAAGAAACTGATGAAGAAAAAGCTGATGATTTTGAAAATTGGTCTCTTAAAAAAGACGAATCAGATATTTTAGAAAGAAATTCAAGTAATGAATTTGAGCTAGGAAAATCGGAAACAAATCCAGACCAAAAAAGCTTGTTATCCCAAGAGGGGGTTAAATCTAAGGAGAAAATACAATAAAATATCAAAAAGTAGAATAATAAATACACTTCCAATTTTCAATAAAAGGAATGAGATACTCTTGTTGACAACTTCTATTTTTTTTGCTATAGCTAAGAATAGAAAGGAATCGACTTTTGGTGTTGATTCCCGCTCCTTGTCAAAGAGCAAAAAAGAAGGGGGCTCGGGTGTGTCTCGTCCCCCTGTTGACGTTTAGGGAACCGCCTATGGCGGGAGTTTCCGCCATAGGCGGAAGGAGGTTGAAATGAAAAATGTCGTTTTGTTGTTGGGCTCATTTTTGGTGTTGTTGTTGTGTCTTGGTTGTCCTCCTGTGGAAGAACCAAAACCGGAAAGTGTGCCGTTCTCTGTTTCTGGAACGGTGTATCAAGATGGTGTTGCAACCGAAAAAATCGCGAACATTGGCCAAAGTACCAATATCTTGATGAAAGAACCTGGTGTTGTAATTTTGGATTTTAAGGCTAAGACTTCAACTCGTTTGATTTATGAGGTGGATACTACCTTGGAAATCTATTACAAAGACGAGTTTGGCAGTGATGTCCTATGGGTATCGCTGACGGAGGATGGGCCAATTATTCAGAAGTGTGAAAAATCTTCGGCGGAATTGGCTTTTTTGGCTCTAGTCTTTTTGGCTGGAGCTGTCCATGTCCACGGCGGAGTGGCTGGTTGTGTGGTTGGATCTTACCCAGTTGTCCGGGGAGTTCAAGAGGGTCGGCATTTTCAGGTTGAAGTGCCTTTCTCTCCAGCTGCTAAATCTGTTGTGGCTAGAGTCACAGTCCGCGAAGGGTCGGAAAAAAGGTTTACTCACACAGTAAATCTGATCAGTCCGATCCCCATACCAGCGGCAACACCATTTTCGGTGGCGATCTTAAAACCTGACCCTGACGCTATTTTAGTGGAAGGGCAAGAACAGTTGTTTGCAGCCAAAGCGGAAGGCACCAGTGAATCTGTTAATTGGTTTTGGCTTTTTGCTGATGGTTCTGTCTCGTCAGGAGGGCAGATCGTTTCCAAGGTTGTTTCTTCAGATTTGACTGGAGAAGTGGTGGTTTTTGGTTCTACTTCTTCCGGTCGTTTAGATTGGGATACTATCTCAGTGTCTACGACTTCTTCGGGGGGTGGTGGCAATGACGACAGGGGGGTAGAAATCACCGCCCCAATAGCTGGAACAACCGTTTCTTCCAACAACATTCTTTTCAATGCAATGCTTCTTGGCAAAGAAGTGCCAGCTAGTGTTGAA